>JABLTO010182279.1_pt1 | contig 12869 bp, 10 predicted proteins | sample 7160091 | NCBI WGS metagenome assembly JABLTO01 (sample SAMN14651225, study PRJNA627086) | human gut metagenome | isolation source: feces | host: Homo sapiens
CGGGAACTTCTCGCCGAACGGGGCGCAGTATGCGCCGGCAAATTTGAGGCGGATATGGACGTCAAGCATGTCCAGAGCCAGAGAGTTATGAGACTTTCCCAGCCGCAGCAGATCATGGCAAACGACCGCAAAATCCTGTCGGAAGCCTATGCCGGAGATATCATCGGCGTATTTGATCCGGGTATTTTCTCTATCGGCGATACGCTCTGTATGCCGAAAGAGCAGTTCACTTATGAAGGGATTCCGACCTTCGCACCGGAGCATTTTGCAAGAGTACGCCAGGTCGATACCATGAAGCGGAAGCAGTTCGTCAAGGGTATTACGCAGATCGCGCAGGAGGGCGCAATCCAGATCTTCCAGGAGTTCAATACCGGTATGGAAGAGATCATCGTCGGTGTTGTCGGCGTCCTGCAGTTTGACGTTTTAAAATTCCGTCTGGAAAGCGAATATAATGTTGAAATCCGTCTGGAGCCGCTTCCTTATGAGCATATCCGCTGGATTGCAAATAAAGAAGAGGTTGATTTGACGAAGTTAGTCGGCACCTCCGATATGAAGAAGATCAAGGATATGAAGGGCAATCCGCTGCTACTGTTTGTCAATTCCTGGAGCGTCGGCATGGTGCTTGACAGAAATAAGGGACTGGAACTTTCCGAATTCGGGAAAAACTAAACAGACCGGGAGATGCCTATGGAAAAAATCCTTGCAGGCGGAGCAAATACGGATGAGAAAGAAATCGCTGCCTTTGAACAGAAAGCTTCTTTTAAAATTCGCGTTGTACGAAACGCCTATAGGTTCTGCAGTGTCGTATTCACAGCTTTGTTGCTGTGCCTTGCAGGCTGCGGCAACGAATGGGATGTGCCCAAAGACTTGACGATTGGACAAGACTGGCTTGAGAAAGCAGAAACGGATACGGCAGATCGACTGGAATCAGATATATTCCGGGAGGACGATGGCAGCAAACCGCAGTCCGGCTGGAGGAACACTGCCGACGGCGCTCCGTTTGGCGAAAAGGACCTGTCGGCACAGTCCGATACAGCCTTTTCCTACGGGTATTCGCAGCTGTCCGGAGACGAAGAACAGCTGTACCGGGAGATTTTAAACAGCCTTATAAGCTATCAGGAAGAAACGGAGCTTTCTGTAAAAGATCCGGAAATGGTAGAGCATGTGTTCCGGTATGTGATGGCGGATCACCCGGAAATTTTTTATGCGGACGGCTATGAGGTGACGACTTATCGGCTTGGAACAGAACTTCGCAGGATCACGTTTACCGGAACCTGGACGCTGGAATCAGACGAAATTCTTTCGCGCCGGGCACAGCTGGAAGCGGCTGCAGCGCTCTGGCTGGAAGGATTGCCGGACGGGACGGACGATTTTGAAAAGGTGAAATATATTTACGATGAACTGATTTTGCGCACGGAATACGAGCAGGGCAGCGCGGACAGCCAAAATATCTGCTCCGTTTTGTTAAACCAGCGTTCGGTCTGCCAGGGCTATGCCAAGACATTTCAGTATCTGTGCCAGCTTGCAGGGATTCCTGCGATGCTCGTTACCGGAGAAGTGAACGGGGAAGGACATGCCTGGAATATCGTTTTCCTCGACGGGGACTGGTATTACATCGATCCGACCTGGGGAGACGCTTCCTATCAGAGAGAAGAAGGGGAAGAAACGCCAACGCTGACGGAAACGGTCAACTACGATTATTTTTGCGTGACGACACAGGAGATCGAACGGACGCATTCGATGGATGACAACCAGCTGCTTCCGGTCTGCAATGCGGTGCAGGATCAGTATTACCGCCATGAGGGACTGTATCTGCAGAGTGCGGACAAAGAAAAAATCGACGAAATCTTTGCACGCGCAGCGCAAAAGGGCGCGCCGATGGTTTGTTTTCAGTGTGCGGACGATACCGTTTATCAGGAAGTGTACCGGCTGTTAATTGAGGAACAGGGGATCTTCGCATATCTGCCGGAGTCGGAAACAACGGCAGCGTACCTTGATTCCGACAGAGAAAGGACGTTTTATTTCTGGTTTACAGAGGTCTCGTGACGGATACCGGACAGATTTCGTGCCTGTACAGGAAACGAAGTCTAGCCAAACCAGAAGGATTTTGTTATAATGAGATGTGAGAGTAAAGGAGGCGCCATTATGGGAAAAGAAACCGTTAAAAATACCTATGTACTGCAGGAGGATGAAAACATCGGCACTGTTCAGATTGCTGATGAAGTTGTTGCAATTATCGCATCTTTGGCCGCTACGGAAGTAGAAGGTGTTTCTTCCATGGCAGGCAATATTACCAACGAGCTGATGAGCAAGGTTGGCGTAAAAGGTCTGACAAAGGGCGTAAAGGTAGAGGTATTCAACCATCAGGTAAGAGCTGAGCTGGCTGTACTGATGGAGTATGGATACAACATTCCGGCTACCAGCCAGAAGGTACAGGAACGTGTTAAGAATGCAATTGAAAATATGACTGGTCTGACTGTAACGGATGTTAATATCCGTATTGCAGGCGTGAATATGAGTGCCGGAAAACACTGATGCAGAAAGCCGGATGGGAGAACAGATGAACAGAAGAGAGCTGAGAGAACAGATTTTTATGCTGCTGTTTCGGGTAGAGTTTAATCAGAAGGACGATATGCCGGAGCAGTGTACCCTTTTCCTGGAAGATGGAGATACCGAGATTTCCGAAAAGGATGCTGCCTATATCCGTTCCAAATATGAAAAAATTGCAGAGAAACTGCCGGAGATTGATAAGCTGATCAATGAAACAGCGATAGGCTGGGATACCCAGCGTATGGGAAAGGTGGAACTGACGATCATCCGCCTTGCGGTTTATGAGATTCGGTTTGACGAGACGGTTCCGACCGGCGTCGCAATCAACGAAGCAGTAGAGCTTGCAAAGAAATTCGGACAGGAAGGTTCCTCCGGATTTGTAAACGGTATTCTGGCGAAATTCGCATGAAAAATGTCTATACAGTAGCCCAGGTAAACGGATATATCAAAAATATGTTTACCCAGGATTTTTTACTCCAGTCCATTCTGGTCAAAGGCGAAGTGAGCAATTGTAAATACCATTCTTCAGGGCATATTTATTTTACCCTGAAGGATGGAAAGGGCGCAATTGCCTGTGTTATGTTTGCCGGCAATCGGAGCGGACTGAAATTTCATATGCAGGAAGGACAGCAGGTTGTCGTCGGAGGGACGATCGACGTGTTTGAACGGGACGGCAGATATCAGCTGTACGCAAAGTCGATTACGCTCGACGGGGCAGGACAGCTGTATGAGCGTTTTGAACAGCTCAAGTGGGAGCTGGCGGAGCAGGGGCTGTTTGCACCGGAATATAAACAGCCGATTCCTCGTTTTATCCGGACGCTCGGCGTTGTGACTGCACCGACTGGAGCTGCAGTGCGCGATATTATCAACATTGCGACGCGACGCAATCCATACGTGCAGATTATCCTGTATCCTGCGATCGTGCAGGGAGAGCAGGCGCCTGCGAGCATTGTCAACGGAATACGGGCGCTGGAACGCTGCAAGGTCGATGTGATGATTGTCGGGCGTGGCGGCGGTTCCATTGAAGACCTCTGGGCATTTAATGAAGAGATTGTCGCACAGGCGATTTTTGACTGCAGCGTTCCGATTATTTCCGCAGTCGGTCATGAAACGGATACGACAATCGCCGATTTTGTTGCAGATCTGCGTGCGCCGACGCCGTCTGCAGGTGCAGAGCTTGCAGTTTACGATTATTCGCTGATGCAGACGCAGCTGGATGAGCTTGCACTGCGCTATACCAGACGGATGAAACAGCAGATCGCATCTGCGAGGATGCGCCTGTCGAACGACCAGATCCGCCTTTCTCATTTAAGCCCGGCAGGACAGATCCGGGAGAAGCGAAGCTATCTGGTTTCCCTGGAAGAAAAGCTGGAACGGCAGATGCAGGAAAAGCTTCGGGAACGCAGGTATCAGGTATCCTTATATGCGGAGAAATTAAAAGGCCTGTCGCCACTGGAAAAGCTCAGTCAGGGATTTTCCCATGTGGCGGACGCAGAAGGACGGACGGTAACCGACGTCAATCGGATACAGGTCGGAGAGCTGGTGACGATCCATGTCAAAAACGGACGGATTGTTGCACAGGTGAAGGAGAAGGAAGAATGGAAACAGCCGAAAAAGAGCTGACGCTGGAAGAAGCATTCTTACGTCTGGAAGAGGTGACAAGGGCGCTGGAGGATGAAAATATCTCTCTGGAGGAGTCCTTTACCGTATACCAGAAGGGAATGGAGCTTTTGAAATACTGTAATGAAAGCATTGATAAAGTGGAGAAAAAGGTTCTCGTCTTAAACGGGGAGGGAAAACTGGATGAATTTTAAAGAAACGCTTGCGGAGAAAACAGTTCATGCAGAAGACGTTTTAACAAAATATCTGCCGGAAGAAAAAGGCTATCAGAAAAAAGTCATCGAGTCGATGAATTACAGCGTCCTGGCGGGTGGAAAACGTCTGCGCCCGATTCTGATGGAAGAGAGCTTCCGGCTGTTTGGCGGGAACTCTGCAATTGTGGAGCCTTTTATGGCGGCGTTGGAAATGATTCACAACTATTCCCTGGTACACGACGACCTGCCTGCGATGGATAATGACGAATACCGCCGGGGACGCAAGACAACCTGGAATGTATACGGCGAGGGCATGGCGGTGCTGGCCGGGGATGCGCTGTTAAATAAAGCGTTCGAGACGGCAGCAGAAGCGTTTTCCATGATCGGGGAAGCAGCAGACATCGCAGCCCGGTACGCTGCTGTCGCAAAGGCACTGCAGATTCTCGCCAACAAAGCGGGCATCTATGGTATGATCGGCGGACAGTGCGCGGACATCTGCGCAGAAGAGCTGCCGTCAGATCAGGTGACGAAAGAGCTGCTCTGGTACATCCACAAAAATAAAACGGCAGCGCTGATTGAAGCGGCGCTGATGATCGGAGCCGTTCTGGCAGGAGCGTCGGACGAGGCGGTAAAGAAGCTGGAACAGGCGGCGGAAAATATCGGCATCGCATTCCAGATTCAGGACGATATTTTAGATGTGACCAGTTCTCTGGAGGTGCTTGGCAAACCGGTTGGAAGCGATGAAAAGAATCATAAGGTAACCTATGTGCGGTTAAACGGACTGGAACAGTCGAAAAAAGATGTGGAAGCACTGTCGGAAGAAGCACTGAAAATTCTTTCTTCCTTTGATCGGCGAAATGAATTTCTGGAAGATCTGGTTCGCGCACTGATTACAAGAGAAAAATAAAGAGGGGGCTGCTTATGCTTCTGGAACAGATACAGCAGACAAATGATATCAAAAAAATAAATCCAAAGGATTATCCGCTTCTTGCAGAGGAAATCCGTCAGTTCCTGATTGAGAAGATCAGTGTAACTGGCGGGCATCTCGGCTCGAATCTGGGAGCTGTCGAGCTGACGATGGCGATGCATATCGCGCTGAATCTGCCGGAAGATAAGATCGTATGGGACGTCGGGCATCAGTCCTACACCCATAAGCTGCTGACCGGCAGACGCGAGGGCTTCGACCATTTGCGCAAATACGGCGGAATGAGCGGATTTCCGAAACGCAAAGAGAGCGACTGCGACAGCTTTGATACGGGACATTCCTCCACTTCGATTTCTGCCGGACTGGGACTTGTGCGCGCAAGAGATATTCAGGGCAAAACCAATACCGTTGTTTCCGTGATCGGAGACGGTGCGCTGACAGGCGGAATGGCATACGAAGCGCTGAACAATGCGGCGAGGATGGAGACGAACTTTATCATTATTTTAAATGATAACAACATGTCTATTTCCGAAAATGTGGGCGGTGTTTCCAAATATCTGAACAACATCCGTACTTCGAACGCCTATTTGGACATCAAGGACAACATTTACGACGCACTGCGCAACACGCGTTACGGAGACGGCGTTGTGACCGGTGTGCGCCGCGCCAAAAACAGCTTAAAACAGCTGGTGATCCCGGGTATGTGGTTTGAGGATATGGGGATCACCTATTTAGGGCCTGTGGATGGACACGATGTCAACGGACTGGTTCGGGTCATCCGCGAGGCGAAGCGGCGCAAAAACTGCGTCCTGATCCATGTTCTGACCCAGAAGGGCAAGGGCTATGCTCCGGCAGAGAAGCATCCGGCGAGATTCCATGGGGCAGAGCCCTTCGATGTGGCAACCGGTGTTCCGGTAAAGAAAAAGACAAAAGCCAACTATACGGACATTTTTTCTACTGTCATGGTAAAGCTTGCGGCGCGCCATCCCGATGTGGTGGCGATTACGGCGGCGATGCCGGACGGAACCGGATTAAAGCGTTTCCGTAAGGCATACCCCGAACGGTTTTTTGACGTTGGTATTGCGGAAGAGCATGCAGTGACCTTTGCAGCAGGTCTGGCGGTTGGCGGACTGCATCCGGTTGTGGCGATTTATTCTTCGTTTTTGCAGCGTGCCTACGACCAGATTTTACACGATGTCTGTCTGCAGAATGTTCCGGTAATCTTTGCGATTGACCGGGCGGGGCTGGTCGGAAGCGACGGTGAGACCCATCAGGGCATTTTTGATCTGTCGTTTTTATCGTCCATCCCGAATATGCACATCATGGCGCCCAAAAACAAATGGGAGCTTTCCGATATGATGAAGTTTGCCTATGATTTCAAAGGACCGATCGCAATTCGGTATCCCCGCGGCGAGGCGTATGACGGGCTGGCGGACAAGCGTGCGGACGTTGAAATGGGCAAGAGTGAGATGCTGTTCGAAGAAGAAAAGATTGCCCTGTTTGCAGTCGGCAGCATGGTAAAGACTGCGGTAGAGGTGCGGGAAGCATTGAAAGAAAAAGGCATTTCCTGTACAGTTGTCAACGCAAGATTTGTCAAGCCCATCGATGAGAATATGGTTCGATACCTTGCAAAGAACCACGACCTGATCGTGCCGATGGAAGAAAATGTGGCGAGTGGCGGTCTGTCTGAAAAGGTAATTACGCTCGTGGAGCAGGAAAAGCTGCCGATCGAGGTACTGCCGATTACGATTCCGGACGAATATGTAGAGCACGGTAATGTAGATATTTTGAAACAGGAGATCGGAATCAGTACATCCGCTGTCCTGGAAAAGATAGAAAAGGAACTGGAAGCAAAATGAAGGAACGCTTGGATATCCTGTTAGTGAAGCAGGGACTTGCAGAATCAAGAGAAAAAGCCAAGGCTGTGATTATGGCGGGAGAGGTCTTTGTCCAGGGACAGAGAGAGGACAAGGCGGGAGCCATGTTCGATGAATCGAAGGTGACGATCACGGTAAAGGGAAGCTCGCTGCGTTATGTGAGCCGCGGCGGTCTGAAGCTGGAAAAGGCGATGGCGTGCTTCCCGATCACACTGGAGGACGATATCTGTATGGATATCGGTTCTTCGACCGGAGGCTTTACGGACTGCATGCTGCAGAACGGCGCGAAAAAGGTCTATTCCGTCGATGTCGGACACGGTCAGCTCGCGTGGAAACTGCGGCAGGACGAGCGCGTTGTCTGCATGGAAAAGACGAATTTCCGGTATCTGACGAGGGATCAGATTGCAGATGACCTCGATTTTGCATCGGTGGATGTTTCCTTTATTTCCCTGACGAAAATCCTGCTTCCGGCATGGAGACTTTTAAAATGCGGCGGACAGATGGTTTGTCTGATCAAACCACAGTTCGAGGCAGGTCGGGAAAAGGTCGGGAAAAAGGGCGTTGTCCGCGATCCGGCAGTGCACCGTGAGGTCATTGCAAAGGTTATGGATTTTGCGGCGCTTTTACATTTTTCCGTGTTGGGGCTGACCTGGTCGCCGATCAAGGGACCTGAGGGAAATATTGAATATCTGATTTTTATACAGAAAGAAGAGCAGCCGGAAGCCTATGAAAGCGAACAGGCGGCAGAGGCTGCACTGGAAGAGACACAGGCTGCTAAAGGCGGTATTTCCGAAAAAGAAGAGAATCGCCAGCTGATTGCGAGCATCGTAGAGCAGGCACACGAAACGCTCAAAGAATAAAAATCCGGGCAGGGGAAAGAATTATGAAACACTTTATTATCATTACGAACCGCCCGAAAGATCCGGATCTGGAGATCACCCGACGGGTGCAGGAGCTGTTGAAGCTGCGGCAGGCGTCATGCAGTGTTTATGCGGACGAAATTCCGAAAGAGGAATGGAAGCGGATTCTTCTGAGGGAGGGAGACCGGACGGATGCGATTTTGGTACTGGGCGGGGACGGGACGATGCTGCGGGCGGCGCGGGATACGGCGGATAGCCAGATTCCGATGCTCGGGATCAATCTGGGAACCCTCGGCTATTTGACAGAAGTAGAAAAAAATGGAATGGAAGATGCAATTGACCGGCTGATAGCGGGCAGTTATCAGGTGGAAGACCGAATGATGCTGTGCGGACAGATTTACCGGCAGGGCAGGATGGAAGAGGAAAACAGTGCACTAAACGATATCACGATCACGCGCTGCGGCCATCTGCGAATGTTGTATTTTCAGATCTATGTAAATGGAAAATTGTTAAAAGAATATCATGCGGACGGCATTATCATTGCGACGCCAACTGGTTCAACCGGGTATAACATGTCGGCAGGCGGTCCTCTGGTAGAGCCGGGCGCTCAGATGATTCTGCTGACGCCGGTTTGTCCGCATACCCTGCAGACGAGAAGCATCGTCCTGCGGGCGGACGATGAGATTATTATCCGGATTATCGGCAAGGCGGGGCGGGAAGAGACCGGGATTGAGGCATGCTTTGATGGGGCGAGAAACGTGGAGCTGGCTCCGCTTGACGAGGTGCGGGTGACCAAAAGCATCAAGACGACTTCGATTATCAAAATCAGTGAAGCCGGTTTTTTGGACGTGCTGCATCGGAAGATGAGCGATTAACCGTCTGTAAGGGGAGAAAACAGGAATGAAACAGAACAGACATCAGAAAATTGCAGAGCTGGTATCCCGCTATGAAATCGAAACCCAGGAAGAGCTTGCGGAAAAATTAAAAGAAGCCGGATTTACGGTGACGCAGGCGACGATTTCCCGCGATATCCGTCAGATGAACCTTTCCAAGCTTCCGACCGGAAACGGGCGGCAGAAATATGTGATTCTGAAAAAAGAAAATGAGCTGCTGTCGGACAAGTATATCCGCGTGCTGCGGGACGGCTTTGTGTCGATGGATATGGCGCAGAATATTCTGGTCATGCGGACGGTTTCCGGAATGGCGATGGCGGTGGCGGCTGCGCTGGATGCCATTCATTTCGGGGAAGTGGTCGGCTGTATCGCAGGCGATGATACGATTATGATTGCAGTTCGTTCCGTAGAGGATACCCGGATTCTGATGGGAAAAATCCGGGAACTGATGAAACAGTAAAGGGAGTACAAGATTGAGCCAAACGATGTTAGTGAGTCTGCATGTCAGGAACCTGGCGCTGATCGAAGAGACGGAAGTGTTCTTTCAGCCGGGACTGAACATTCTGACGGGCGAGACGGGCGCCGGAAAATCCGTCATTCTTGGCTCGGTGGCGCTGGCGCTCGGTGCAAAGGCGGATCGGGATATGATCCGGACGGGCGCGGAATATGCGCTGATCGAGCTGACCTTTGAAGGGTCAGAAGAAGTGAGAGAGGCGCTTCGCCGGATGGATCTCCCGGCGGAGGACAATCAGATTATTTTACAGAGAAGGGTCATGCCGAACCGGAGTATCTGCCGGATTAACGGGGAGACTGTGCCGATCCGCCAGATGCGCGAGCTGGCAGGGCTTTTGATTGACATTCACGGACAACATGACAGCCAGATCCTCTTGCAGACGAAGAGACATCTGGAAATTCTGGACGCATATGCGGAAAAAGAGCTGCCCCATGTAAAAGAAGCGTATGCTGCCTGCTGGCGTGAGCACAGCGGGATTCTGCAGGAGATTGCGGAAAACGAGCTGGATGAACAGACGCGTAAACGGGAAATTTCGCTGGCGGAGTTCGAGCGAGACGAAATTGAAGAAGCAAATTTGCAGGCAGGTGAGGACGAGCAGCTGGAACGTGATTACCGTCGGATGGTGAACGGGCGCAAGATTGCAGAGACGTTGAATCTGGTACACGGACTGACCGGAGAGGAAGAAGGAAACGGAGCCGGGGAGCTGACCGGGCGTGCGCTTCGGGAGCTGTCACAGGCGTTATCCTGTGATGACGGACTCGGACAACTGGTACAGCTGCTGGCAGATGTGGACGGGCTGCTGAACGATTTTAACCGGGCGGTTTCGGAATATCTGTCCGATCTCGAATTTGATGAAGAACAGCTTTCAGAGACGGAAAATCGTTTAAATACAGTCAATCACCTGAAAGATAAATACGGCAGCACTATAGAAGAAGTTTTGGCTTACGCAGAGCAGAAAAATCAGGAGCTGGATCGCCTGCTGCACCAGGAGGAATGGCTGGAACAAAAGCGCAGGGAGCTTTCCGAGAACGAAAAAATGTTAGCGCAGCTGGCACAGAGTCTGACAGCGCTTCGAACAAAGGCGGCGCAGGGGTTTCAGAAGGGCATGGAAAGCGCATTGCAGGATATGAACTTTCTGCATGTGGAATTTCAGGTTTCCCTGACGCAAAAAGACAGCTTTGGTGCAGAGGGAAAGGACGAGGTTGTATTTTTGATTTCGACCAATCCCGGAGAGCCGGTCAAACCGCTGGCGGCGATTGCAAGCGGCGGCGAGCTCTCCAGAATCATGCTTGCGCTAAAGACGATTACGGCGAAGCAGGAAAAGATCGGCACGTTTATTTTTGATGAAATTGATGCCGGAATCAGCGGAAAGACCGCCTGGAAGGTTTCGGAAAAACTGGGAATTTTAGGCAGAACGCACCAGATTATCTGCATCACACATCTGCCGCAGATCGCGGCGATGGCGGATCATCATTTTTATATTGAAAAAAATGCAACCGACCATTCCACGGCGACGACGATCACAGAGCTGTCCGAGGCAGACAGCCTGAAAGAGCTTGCAAGGCTTTCCGGAGCGGCGCAGCTGACAGAATCGGTACTTGCCAATGCAAAAGAAATGAAGGATTTGGCAGAAAAAAAGAAACAGAACTGAGCATACTAAAGAGGACGTCAGAGATGATGTTCTCTTTTTTTATCGTATAGGAAACTTCGTTTCCATACGATAAAAAACGCTCCGCGCGGATGCGCACTCGGCGCAAGGGTAGATGGTTGCCGAGGCAATCGCGCCTCGGCGCGAGAATGTGCCAAGGCACATTCTTTCATTTTTGTATAGGAAACTTCGTTTCCATACGATAAAAACGCTCCGCAGGCGCAGGATTCTACAGACTATTGGAAGGAAATCAGAAAGGAGAAGCTGCATGGAGAAAAAAGACGTTGTCAAAAAACGGAATTCGGAAAACTGTATGCAAAACAGTGCAGCTTCGCTGCCCCATGCGCTAAGCAGCGTTTTTCCTGCGCATGCAGCTGGGAAGAAACGAAAGCCTTGTCTTCGGAAGATTTTAGCATTCTGGATTTTGATGGCGGTGCTTGGTGGTGCTGGCGGCTGGATTTACCAGACCTGGCAGAAAATTCCCTCCTCCATCCGGATTCGCGCCGGAGAAGAGCAGGAGTTGTTTTTGGATGTGCCGGTGAGCGGAACGATTTACGGCGAAAAGACGGCGCAGAAGGACGTGATTCCGGTCAATTTGAACAGACCGCTGACCGTGCAGGCGAGTCAGATTCAGGATTACACGATGGATGTAAAGCTGTTTGGAATCGTGCCGTTCAAACAGGTGGACGTCCATGTGGTCGAGGGACAGCGGTTGATTCCGGCAGGTGTCCCGGTGGGAATTTACATCAAAACCGAGGGGATTTTAGTGATCGCAGAAAGCGATTTTGAAGGATTGGATCATAGCAGAAAGGAACCGGCAAGATACCTGTTGAGGGCGGGAGATTACATTTTAAAGGTGGATGGCGTAGAACTGGAAGGAAAAAAGCAGTTCACTGAGCAGGTGGCAGCGTCGGAGGGAAAGGAGCTGTGTCTGACGATCTGTAGGGACGGACAGACCTTTGATGTGATGGTTACGCCGCAGCAGAACACAGAGGGGGTATACAAGCTGGGGATCTGGATTCGGGATAACGCGCAGGGTGTGGGTACGATGACCTATCTGGATGAGAAAAACGGCTTCGGCGCGCTTGGACATGGAATCAACGATACGGATACGGCGGACCTGATGGAGGTACAGAGCGGCAGTCTTTACAAAACAAAAATCGTCAACATTCGAAAAGGCATTAGTGGAACGCCGGGAGAACTGACCGGAGTGATCGATTATAAGAAAGAAAACCGGATCGGCGCGATCTCCATAAATTCTGTCGAAGGAATCTTCGGCACCCTGAGCCAGGAAGAAGCGGACGAAATACAGGGCGAAGCACTGCCGGTTGGATTGAAACAGGAAGTAAAAAAAGGAGAAGCACAGATCCTGAGCTGCCTGGAGGAGGACGGAGCGCCGCAGCTCTATACGATCGAAATCAAAGCCCTTCACCTGGATCACGACAACATCAACCGCGGAATCGAAATCCAGGTAACGGATGAAAGACTGCTTGAAAAAACCGGTGGAATCGTCCAGGGCATGAGCGGTTCCCCGATCCTCCAGAACGGGAAAATTATCGGTGCCGTCACCCACGTCTTTGTAAATGACCCCACGCGGGGATACGGAATCTTTATCGAAAATATGCTCCAGGCAGGGTGAACAACCGGCACTCTTGGAAAGTTATCCGAGAGCGCCGGTTCCATAAACTTGAAGTTGTAAATATCATTTTACATTTTTATATGAAATCACAATATGACTTGGTGCAAATAATACTGATGCAATAATCAATAGCACTGACCTACTCATAA
>JABLTO010188101.1_pt1 | contig 12857 bp, 13 predicted proteins | sample 7160091 | NCBI WGS metagenome assembly JABLTO01 (sample SAMN14651225, study PRJNA627086) | human gut metagenome | isolation source: feces | host: Homo sapiens
AATTGCAAGTTTTTTCATAATAAATAAAACTCCTCATAAATAAAACTTCTCAGCCTGCTCGCCGGCCCGGCCGGCGCACATATATTTTGAATTTATTGTATTTTGAATTTATTTCAGCTGTTTCAGCATTGCATCAGTAATATTTAAACGTGTCAGACACGTTTTTTTACAAATTAAAACGCATTAAGTATATATAATGTGTAATATACCATCGGAGCCGTAAACAGCACGCTGTCGAATCTGTCCATTATGCCGCCGTGTCCCGGTATGAGCGTACCGTAATCCTTTATGCCTATCTTTCGTTTAAATATAGATGCCGTAAGATCTCCGAACTGCGATACGATGCCTCCGGCAACGCCTATGACGGCATACTCCCAAAGCTGAAGCCCGTCTCCGACAGGAAACAGATACCCGAAAAGCATGCAGAATACAACGCTTCCAAGTATGCCGCTCACAGAACCCTCTATAGTTTTCTTAGGACTTATTACCGGGCAGAGCTTATGTTTTCCCAGGAAATATCCACCGAAATACGCAAATATATCTGTACAGAACGCTGTTATAAGTATGAGCCATACCGGTGAAGAATGTAGCCCTATCATGCCTCCGCTTCCGCCAAAGTACGCCTCCGCCATGACTGCGTGATACGAGAAAAATCCTATATAAACTATGCCCGTTATCGTTACCATGGCATCCTCAAGCCGGCGTTCTTCTATCTTAAAAAGATAAAGCAGGCACATCAGCACTGATATGAACAGCCATAAAAGATACCACGAAGCGTCCGGCTGCGCCTGGAAGAAATACTCATAAACAAGATGCAGCGCATAAAGCAGCGTTACTGAAACAGCTGCTATCGGATACGAAGGCTTTATCCCAATAGTCCTGAAGCCGTTAAAAAACTCATGTATGCCCATAAGAGCAATAAGAAAGCCTAAAAATGTGATACAAGGACCGCCAAGCACAACAAGTATAAGCAGCGGCGCCATCACAAGTCCTGAAATGATTCTTGTCTTCATAATAAAAATACTCCAATGTTTATTATTCGCAAAACGCGCCCGCGACGCCTCACGGCGTCATTCTGACCCGTTTTACAGCCCGCCGTACCTGCGATTCCTGTGATTATAAGTTTATATGCAGCGTACGAGCTCCGCCCTGTCAAAGTCAGGCCAGTAAACATCAGTAAATATAAATTCGCTGTATGCGCACTGCCAGAGGAGGAAGTTGCTCAGACGCATCTCGCCGCCTGTTCTTATTATTATGTCAGGATCCGGGATACCGTGCGTATCGAGATATCTTCCGAGATCATCTTCAGTAATATTTTCAATTCGTGAAATAATATCTTCAACTGACGCGCCGTCACCGGCGCCTGCAGCCTCAGCCTTTACAAGAGCTTTTACCGCATCGGTTATCTCGCGTCTGCCCCCGTAGTTAAGCGCTATTGTAAATACGAGGCCCGTATTATTTTTCGTTGTTTCAACAGCATTTATGAGGCTCTTTTTTGCATCTTCAGGTATAACTCCCCATTCACCTATAACGTTTACTTTTACATTTTCTTCGTTGAGCTCCTTAAGCTCCTTCTTAATGTAAAGTACCATTATCTTAAATATACCTGACACCTCATCCTGCGGTCTTTTCCAGTTTTCAGTAGAAAACGCGTACACCGTCAGATAATCAATGCCAAGCTCTCCGCAGGATCTCACAGTTGCCTTGAGAGACTTCATGCCTGCGTTATGTCCTGCAACGCGCGGCATTCCCTGCCTCTGCGCCCAGCGTCCGTTTCCGTCCATTATTATAGCTATATGCGACGGAACAGGCATTTTTTCCGTATTCTGATCGTTCATTGTCTGTTTTTCCATATTTTTAATTTTAATTTTTTAAACTGAGTGTCGTCTAAAATATTTTTCAATATATCTGTCTTATGCCGGTCATTTATCATCATATCCGTTGACTGCAGTCAGTCCCGGATCCGGATCCGGGACTCTGCAAAGCGTAAGTGTCACACTTCCGTCCTGATCGTATTTCTGTCTTATGACGCGCAGCGGTCCATTGTCGCCGAAGGCGTCACCGGCATGTCTGCCCATTTTGACAGGCGCTGAAATTTGTTCATTATGTGAGATACCTGCTGCGTCAAGTATCTCAACAGCAGCAGGCATTTTCATTCCGAGTACATCGGGTTTTTTATTCATATCGTGCGATTCCTGATATTTTCCGGAAGCTGTAATTAAACTTCAAGAATATCCTTATCCTTCTTTGCAATCATCTCATCGATCTGCTTTGTATGAGCATCTGTAGTCTTCTGGATCTTGTCGAGACCTCTCTTGAGCTCATCCTCAGTGATCTCGCCGTCCTTTTCCTTCTTTTTAGCTGCATCATTCGCATCTCTTCTGAGGTTCCTGATGGCTACTTTTGCTTCCTCGCCCATCTTTTTTGTAGTCTTTGTAAGCTCTTTACGTCTCTCTTCTGTGAGCTGCGGAACGATAAGGCGGATCACCTTTCCGTCGTTAGAAGGCGACATACCGAGATTAGCTTCGTTTATAGCTTTTTCGATAGCTGATATGCATGATACGTCAAACGGTGATATCTGAAGCGTTCTCGGATCCGGAACTGAGATATTCGCAAGGCTCTTGAGTGGTGTAGGAGTTCCGTAATATTCTGCTGATATCTTATCAAGTATAGCAGCGTTCGCTCTTCCTGCTCTTACAGTATTGAGATCCTCTTTTAATACTGCGATAGTCTTTTCAGCCTTGTCGTTGTAACCTTTAATGATACTGTCCATAATTTTCCTCCGGGAAATATTTAATATTAATGTAAATTTTATTTTCTGTATGAACATACGCCAGGCGTATGTCGTGATCTGCGGTAATAATCAGTATTATTAGTATATAAATGTACCTATTTTTTCTCCGCATACCGCCTTGATAACGTTTTCAGGCTCGCTGAGTCCGAATACGTGTATCATGATCTTATTGTCTCTGCATATAGATGCTGCTGTTGAATCCATGACCTTAAGATCCTTTTCGAGAACTTCCTGATGAGTGAGTTCATCGTACTTCTTTGCGTCAGGGTTCGTCTCAGGATCGCTGTCATATACGGCATCAACTTTCTTTGCGAGAAGTATGACATCAGCCTCTATCTCAGCTGCGCGAAGAGCTGCTGTCGTATCTGTCGAGAAGAACGGATTTCCTGTTCCTGCGCCGAAAATAACGACTGATCCCTTGTTCATCTCTGAAATAGCTCTTCTTCTTATATAAGGCTCTGCGACCTCTCTCATCTCTATAGCTGTCTGAACTCTTGCCGGTATGCCGTTTCTTTCAAAAGCGTCCTGCAGAGCGAGTGAATTTATAACTGTAGCGAGCATACCCATATAGTCTGCTGTAGCTCTGTCCATGCTCTGGCTCGTACGTCCGCGCCAGAAATTTCCTCCGCCAACGACTACCGCTACCTGAACGCCCATATCCTTTATGGCTTTTACCTGTTCAGCTACCTGCTGGAGCATCTCCTCGTCAAGTCCTGTTTTTTTCTCGCCGGCGAGTGCTTCGCCGCTGATCTTAAGTAATACTTTTTTATATTTCGGTTCCATAGCTGCCTCTCATTTAAATTTTTTATTTTTACTGCTGCGTAATTCTGCACAGTCAAAATCAGTATAACATAAAAAAGCGCGAGACAACACAGGAGATTTTCACTATTTAAAGCGCATGTTTGCCTTTTCTATGCCATAGCCTTTATAAATCAATCATTACAGCATATTTACGACATGTTCCTTACTGCTGAAAATGTTTGCATTATTTCTGATATTCTTCTATTATATACTTTATGTAATATATGAATATCGTTCAGGGGTATTTATTAAAAATAATCAACATATGGAGATAATATAAATGGAAAGCATACAGCAATATATTTCAGATATCCTGCCTCAGCTTGGTTCTATAATCGGGCAGTTCCTCAGTCAGGCAGCAGGCATGGTCAGCTACGCATTTTCATGGCTGCACGATAATCCGGTGTCAGCCGGTGCAGTTTATACACAGGTCATACGATGGGTCATGCCGCTGCTTGCGCTGCACATACTCATATCAGTCCTTCGCGAGATGCTGCGCGTCAGAAATCCTAAAGAGACCTGGGGATACCTTTATTCAAAAGACCTCGGCAGATTTCCTATAAACCATTGGGAATGCACGGTAGGTCGCGCCCGCCACTGCGATATAACAGTAAAATTCGCAACTATATCTAAAACACAGTGCGCGCTCATGAGAAACGACTCCGGGCAGTGGTTCGTGCATGACTTGAGTGGGCGCTCTTCTACACTTGTAAACGGTAAGGAAGCGGAATCCGGAAAAGGCACCGGTACAGAACTTCACCACGGCGATACTGTAAGCATAGGCGGCGTTGATTTTATATTCGAATCTATAACAAAACAGGAAATGGAGATACAGCAGCAGAAGCGTATAAGAAAAAGCAGTCCGCTCCCTCCATGGGCAGCATTTATCACGCTGACAGTTTTCCAGTTTCTTACAGTAATAGAGCTTTCGATCACACGCCCCGACAATATAAACGATATATTATCAGGTTTCGGTCTTTTATGCGCCGTCATGTGGGGTTACGTTATATTTACGAGAGCTGCAGGCCAGCGCGGTTTTGAGCCTGAGATACTCGCATTCTTCGCATGCACGCTCAACCTTGCGGTAACTGCTACTTCCTCGCCTTCCATCATGCTCAAACAGGCCATAGCGATAACGATAGGCGTCGCAGGTTTCATGATCCTTGGTGTATACCTGCGAGATCTGAAGCGTGTAGTTAAAACGAGAAAATTCATGGCCGCGGCAACGATAGCGCTTTTTATGGTAAACATACTTTTCGGCAAACTGCTGTACGGCGCAAGGAACTGGATAAATGTTATGGGTGTTTCAGTCCAACCGTCTGAGCTGGCAAAGATCTGCTTCATATTTGCAGGAGCGGCGACGCTCGACAGGCTGTTTGCAAAGCGCAATCTTTTTGGATTTATGTGCCTTTCAGGATTCTGCCTGCTGGCGCTTGCTGTTACAGGCGATTTCGGCACTGCTGCCATATTCTTTGTGGTATTCCTTGTCATAGCTTTCATGCGTTCAGGTGATTTTGCTACGCTTTCGCTCATATGCGGCGCGACTGTTGGTGCGATATTCATGATAATACGCTTCAAGCCTTACATAGCGGCGCGCTTTTCCGTGTGGGGACATGTGTGGGAGAACGCCAGCGGCGCAGGATATCAGCAGGTCAGGACGATGTCAGCTTCAGCGAGCGGAGGCCTTATAGGCGTAGGAGCAGGAAACGGCTGGCTGCATAATGTCGCAGCTTCAAATACTGACCTCGTTTTTGGAATACTCTGCGAAGAATGGGGCCTCATCATTGCGCTCCTTGCAGTCGCCATAATAGTAGTCTTTTCAGTATTTGCATTCCGCGTAGTCCAGACCGGCCGTTCATCATATTACACCATAGCGGCGTGTTCAGCTACTTCGCTGTTAGTATTTCAGACTATACTCAATGTGTTCGGTTCTGTAGATATACTGCCGCTCACCGGTGTCACTTTTCCGTTTGTTTCATGCGGCGGAACGAGCATGATAGCGTCATGGTGCCTTCTTTCATATCTGAAAGCCGCTGACACACGTCAGAATGCAAGCTTCGCTGTAAGAAAGAAAAATCAGCTTACGGACGACGTTCCGGAAGATCCGCTTGCGCTGATCCGCAAAACATCCCTGCGCAAGCCTGCGCGCGGCCGGGCGCGCGACGATAACAGCAGCGCAGATAAGAAAAAAATCATTGATAATAAAAACCGGACAAACGAAAGCGGTACAAAAGCAAAAGATCAAAGTGATGAAATAGAAGCTTTTCTAAGCCAGTTTGATGACCCGCCGTTACCACAGTACGGTCCGCCGGGCGGACCCGGCCGTGAAGAGCATTCGGGCAGTGACGCGGATGATATAGACATATTTTTGCGGCAGTTCGATAATATCCCTGACACAGCCTCTGACGATAAGACAGAGGACAGCAGCTACAATGACAGGAGGCGTATATAAATGAAGAAAATAACAAGAAGGACCATCGCCTGCCTTTTCCTTTCGCTGCTACTTATCATAGGGACTGCGCTTTTCATCTTCCGCTTCATACATGACGGCGGCGACTGGGTCGCATTTCCTTCAAACAGACATCTTTACAGCGACGGCGTTCTCAGCTGCGGCCGCATACTCGACAGGAACGGTGAGGTACTTGCCGCTTCTGCCGAAGATGGAAGCGGCGGATGGACGTACAGCAGCAGCTCGTCTGTGCGGCGCGCTACGCTGCATGCTGTCGGCGACCCGAAAGGCAATATAGGAACAGGCGCGCTTTCACAGTTTGCGGACAAGCTTACAGGATACAACCTCATAACAGGCGCAAAGACTGTATTTTCAGGCGGACGCGATGTCTATCTGACGATAGACGCTGACGTATGCGCAGCTGCATATGACGGACTTAACGGACACAACGGCACCGTAGGCGTTTATAATTACAAAACAGGCGAGATAATATGCATGGTCAGTGCTCCGGGATACGATCCTGCAAAAAGCGTCGATCTTGATGACCCGTCAAACGACGGCGTTCTGGTCAACAGGCTCACTCAGGGTAAATTCATACCGGGTTCGATATTCAAGCTGATAACTGCTACTGCTGCTCTGGAAAATATCAGTGATATAGAATCACGTACATTTGAATGTACCGGCTCGCTCGATGTTGACGGGTACCACCTCACATGCCCTTCAGCTCACGGAAAGATGACATTTGAAGAAGCTCTTAACCACTCATGCAACTGCACGTTCGGAAGCCTTGCAGTCGAGCTTGGCAGCAAAACAATGGAAAAGTATATAAAACAGACAGGTCTTACTTCAAGATACTCTGTAAATGGCATAAAGACTACAGCCTCAACATTTGATTTTGAAAGCAAGGGAAATGACGGTCTTGCATGGTCAGGCATCGGTCAGGGCCATGACCAGGTGAACCCTGCATCTATGATGATATTTTCAGGGGCTGTAGCAAACGGCGGCAAGTCTGCTCTTCCTCAGATATACCAGCATTCAGCGTTCAGAGACGGTGTGCGTACCAGCATTTATGTAAAGCATTATACAGATAAGCTTATAGACAGCAGCACAGCACAGCGGCTTAAGGAAATGATGCGCACTGATGTATTAAACAATTACGGCCAGAGCAATTTTCCTGACCTTGAGATATGCGCAAAATCAGGCACAGCGCAGGTAGATGGTTCAAATGCTGATAACGCCTGGTTCACAGGTTTTCTTGATGATAACGACCATCCTCTCGCCTTTATCGTGAATGTCGAGGGCGGCGGTTCAGGCGCAAAAACAGCAGGAAGGCTGGCCAATACAGTACTTCAGAAGGCAATAGAAAAGGGTTATTGATGCCAATGGTCATTTCCGGCCCGGGGCCGGAAAGTTGCAGATATTAATTTACAAAGGATATTATTTTTATAATGAACAATACAAACGATAATACAAACACTGAAAAAGATACAGAAAAAGACAGCTGTAAAAAACATATGAGTGAAAAGCAGGCTTCCATCATACGTCATGCGCTATATGCGGTACTCATCGCAGCGCTGCCCATAGTCAGCCTTTTTATGTCAGAATGCGTTCACAATATATTTATATATGATTTTTCGCCTGCCGGAACTATAGCTAATTATATACTTTTTGCAGTAATATATATCGCGGGTCTCGCACTCTTCGGAACAGTAAGGCGCTCAGTCCTTGTAATGACCCCACTCATATACATATGCTCCGTAATAACAGAAGTCATACTCCAGTTCCGCGGAACGCCTGTACTTCCGGCAGACATACTAAGCATAGGTACAGGCCTGAACGTAGCCTCCGGCTACCACTTCAGCATATCTACAGGAATGTATACGGGCTTTGCGGTACTCCTGATAATGATGCTCGCAGCGTGGTTCATACCGTTGAAAAAAGACAGAAAAAAACGCACATTAAAACGCAGCATCATCGTACGCTTCGCTGCTGTCGCAGTGATAGCTGCTGTCGCAGTGCCGTTTTACATTACCGACTTTGCAGCTGACCACAAAGTCAAGCCTGATTTCTGGGATCAGGCCCGCGGCTACCGCAACAGCGGAACGATCCTGAATTTTGTACTCAATACAAAATATCTCATAATCGAAAAGCCTGCCGACTACTCTGCATCAGAAGTCCCGGAGCTCCTTAACGGCCTGCTTTCCGAAAATGAAAACGACTCAGGCATACTTGCCTCAGCGTTAAAGCGCCAGGAAGAAAACGGCATGGAAAAGAACACGCTCCTTGCAGCAGCCGGCGAGTCAAAAGAAAACCAGCCCGCTCAGTCGGCAAAGAAGAAAAAAGGACAGGTACCTGACATCATAGTGGTCATGAATGAAACATGGTCAGACCTTCACGCGATAGGCAGCTTTGAAACAAACCAGGATTATCTGCCATTTACGAGGAATCTTACAAAGAACACCATAAAAGGAAATCTTTATATGCCTGTAGTAGGTGCCGGAACAAGCAACTCAGAGTTTGAGTTTCTTACAGGAAATTCCATGGCATTCCTTACAGGAGGAAGCAACGCGTACGAGCTCTATGTAAAATCAAACCTTCCGTCACTTGCACGCACGCTGGCTTCCCAGGGATACTCGCGTACAGGTCTGCATCCTTACTACGGCAACAGCTGGAAACGGAGCACAAACTATCCTCTGCTTGGATTTGAACGCTTCCTGAGCCTCGAAGACATCATAGGACAGGACCTTGTAGACGCGCAGCGCAACAACGAGATCGACTTCACAGAGTTCAGTGAGCGAGTTGAGGCGCTCTTCCCTGATGAAAATGTCCTTCTAAGAAGATTCGTCAGCGATTCGTTCGATTTCAGATATCTCGAAAACCTTTACAGGCAGCGCGACCCGAACGTTCCGTTCTTCATGTTCAACGTAACGATGCAGAACCACGGAAGCTACCAGGCAGGCTACACGAACTTCGACCAGCAGATACGTCTGACCTCAACTAAAGACTACTACCCATACGCCAATCGTTTCCTTTCTCTCATATATGAATCGGACAAGGCGCTCAGCGAGCTGATAGAATATTACAGTGATGTTTCTAGACCTACGATCATACTTATGTTCGGCGATCATCAGCCAAGCATAGAGACGGATTTCGTAGAAGAGGTAATGGGCAAAAAGCTTGAAGACCTTTCACTTGAAGAAAAGCAGAAACGATTTGTAACGCCGTTCGTCCTCTGGGCTAACTATGACATTCCTGAAGGATATATTGATATGATAAGCAGCAACTACCTGTCTACCCTCCTCCTTCAGACTGCCGGCCTTGAAACTACGCAGTACAATAAATTCCTTTCAGCGCTTTACAAACAGCTTCCTGTCATAGATACGACAGGCTACATAACGGCTGACGGAAAGTACTACACATATGACGACAAAACAAAATACACCGATCTGCTTAAAGCGTATGAAAAAATACAGTACAACGACCTGTTCGACGCTGCAGGCAGGCATGATGACCTCTTCTATCTTAATGATAGCAATACGCAGCAGTAACCAATAATACGAATGAGAAAAACGAGTCCTACGGACCCGTTTTTCTCATTCGATCACAAAGCATCGCGCGCCCGGCGCGCGGCACAGGATGCAGTAAAAGCATCACCGCTTCACATTATTTATCCACAGGGCTACGCCGCAACGCTTACGCAGTCGTCACGTACAGAATACCTGTAAACGCTGTAACTCAGTATTTCATCATCGGGAACTACTGTATCGTTTACTTCCTCGACTACTGACCTGAGCCACGCAAAATCCATATCCGGCCTGTCTGCTACGCATATAAGCTCGTTTACTGATGACGGTATTATAAGTATGTCTCCTTCTGCCTTTTCAGCAACTGACCTGAGTATTTCATTTCTGAGCAGCGCTGCTGAACCGTTAATAAAACTTTCCTCATACAGTGCGTATATTATAAGCCTGTCCGGTCCTTTATTTTCCGCCTCCATCCTGTTAAGTTCTTCTATAAGCACTGGTTCTCTTCTGCACATCCGTTTCAGTGTATTTATAAGCTCTTCAGAAAAAAATCTTGTGCTCCTACGCTCATTTTCAAGTGCGATCTCAAGAAGCTCTGATCCGCATACGCCCCACGACTCTGCAAGGTTTTTAGTAATACGTATCATCGAGCCTCCTTCTGCGTCTCTTTTTTTATTCCCTGCTCTTTCATTGTACTGTCTCTCTGATCCGCTGCCTTCTGAGCATCTCATATCAAGAACGAATGTAACTGTCAGATCAAGAAACGGTACTGATTCAAGCTGATCTATGGTCTTTCTGTTTATAAGCGGGTTCATAAGTCTGATATATATCCTGTCTTTTATATCATCAAATTTGCTTATCCGCTTAAGTATATCTACTTCAGCCTGAAGTTTGTCAATATATTCTCTGTAATCCATATTATACCCCCTGTGATCCATTTCATTGTTTATTGTAAATAAATGTAATCTCTACAGGGATATATTATTCTTTTAAATATCCATTGTCAACCTTAAATTACTGTTTTATATATTTTTTCTTTATTTTTCCATTCAATGATAATATTTTTCCATTACATAAAATGCCGCAGATCACGCATAAAGCTTTCTTCTGTTGAAACAAGATCTCCCGCTATCCTCCGGCTTTCTTCTGAGGCGTCTTTATACTTGTTTATATATTCGCTTATAGTCTTTATGCCCATATTGCATCCATCTGTCATTACTGACGCTATCTGATGGCTGCTGTCATTCATCATCATTTTCATTTCTGTGCTGAGCCATGCAAACGCAGCCGCCATGTTTCCCGGCGTCTTTCCGTTCTCGCCTGCGCAGCGCAGAAGCTCGTCTGATTCTTCCTTAAGCTCTTTATGTTTTGCATTATACTCGTCAATAACTTCTTTAAGCAGCGGATCATTCACAGCTCCCATGACCTGTTCCATGCTCCCTATAGCCATATGACATCCTGAACTGCACTCCCTCAGCAGCTCTGCAGTATTTTTATCCATATATTTTTACCTCCTTAACATATTGTTCTGATTATTTTCTGTTGTAAACGAAAAAGTATACTTTGCCACTTTAAAGAAAAAGGTTAGTTAATGCTAACTTTTTTCTGTTTTCCTATTGACACCAATGACCGTTTGTTGTAATATCTATACAAGTTAGATAGAACTAACTAAATAGAACTGATTAAAAATAATAAAACAATTATGGGTAGATAAAAGCATAACGGGGAAAAGGAGAACGGATATGAGCGTAGTAATAATAGGCGGCCATGAGCGCATGGAGAGCCAATATCACAAGATATGTAAGCAGCATAACTGCAAATCAAAAGTATTTACCAAAAAATCAGGAAGGATGGCTGACCAGATCGGTACTCCTGACATCATGATCCTGTTTACAAACACAGTTTCACACAGGATGGTACACTCTGCTGTCGGAGAAGCGGAAAGAAAAAATATTGAGATCATCAGATCTCATTCGAGCAGCGGCTCAGCTCTTAACGAAATACTCGCAAATGCATGTCAGAATGCATAAATTGCCTCATAATAAAAACAGGACTGTCTTTTGCCATGGAGACAGTCCTGTTTTATTATGTTTATTTATCAATTATTTATGACCGCACTGTCAGCACTGCAGTTGGCCGCATCTATCGCAAGCACGAGCATCAGTCCGTGAAGCTCGTCAGCAGGATCTGCTATGTCCAGCACATATGTATCGCCCCAGGAAAGTATCTTTCTGGTGATGCGCATGACCATGCTGCACGCCTGCCATACCTCGTACTCCCACTGCAAAAAATCACCCTCAGCGCGCCATCCGCGAAAATCAACGTCGTATTTAGGCTTGAACATACTGAAGCGGCGCTCTACTCGCCCTATGACGCGCCCGTCCTCTTCAAGCTCAAATACCGGAAGTATAGTCATAAGCTTCTGCCTTACAAGACCAACTTCATTTCCATCCGCGTCATATATATGGAGCCTGTGTCCGAGCGAAAAGAACTCACCCTTGACGAAATATCTTACATTGCCGTCTTCATCATATATATCATATTTATCTGTCCATGAAAATACTCGCTGTTTTATAAGAAGCTTCATATATATCTCCTTTCAGATGATCCGGTAGCGCCATGCAATATATCGCAAATACGGCTCTGCCATCCCACTGGCTTATCGCGCGGCGACGCGCGCACCCTGCCTGCATTTATTTGATCCGCTATGATCCTCGCTACATGAAATCAGGATAGCCGAGTCCTGTGTAAAATTCATGCGCCTGTGTTTTTACGTCATTCTTGTTTTCAACACTTCCTGTTATAAGTATAAGCATATTGTCAACTCTGAGGTATATGCCATAGACCGAGCCGAGCTGAGACGATACGTTTGAATCCACTATCTCTTCGTAATAATCATAATTTGAGCCTGAATCTATGACATTGAGCTCAACTCCGTCAGCGCCCTTGTCGCCGAGAGCCATAGACTTCGCAGCTGCAGCGTCGTCAAGCTTCATGTATATGAGATTCAGCTCGTTTCCTGAAACTGCAGCAGCCTCATAGCCGAGTGCCTCAGTCATATCACGCACCTCGCCGTATTTTCCTGCTGCCTCCTTAAACTTGTCAATATCAGTGACCGGATAAGTTACCTCTGCTTCGCCCTGTATCTCCGGCTCACCGTTGCCGGCTGAAAGGCCGTCTGTCTTGCCGCAGCCTGCTGCTCCGGCTGCAAGCACTGCAGCCATCATAAGAGCTATGCCTGTTTTAAGGATAGTTGATGTTCTGTTTTTCATTTTTTCCTCCCGGTAAA
>JABLTO010011069.1_pt1 | contig 12855 bp, 8 predicted proteins | sample 7160091 | NCBI WGS metagenome assembly JABLTO01 (sample SAMN14651225, study PRJNA627086) | human gut metagenome | isolation source: feces | host: Homo sapiens
GGAGTGCAGTATGCTATTTTATTTTAAGAATGGAAGAAAATATTTTAAAAGATGTAGATGCTGAGTTAAAAGAAAAATATTCAAAATAAAAAAAGATATAAGTAAAATTTTTTACTTATATCTTTTTGTTTATAATAATTTTAATGAGTTTATTGAACAATCACCATTAATTAATAAGTATAAATCTTTAATAGAATTAGTAGGATTTAATTTACTTTTACCTATATTTATAGTCTTTTCTAGTTTGATATCTTTTGAAGAACTTCCAATGAAAATAGAGCATAAGCCGCTTTCTAATATAAAATCATTAAAAATTAAATGTAAATGTAGTATGTTAAATATTCAATGTATTTTCTTATCAATACTCTAATTTTTATATGAAAACATATACATTTTTATGGGTATCGAGAAGTTAAGGGCAGGATTAAAATAATATTATCAACTACAGTTTACAGGAATGGAGGAGTAAATAGTGCAAGCAGCAGAAAATATTAACACATCAAACAGAATAGAAGAGGAAATTAGCAAACAAAAAGAAAGAAAAATTACTTGGAAAAAAATTAAAAAGCAAAAATGCTTAATTGCAATGTCATTACCATTTGTAATATGGGTAATAGTTTTCAAGTATCTTCCATTAGCAGGGTGGACAATGGCCTTTCAGGATTATAAACCACAAAATGGATTTTTAGATCAAACATGGGTAGGATTTAAACACTTTATAGCATTATTTAAAGAAGATCAATTTTATCAAGCACTTCAAAATACTTTAGGAATGAGTATTTTGGGACTAGTATTTGGAACAATTGCATCTATAACATTTGCATTGTTATTAAATGAAATAAGATCTTCAAAGTTTAAGAGAACAGCTCAAACAATTTCATATTTACCACACTTTATATCGTGGGTTGTTGCAGCAAGTTTAGTAACAAATATGTTATCAAGTTCAGGGATAGTAAATGAAATATTAATGAAGTTAAATATAATAAGCTCACCAATACAGTTTATGTCAACACCAAGCATGTTCTGGGGAGTAGTTACAGCATCAGATGTTTGGAAGGAAATGGGGTGGAATGCAATCATATATCTTGCAGCAATGACAGCAATAGACCCAGAATTGTATAATGCAGCTAAGGTTGATGGAGCAGGCAGATTTAGACAAATGTTTAGTATTACATTACCTTCAATAAAAAGTACAGTATTAGTACTTCTTATAATGAGTATAGGAAATCTTATTAATATAGGATTTGAAAAGCAAATGTTGCTTGGAAATCCGATAGTAGCAAGTAAATCATTAGTTATTGATAAATACGCATTAGATTATGGTATTGGAATGTTTAGATATTCATTTGGTACAGCAATCGGTATTTTCAAATCTGTTGTAGGAATTATCTTAATATTTGCAGCTAATAAAATGTCTAAGAAATTTAATGATGGTGAAGGAAGCTTATTAAGCTAACACAATAAAATTCATTTATAATAATTAAATTATTTGAATTTGATAAGGAGGACAATATGAAAAAGAAAAAATTTAAAATATCCACTTTTGATGTAGTACTAACAATAATAATGTGTTTAATAATAGTAGTAACTGTATATCCTTTTTTAAATGTTTTAGCAGTTTCATTAAATGATGCAGCAGATACAGTAAAAGGTGGAATCTATATATGGCCAAGAAAATTTACATTTGCTAACTATCAACAAGTGTTTTCAGGAAGTAGTAAATTGCCACTAGCATTTTTTAACTCAGTATTAAGAACTGTTATAGGTACACTTACTGGTGTTATAGCAACAGCAATGGTTGCTTATACATTAAGCAGAAGAGATTTCATATTTAATAAATTTGTTACATTATTATTTGTAATAACAATGTATGTAAGTGGAGGATTAATACCAGAATACTTAGTTATAAGAAATCTTGGATTAATAAATAATTTTGCAGTTTATATATTACCAGGGCTTATAAGTGCATTTAATGTAATTGTTATGAGATCCTTTATGGATGGACTTCCAGAAGCACTTTATGAATCAGCTAAAATTGATGGTGCAAATGATTGGACAACATTCTATAAGATAGTAATGCCTTTATGTTTACCAGTTGTAGCAACAATTTCATTATTTATAGCTGTTGGACAATGGAATAGTTGGTTTGATACTTACCTTTATGCAAGAGGAAATAATAGCATGACAACATTGCAATATGAATTAATGAAGATTATTGATAATGCAAGTTCAAATGTAGATATTAATAATCCATTATTACAAAATGCAAGTAAGTCAAATCCACAATCAATTAAGATGGCAATCACAATGGTTGCAACTATTCCAATACTTTTAGTTTACCCATTTGTGCAAAAATACTTTGTAACAGGTATGACTTTAGGTGCAGTAAAGAGTTAATAATAAGATAATTTGTTTTGAATTATCGAGTAAATAAATATAAAATAAAAATATGGTTAATTTAGGGGGAAAAGAAAATGAGAAAACGTAAATTATTATCATTAATTATGGCACTTACATTAACAGCAACTTGCTTTGTAGGATGTGGCTCAAAAGATAATACAGCAAATGAAAAGAGTGAAACACCTCTACTAGACGCAATGGATAAGACGCCTATTACATTAACATTTTTCAATTGTGATTTAAATGAAGATTGGGATTTTACTGATGATGTAGCTAAGAAGATTACTGAATTAACAGGAGTAACTTTAGAGATAACACATCCAGTAGCAGGTGATGCACAAGCAATTCCATTAATGATTGCAAGTGGTGAATACCCAGACTTAATATATGCTAAGGGAGATACAGGTAAGCTTATTGATGCTGGTGCAATTATAAAATTAGATGATATGATTGAAGAAAAGGGAGATAATCTTAAGGCTTTATACGGAGATCAATTAGATAGACTTAGGGCTAGTGCAGATGATCCTAGTATTTATACAGTAGGTACTTATGGTGTTAGTGCAGAGGTATATGAACCAGGTGGAACACTACAAGTTCAACATGATGTATTAAAAGATGCTGGGTATCCAGAAATTAATACAATATATGAATATGAAGAGTTAATTAAAAATTATATAGCAGAAAATCCAACAACTGAAGATGGACAACAAAGAATTGGATTATCATTAATGGCAAGTGACTGGAGATGGTTAATTACTACTGGAAATATAGCATCTGCTGCAATAGGTATTCCAGATGATGGTCAATTCGCTGTAAATGATGAAACAGGTGAAACTACTTATAAATTTACATTACCAGAAATAAAAGAGTATTTCCAATGGTTAAATCATATGAATGACATTGGATTGTTAGATCCAGAATCATTTACTCAAAAAGAAGATACTTATAAAGCTAAGATTTCTTCAGGAAGAGTTGTAGGATTATCAGATGCAGCTTGGGATTATAGTGATGCAGAAAAGACATTACTTTCAGAAGGTAAAGCAGGATCAACTTATGCTAGATTAGCTGTAACAGTAAGTGATGAGTATAAAGACCAATCTTTAAAAGATTATGGATTTGGTGGAGGTTGGGGAATTGCAATCTCTGAATCTTGTGAAAATAAAGAAAGGGCATTTGAATTCCTTGATTGGATGGCATCTGATGAAGCTCAAGTATTATTAAACTGGGGTATTGAAGGTGAACACTATACAATAGAAGATGGTAAAAGAGTGGTTTTACCAGAAGTTCAAGAACAAAAAAATACAGATCCAGACTTCGATAAGAAAACTGGTATTGGTGCATATGTATATCCATTCCCACAAAGAGGTGTTGGAGCTGTAGATTCAACTGGAAATTCCTATACAACTACAACTATTGAAAGCGTTGTTGCTAACTACAATGATGCACAAAAAGAAACACTAGCTGGATATGGAATAGATAATTTTACTGAAATGTTCCCATCATCAGAGGAATTAGGAATTTCTAAGCATGGACAAGTATGGCAATATACTATTCCAAGTGATAGTGATATATCTATAATTCAACAAAAGTGTGATGATTATATTCAACAAGCAATAACACAAGCTATTTTAGGAAAACCAGCAGATTTTGATAAGGCTTGGGATGAAATACAAAAAACATTAGTAAGCTATGGTGTAGATACTTTAAATGAAGAGATGACAGCTTTAACTAAAGAAAGATTAGAATTATGGAATGAATAAAATATAATTAGAAAAAGGAGCCAAAGGGCTCCTTTTTCTAATTACTGGATATTTCAATACAATAATTTATAGGGATAAGCACTAATTTTTAAGATAAAATATATGAAATTTGTATGGTATACGATTACAAGTATGCCTTTTATAATTAACATATAAAAATTATTATAAGCAAGACAAGAGGAGTGAATATAATGAAATTCAGTAATGGATGTTGGTTAAATAAAGATGGAATAGTAAGATATAGTCCACAAGAGGTTTATAGTAGCAAGATAGAAGAAAAACTTTTAACACTTTATGCTCCATGTAACAAAATAAATCATAGAGGAGATACACTTGGTGGACCAGTTATTACTTATAAAATATCTTCTCCAATGAAAAACATATTAAGAATTAGAGCTTATCATTATATGGGTGTACAAAATAAAAGTCCAAAATTTGAAATATATGAAGATAATAACTTTAGGCCAGAAATAATTGAAAATGATGAAATTATTACAGTTAAATCTGGAGATTTAAAGGTAAATATAAATAAAGAGTATTTTAGTATGGAATTTTTCAATGGAGATAAATACTTAACAAAGAGTGCTAATAGAAGTTCTTCTTATTATAAAGAAGAAGGAGAAGAATTCCTAAACAGCGGTTCAGTTGGAACTTTTATGAGAGATCAGTTAGCTTTATCAGTTGGTGAGGCTGTATATGGATTAGGTGAAAGATTTACTCCATTTGTTAAGAATGGACAATCGATTGATATATGGAATGAAGATGGAGGTACAAGCACAGAACAAAGTTATAAAAATATACCATTTTATATTACTAATAAAGGATATGGAGTATTTGTAAATCATCCAGAAAGAGTATCTTTTGAAGTTGGATCTGAATTAGTTACAAAGGTACAGTTTAGTGTTCCAGGAGAATATTTAGATTACTTTATTATAACTGGAGATGATATGAAGGAAGTTTTGGAAAACTATACGTCATTAACTGGTAAGCCAGCACTTCCACCAGCATGGTCATTTGGATTATGGCTTACAACTTCATTTACGACTAATTATGATGAAAAGACAGTAACAGAATTTGTTGATGGAATGGCAGAAAGAGATATTCCGCTTCATGTATTCCATTTTGATTGCTTCTGGATGAAAGGATTTAATTGGTGCAACTTTGAATGGGATAATGAAGTATTCCCAGATCCAAAGGGAATGCTTGAAAGATTAAAAGCTAAAGGATTAAAGATTTGTGTTTGGATTAATCCATATATTGCTCAAGAGTCTTCATTATTTGAAGAGGGTGTAGAAAATGGATACTTTATAAAGAAAACTAATGGTGATGTATGGCAATGGGATATGTGGCAACCAGGAATGGCTATAGTCGATTTTACAAATCCAGAGGCTTGTAAATGGTATGCTGATAAATTAAGAGCATTAATGGATATGGGAGTAGATTGTTTCAAGACGGATTTCGGCGAAAGAATACCTCATGAATGTATGTATCATGATGGTTCAGATCCAGTTAAGATGCATAACTATTATACTCAAATGTACAATAAGGTAGTATTTGATGTAATTAAAGAAGTTAAAGGTGAAAATGAAGCTGTATTATTTGCTAGATCAGCAACTGCAGGTGGACAACAATTCCCTGTACACTGGGGTGGAGATTGTACATCAGAATATGAATCTATGGCAGAAAGCTTAAGAGGAGGATTATCACTTTGTCTTTCAGGATTTGGATTCTGGAGTCATGATATAGGTGGATTTGAAAGTACTTCAACACCAGATGTTTATAAGAGATGGGCAGCATTTGGACTTTTATCATCACATAGTAGATTACATGGAAGTACTTCTTATAGAGTGCCATGGCTTTATGACGAAGAAGCTTGTGATGTAGTTAAATTCTTTACAAACTTAAAATGTAGCATAATGCCTTACCTATTTAAAACTGCAAATGATGCAGCAACAAAGGGAATTCCTACAATGAGAGCAATGATTTTAGAGAATCAAAATGATCCAGCTTGCAGATATTTAGATAAACAATATATGCTAGGAGATTCTATTTTAGTGGCTCCAATATTTAATGAAGAAGGTATTGCAGAATATTATTTACCACAAGGAACATGGACAAACTTCATAACTGGAGAAAAATATGAAGGTGGAAAATGGATAACTGAAAAACATGGATATTTAAGTATTCCAATGATGGTTAAGGAAAACAGTATAGTTCCAGTAGGAGCTAATAATCAAATACCTGATTATGATTTTGGAAAAGATGTTACTTTAGAAGTATTTGAATTATTAAACGGAAAAGAAGCAAGTGCACAGGTATTAAATAAAGATTCAGAAGTAGTGTTAACTGCTACAGCTTTAAGAACAGAAAATACAATAGAATTTAATGTAGAAGCAAATGATGCTTATAGTATAGTTCTTAGAGGAATTAATGAAATTTCAAATGTAGAAGGTGCAAGTTTTGAATTATCAGATAAGGGAATTAAACTTATACCAAATGGAAATGTAACTAAGATAGTTTGTAACATGTAAGTGAAACTCCAAATTTGAATTTGGATACTTGAACTTACTCAGCGACTAAAAGGAGTCGAGTTTCCTTTAAAAAATATTATTTTTAAACAGAGTTAAAGGTTGAGAAGGAAAAAGTAAAGCTGGGCTCAGCTTTACTCTCAATCTTTAACTCTTAAATTTTATAAAAAATAGGAGGGTGTTTTAGTATGGAAAAAGAGAAAATAAATTATGAAAAAATAGAAGAAATAATATCAGAACTTAAATTAGAAGAAAAGGTAGCAATGGTCCATGCTGCAGGATTATTTAGAAATGGAAGTGTAGAGAGATTAGGAATTCCTTCATTATATATGTCAGATGGACCAATGGGAGTAAGAAATGAATTTCCAAATGCAAGCTGGGTGCCAGTAGGAAATACTGATGATTATGTAACTTATTTACCATCTATTTCAGCACTTGCTTGCACATGGAATAGAAATTTAGCTTATGAAGAAGGAAATATTTTAGGTAAGGAAGCAAGGGGACGTGGAAAGGATATAATTTTAGCCCCAGGAATCAATATAGTAAGAAGTCCTTTAGGAGGAAGAAACTTTGAATATATGTCGGAAGATCCTTATTTAACAGCACAATTAGCAGTACCTTATATTAAAGGTGTTCAAGAAAATGATGTTGCTGCTTGTGTAAAGCATTTTGCTGTAAATAGTCAAGAAACTGAAAGATTAAATGTTGATGTAGTAATTGATGAAAGAGCAGTTAGAGAAATTTATTTACCTGCTTTTGAGGCTGCTGTAAAGGAAGGAAATTCTTACTCTATAATGTCTGCTTATAATAAGCTTTGGGGACTACATTGTTCACATAATAAATGGCTTTTAAGAGATGTATTAGAAAAAGAATGGGGGTATGATGGCGTATTAGTATCAGATTGGAGTGCAATTAGTGATACTAAACTTGCAGCTGAAGCAGGAATGGATATAGAAATGTCTGTAACAGATAATTTTGATGAATACTTCTTTGCTAATCCTTTAATTAAAGCTGTTAAAGAAGGAGAAATAAAAGAAGAGTTAATAGATGAAAAGGTTAGAAAAATATTAAAGTTAATGTATAGATTAAATATGTTCTCAGATGAAAGAAAATCAGGAGAATATAATAGTTTTGAAAGTAGACGAAAAACTCTTGATATTGCAAGAGAATCAGTTGTTTTATTAAAAAATGAAGAAAATTTATTGCCATTAAACAAGAAAGTTAAAAAGGTAGCTGTAATAGGTCAAAATGCAAATATAAGACATTGCGAAGGTGGAGGTTCAGCTGAGGTTAAATCATTATATGAAGTAACTCCATTAATGGGAATAAAAATGCTTTTAGGTGGAAATTGTGAAGTGGCTTATGCTAAAGGATATACACATGATTTTAATAAAAGAAAAGCAGTAAATGAAGAAGCAATTGAGTTAGCAAAGAATAGTGATGTGGTTATCTTTATTGGTGGATTAAAGCATACTAAAGAAGATTTTTCGTTATTCCAAAATGCACTTCATTCAACAAAAGAAGATAATATGGTTGTTAATATAGATAGTGAAGGTAATGATAAAACTGATATGAAGCTTCCATATAATCAAGATGAAATTATTAATAGTTTATTAGAAGTAAATCCTAATACTATAGTTGTTATTACAGCAGGATCTCCTGTTGATATGAGTTCTTGGGTAGATAAATCTAAGGCATTAGTTAATGTTTCTTACAATGGAATGGAAGGGGGAAGAGCTTTAGCAGAAGTTCTATTTGGTGATGTAAATCCATCAGGAAAATTAACAGTAACAATACCTAAAAAGTTAGAGGATTCACCAGCACATAGTATTGGAGAATTTCCAGGCAAAGCACAAGTAAGATACGATGAAGGAATATTCGTAGGATATAGATATTTCTCAACATATGATGTAGAGCCACAATTTGTATTTGGACATGGACTTTCTTATACAGAATTCCGATATAATGATATAAAAGTAAATTTAACTGAAGAAAATGAAAAAATAAATGCCACAGTAAAATTTAAAGTAACTAATATAGGTGAAAAAGAAGGGGCAGAAGTAGCACAAGTTTATGTTAATGATGTAGAAAGTAGTGTAAAGAGACCAGTTATAGAATTAAAGGGATTTGAGAAAGTTAGATTAATGCCAGGTGAAAGTAAAGAAGTTACAATTAATTTGGATAAAAAGTCTTTTGCATTTTACAGTGATGAAGAAAATTCTTGGATAGTAGAAGATGGTAAATTTAATATATTAATAGGCTCTTCATCTACAGATATTAGATTAGAAGAATCAATTAATATAAAATCAAAATATAAATTTTGAGGATAAATATTATGAGTGATAAATTAAAATTATGGTATAAAGAAGCAGCAACGGAATGGGTAGAATCACTTCCACTTGGAAATGGAAGATTAGGAGCAATGGTGTCAGGAGATGTATATAATGAAAGAATTGCTTTAAATGAAGATACATTATGGACAGGTATTCCTAAAGATAACAATAATCATGAAGCTATTAATTATATAGATGAAGTAAGAAATTTAATTTTAAATGAACAATATTATGAGGCACAAGAGCTTATGAATAATAAGCTCTTGGCTGGATATACTGAATCTTATGCACCTATGGGAGATTTATATTTAAAATTTAATTATAATGATAAAAATTATAAAAACTATAGAAGAGAACTAGATTTAAGTAATGCCAAAGCAACAATAAGTTATGAAATAAATAATATTAATTATAAAAGAGAAGTATTTATTTCAGCGCCAGATAATGCAATGATAATTAAGATAAGTGCTGATAAAGAAAAGAGCATAAGCTTTTCAGCAACATTAAGAAGTTTATTAAAAAGTAAAGTAAATGGACTAAATCAAGATACTATTATATTAAAGGGAGTAACACCTATATGCGCATTACCTAGCTATGTAAATGAAGAAGAGTCAATAATTTATGATGAAGAGGGTAAGCTTGGAATGAGATTTCAAGTTTACTTAAAGGCAAGAGTTACAGATGGAAATGTTAATGTAACAAATGGTCTTCTTAATATAAAAGAAGCAAGTAGTGTTACATTAGTACTAGTTGCAAATACAAGCTTTAATGGATTTGATAAAGAACCAGGTACAGAAGGTAAGGATGAAGAACTTTTATGCAAAAGTCAGTTAAAATCTTTAGAAGATAAATCTTATGAAGAAATAGAAAGTAACCATATTGATGATTATAGAAAGCTTTTTAATAGGGTTGAATTTTGTTTAGGCAATGATGACTATAGTTACTTACCAACTAATGAAAGGTTAGAAAGACTTAAAAATAATAAAGAGGACTTAGGTGTAGTAAGTTTGAAGAGACTTCTTAATCACTCAATTTTAGAGAATTGGAGCTCCAAATTGATTAAAAAGTCTCTTGAGACTTATTTTTTATCTCAAGAACAAAATTGTACTTTAAAAAAAACAATATGAAAACATGTCAACATTTGATTTCGTCAGTACGGAGAAAGTGTAAGGAACTTTAGAAAATGACACAAAAATCCGTAGAAAATGAAAAATGTTGCGGTAGCACCCTGTAAAAAGGCTTCTGAGCAATGGGTTATGTGTAGGGATTTTTTTAGGATTCTTACACGAACCTTGAAAACAGAACAGCCTGCCCGTAGTGATACCAGAATTGAACAGGCATTTAGCGTGTCTTTTCTGGAAATACGTCCCGGAAACATCAGAACCCGGTACAGGAACGGATATGGGGTGAGAACAGGAGCCAAATTAGAGAAAGGAGGGCGTCAGAGAATGGCACAGACACAGGGATTCATGACAGCGTTGTATGAGCGTCTTAGTCGTGATGATGAATTAAACGGAGAGTCCAACAGTATTTCCAATCAGAAAAAGCTTCTGGAGCAGTATGCAAAGGAACATGGCTTTACAAATCTGATTCATTTTACGGATGATGGAATTTCCGGCACAAGATTTGACCGCCCCGGCTTTCTTGCCATGATGAAAGAAGTGGAGTCCGGGAAAGTTGGGACGATCCTGATTAAAGATATGAGCCGAATGGGAAGGGATTATCTGAAGGTTGGGCAATATATGGAACTGCTCAGACAGAAGAATGTGCGTCTGATTGCAGTGAATGAGAATGTAGATAGTTTTCGGGAGGATGATGATTTCACCCCATTCCGAAATATTATGAATGAATGGTATGCAAGGGATACCAGCAAGAAGATTAAATCAACCTTTAAGGCAAAGGGAAAATCCGGCAAGCATGTAGCCAGCACAACACCATACGGTTACTTAAAAGATCCGGAGAACCCTGACCACTGGATTGTTGATGAAGAAGCAGCGAAGATTGTACAGCGAATTTTTCATATGACCATGGACGGGCGTGGACCGTATCAGATTGCAAGGATTCTGAAAGAGGAACAGGTGGAGATTCCGGCAGTGCATATGGCGAAAAAGGATGCAGGGTTATGGAAAGGCAGGGTGGATGAAATCAAAGACCCTTATGGATGGGGTTCCTCCACTGTTGCAGGGATTTTGAAAAAACGGGAGTACCTTGGTCATACGGTGAACTTCAAAACCAGAAAGCATTTCAAGGATAAGAAAAGCCATTATGTAGGGGAAGATCAGTGGACAATATTCGAGGACACACAAGAACCTATCATAGATCAGGAAACTTTTGATAACGTCCAGAGGATCAGAAGCAATGTAAGAAGATACCCAGATGGATGGGGAGAAGCACATCCTTTGACCGGATTGATGTATTGTGCGGATTGTGGAGCGAAAATGTATGTTCACCGGGTAAACAATGGAAAGAGAGTTCCACAGTATACCTGTTCCGCATACTCAAAGATTCCGGTTGGAACACTCTGCCCGACACAGCACAGGATCAACGCTGATGTAGTCATGGAGCTTATCAAGGAGCTTTTAAAGGCGATTGCAGAATATTCCCAGCTGAACCGGGAAGAGTTCATAGAGACAGTGAGAAAGGCACAGACCTCACAGCAGTCCAGTGAGATCATAAGACTGAAATGCAGACTGTCAGAAGCACAGAAGCGTGTGCAGGATCTGGAAAAACTGCTCTGCCGGATTTATGAAGATAACATTCTTGGCAAGCTGCCGGATGAACGTTATGCAGTTCTGGACGGGCAGTATTCTAAAGAGCAGAAAGAACTGTCAGGAGAGATTGCAGAGATGGAAGCAGAATTATCCGGTTATGAGGAAGGTCGTAGGTCTGCGGAGAAATTCATTGCCATGGTCGATAAATACCAAAACTTTGAGGAACTGACCACTTATATGCTGAATGAGTTCGTGGAGAAGATCGTTGTGCATGAGCGTGACCGGAAAGGCAGTGTTGAAACTACACAGGAAGTGGAAATCTATTTTAATTTCATTGGACGATATCTGCCACCACACTTCGGAGAGGTGGAGTTGACACCGGAGGAAATCGAAGAAATGAAAAAGAGGGAAGCCAGAAAAGACAGGCTGCACCAGAACTACCTGAAAAGAAAAGCAAATGGCAAACAGCAGGAATACTACGAACGAACCAAAGAGAAGAAGAAAGCAGAGATGGATGCAAAGAAAGAAGCAATACGGAAGGAAGATATTGCAAAAGGTGTCTTTGTCCCGGTTTCTATGCTTCCGCCTGCAGAACCGAAGAAAGGAGCGATACCGGCATGAAGAGGTTAAAACGGATTATACACGATGACAGTAATGGACTGGATTATATCCTTGTCGGGGAAGTGTATCTGCCATTGATCACCGTACCGAATGAAACTCGTGAGATTGGATTTTACGGAAGTCTCCACAGGAATTATCTGAAGGATTATAAAAGTGGATTATATTCGTATCTGAGTCTGAGCGGAAAGCTCTGGTCTTATCTTGCAGATGTGAATGAGCAGTGTGTGGAACGCAGGGATTATCTGATGGATCAGATGATGGAACAGGAAGGCATTACCGAGGAATTAAAAAGCAGAGATCAGATGGAATGGGTTCGCCGGGCAAACAATGTAAGAAGCCGGGTAGATGAAATCATACTGAATGAAATGGTGTATGTGTAGGAGGAGCTTATGAGGTACCGAATTGAATATTAATGTCAAGATTTTTTTGAACAATTGTGACAATATTTTTATGTACAATTGTTCAGTTGTTTTTATCTGCTATTTTGGATAATGCAGTAGCA
>JABLTO010120921.1_pt1 | contig 12853 bp, 6 predicted proteins | sample 7160091 | NCBI WGS metagenome assembly JABLTO01 (sample SAMN14651225, study PRJNA627086) | human gut metagenome | isolation source: feces | host: Homo sapiens
AAAAAAGACGAGTGTTCTTACAGCGTTTCAAATGCTATAAGAACACTCGCCATGGTCCGAGTGGCGGGATTTGAACCCACGGCCTCTTGGTCCCGAACCAAGCGCGCTACCAACTGCGCTACACCCGGATATGTCTGCCTCTAAGAGCTTTCCCTGCCCTCGCGACAGCGTAGTCTATTATACGGAATTTTTTGGCCGCTGTCAAGTGTGGAAGTGGGTTTCTCATCTGAATCTAAACCTGCCCGGAAACCGGGGGACACGAAAATCGTGTCCCCCGGCTCTGCCTTTTCTGTCAGAATCGCCTGTTACTCTTTCTTTCTGCCTCTCCGGCCCAGGAAGATAACTGCCGCCGCACCGGCCAGCGATGCCGCCAGCAGTGTCAGATACAGCGCAAGCTGGGCATCATCACCTGTGTGGACGGAGTCGTCCGGCTCCTCCGGGGTGCCCGGTTCATCCGGCGTATCCGGCTCATCCGGCTCATCCGGCGTATCCGGGATGTCAGGGTCCGGCGTCTCATCCGGGTCGGGTGTCGAATCCGGATCAGGGTCAGGATCCGGCGTGGGGTCCGGGTCTGGATCAGGATCCGGGTCCGGTTTGGGATCCGGCGGCGGGGTGGTGTCATCATAGTTGATGACCAGCACTTCCGCCGTGTCCCCGAACGGGATCGTGCCGGGGTTGCTGCCCTCGACGCGGATGCCGTAGCCGCTCACCCGCTCCTCAGTCACAGTGTAGCGGATACCGGGGAGCAGCCTTGCGGCGGTTTTGCTCTCCCCGTCTTTCAGGGTGAACTCCGCCACGCCGTCGATGAAGGTCATGTCTCCATAGGTGCCGTTGACGGTCTTGTCACTGAGGGTGACCGTGAAGCGGAACTCCCTCGTCTTGTCGCCGCTGTACACCTGCTTGGTGACGGTCAGGCCGCCCTGGCCGTTGACGATGTCATAGCCATTCACTTGGGTGCCGTAGTCATCGACCGGTGCCTCCTGCACCGTGTAGGTGTAGGCCCGGCCGCTGTCGTCGTAGACAGGCCAGCTGCCGAAATCGTAGGTCCACTTGCCGTCTTCGTTCGGCTGGACCTCCTGCCGTTTGACCTCTGTGCCGTTCTGCAGGAGGATCACGGTGATGGATGCCGGGCGCTTTGCCGGGTCGTCTCCCACCCAGGTCTTTTCGCCCTGGATCTGAACTTCCGTGTCCTCGTCCCCCAGGGTGTTGACCAGATTCAAATCATCTGTCCGGGATTCGGTATAGCCCGAGACAGGCTCCTCCTCTACCCAGTAGGTATAGAGGTTTCCATTTTCGTCCGTGTCCGGGAGATCCTGGAAGGTATATGTCCAGGCATTGGAATTCCCGCTCTGGGCATCTTCCGCGGACAGGGTCACCTCTTCTACCTTCTTCTGCTCTGTCACTGCCGTTTTCCGGTACAGCGTCAGCTGCAGCGTATCCGGGCGGAGGTCCTGGGCGTCGTTGTCATCCTGCCACGTCTTGGTGACCGTGATGTCTGTGAAGCCCTTGTTGGTGATGGTCGTGGCGAAGGCCACCGTATTTTCGTCCGGTTCACCGTGGTCGTATTTCACCTCGATCCCGCTGCCGGAGTCTCCTTCTTCTATGGCGTAATAATAGTACTTCTCGTTTTGCTCATTGACTTTGTCCAGCTGATCGAACACAGCCTTCCAGTTGTTGGCGGCGGACAGGATCGCTGTCTTACCCGCGACTTTCTCGACATCGCCCTCTGTCTGTCCCACCAGATCCTTACTCGTGGTCCGCCAGAGCTGGACGGTGATGCTGTTCGCGATCTTGTCCGCTGTGGTATGCCATTGCTTGAGGACGGTCAGGGAGGTGATGGCCTTGTTGGTGAACTGGAATTCGGGATAGGTCTCTCCGTCTTCCTTTATGCTGCCCGTCACTGTATCTCCGACCTGGACATAGCTGCCGCTGGTCTCCTCGACCACGCGGTACTGGGTGGTCCCATTTTCTCCCAGGTAGCTTCCGGGCATCCGGAGCGGGAGATCCTCCCAGACGGCCTTCCATGCATCGTACTCGTAATAGGGCTTGGAGGGAGAGGATTCTTCCGTCCCATCCACCGTCACCTTTACGGAAGCCATCTCCTGCCAGGTCGCCTCTGCGCCCTCTGCAGCCGGGGCGGTCATGTACTGCAGCTTCAGCGTGACCGGGACGCCGGTCTCTCCGGCGGGCTCCCAGCTCTTGCTGGCGTAGACCTTGGTGGTGCTCATGGTGTTGGTCACCGTGGTGATGAAGCCCTCTTCGGTGGATCCATTGTCGGGATCTCCACCTGTGGATCCATCATCATACGCATATGTCGCGGTGTAGGCGGTGTTGTACTGGCCCTCATTTTCAACTATATAGTCATGCAAAGATGCTTCTTCTCCTGCCGTTTTGTACTCCGGCTGGAGCTCCACGGCACGGTAGGTATAGATTTGACCGGGAGATGCCTTTTGCGGCAGGCCTGAGAGAGTGTAGTCCTTTTCGCTGTCGCTGTTCGTCCCGGTGAGCGTCACGACCAGGTCCTGCGTCTGGCCGTTGTCGCCGGTCACCTGAACATTCTCCCACGTCGCATTATTCCAGCCATTCGACACATCTTCTGTTGTCCGCTGGATCAGGAAGCTGGTCTCCCAGGTCATGCCCTCCTCGTCCGTGCGGGGACGGGTGCCGTAGGCGTTGTTCCGGTCGTTCGCCCAGACCTTCTGCACCTTCAGCGAGGTCGTCGCCAGCTGGTTGGTGATAACGGTCGAATTGTTGGATTCCGTATAGAAGTCTTCAACTCCAGCGAAGATCCCTCCGGTATCGCCTGTTATTTTATAGGTAAAGTCGTCTGAATCATCACTGGTAGTAACCGCAATCGTAACCGTCTGCCCATCTCCGTATGTGATTTGTGTCTCCGCCACACGATAGGACAGCTCCACGAATCCGTCAGCTGTCCTCATTACCCGGGGCAGATGCTGGAATGTGCCGGTCCAGGAGTCGTAGATGTGGCGGTTTCCCAGTGTTTGTGTAAATTGATAGTCCTCACCAAAAATTTGGCTATATAAGCCGGAATCCATATTTTCAAAATACTCTTCCGCCGGCTGCCATGTTCCGTCCTCTCCCGCTTTGACATACAGCGTGAAAGTCACGGACATCTCACCCAGGCCCATGTAGTCGGCGGTGATCGGCTGGCCGTCACTGCCCACCCACTTCTTCTCGAAGCGGGCGGAGGTCTCCAGCGAGTTGGTCAGATTCGCCATGGTGATGGTGTCATCCCCAACGGACGCTTCGCCCGCCGTCTGGTTATTGAAATAGATCTTATACCGTTCTTTCAGCTCATCCGGCAGGGCAGGGTTCAGCTCTTCTTTCACGGAGTACACCCACCGGGCGCCGTTAGGGGCCCACTTCTCCAGCTCCGTCTGAGCTGGCGCGGGGGGCTCTTCCCCGGGATCGGTCTCCGGCTCCTCCACCGGGTCCGGTGTGATGTCAGAGCCGTCTCCCGGCGTCGTGTCCGCTTCGCTGCCGGAGCCGCCCGCATCCGCCGGATCGCTGTGCAGGCTGACAGCGCTGAGGCTGCTCTCCGGAGGCTGCGTGGTCTCCTCTTCCGAACCCGCAGTCTGGTCATTTTCTCCCGTGGAGGGAGGCTCGCTCACGCCCGGATCTGTCGGGGCGGGATCCGTCTGAGTATCAGTCGGAGTTTCGGGTTCTCCGGGCTCGGCGGGATATTGAGGATCTTCAATGTCCTGGTCCCCTATGCCCCAGATTTGGTAGGTCCATGTGACGTCGTCCTCCTGGGTCCATGTGACTGTGTAGTCTGTGCCCTCTTCCAGGGTCTCCGTAATGTTGGGGGCCTCCTGCCCCTCCTGGGCGGCGGCACGGCGGGTCACGGAGAGCCGGATCACAGGGACCCAGTCCCCATTCCCAAGTTGTACGTAAGGTCTCTCCGGCCGCAGGCCGAAGGCATTGTCAAAGTCCTGCCAAACCTTGGTGCCCGTCAGGGTGACGAACTCCGTCTGGGGGTCCTCCCGCCGGTTCCAGAAGGTGGCATCAGCGTTCCTGTCTTCATCAGGCAGCAGATCCTCAACAGCGGCTCCGTTTTGAAGGGCCTCGCTGTCTGCGTCCAGATCACCCGGGCCGCACTTGGTCTCATAGCCGCCCAGGAAATCCTGGTCCTCCTCGATCTGATACACATATTCCGAGCCGTTGGGGGCGTACTGAGCCAGGCCCTCAAAGGTGAGGGTCGTTTCCACGGTCGCTTGTCCTTGCTCCCGATAGGCCTCCTGCACTTCCTGGGAAGACCATGTGATGGTCTGCACCAGCTCCTGTTCAGACATCTCTCCACTGTTTTTGGTATACGTACGGTACAGATGGAAGCGCACGGCGGGATAGGCGATGGGGACATCCTCCTCGCCTGTGGGCAGCTCCAAAATCTTCTTCACCGACAGGCTGCCCGTGGGACTGTTGTACACGTTCTCCGCCTGGAAGGTGTTGGAGGGCTGGCGCATCTCGAAAAGGGGGATGTCCGTGTCTGTGCTCTCGTCATCCACCAGGGAGGCGCCGCCGGTGCCTGTAATGCCGGTCTCCCGCAGGGTGTACTCGTACAGGCGGCCCTCCGGCGTGTATTTGGGGAGACGCTGCTGGTCCGGAGTTTCCGGCCGGACCTCTCCGTCGCTGTTGCCGATGATGTTCTCTCCCTCATACAAAATCTGGAAGGTGTAGTTGTTCAGCCCGGACCAGTCTCTGATGGTCAGCGTGGCGATGGGCTCCGCGTCAAAGTCATACGCGCCGCCCCGCTCCCGCTGGTACAGGGCAAAGGTCACGGTGGGCAGGTCCTCCGCCGGATAGCCGGCGGGCAGGTTGGTCCAGAGCTTCCGTCCCTCGATGGTCAGGGGCTTGTCCAGGCGGTTGACAAAGGTGCCGCCGGCGTTCAGGGCGTATCTGGCATAATCTTTTGTCTGCTCTGTCAAAGCCGTGGTATGCGCTGTGTATGCGCTTTCGCTCCCTTTATCGGCCTCGTTCCGGGTGCCAAGACGGGTCCCCTCCCACCAGTATTCGGCGATGGCGTAGTCAAACTCGGAGGCATTCACATTGGTGCGCTCCACCGCGGAGTAGACGATCTCAAAGCCGTACGCGTCGTATTTGGGCAGGTCTTCCAGCAGGGCCTGCCAGACATACTGCTGGGCCGTGTCTCCAGACGCTTCGGCCGGTGTCTCAGATACCTCGCCCTCGGAGCCGCCGGCATCTCCGCCAGCATCGGGCTCCTCCGTCTCCGGCGGGAGCAGGCCCTCGTCCGTCCAGCGGTAGCTGGGGTAGATCAGCTGGGTCACTGCCTCCGTCTCCGTCTCGCTGGTATGCACGGTCTGGTAGATGTCCAGGTAGATGTCCGGGCGGCTGCCGGCCTCATACATGTAGACGTCGTGCCACTCCTTGTACCAGACGGCATCCGTCACGCCGGTGCGGGTGTTGGTGAGGGTGATCTCCTGGGTGTCGTTCTCTAGTGCGCCGTCGTTCGCGTCATAGGAGGTCTCCTCCACCGACCGGGCATAGGTGCTCCACAGGGCGTAGACGTCCGGGGAAATCGTCTGAAGTTCAGACAGTGCGATTTCTTCCCCGTTATGCAGCAGACCTCCTCCACCGTGTAGCGGACCACGGTGCCGTTGGTGTCGTACTTGGGAAGGTTGTGGAAATAGATCTCATGATACTCCTCGTCCGCAGTGAGGATCGGCTGGACGGAGGAAACCGGCTGGCCCTTGTTATCCATGATCGGAACGTCCTCGCCGCCGAGCGTCACGTGTCCGTTTCCCTGTTCGTCATCATAGATCCGAAATGCGTTTTCCGCGTCATCGCTGGCGGAGATCTCCAGCTTCACCGCCAGGGTGAGGCCGGTGCCCGCCATGGCTGTCCGAAGGGCGTCCACGCCCTCTCCGTTGCCGTCCCGCCAGTCCTTGACGACGGTCAGGTCCACGTTGCCCAGACGGCGGTTGGTGACGGTCCACACGATCTCATTCGCAACGTTCTCGCTGTCATAGGTAGCTTCGTAGGTGTGGTTTTCGCCAGTCACTTTGTCGCGGAAGCTTCCGTCCGCATCTTGGCTTAGCTCCACTTTTCCGCCTGCCCCAATCCCGGTCTCCCGGATATAGACATCTGCTGCTTTGATGTCCTCCGGGAGCGCGACCCATTCGTACCAGACGGGGTCCTGACTTTCCCCTGCAGTGTCACCAAGAATAACGGAATCGATTTTTCCATTTGTTTGCGCATCGTACACCGTCACCTCCACCGGCTCCCGATGGGCGGTGTCGCTGTCATCCACCCAGTTCTTCTGGACCAGGATCCGTTCGCCGGCGCCCAGGCCGTTGGTGACAATGGTGGTGTAGTCGCCGGTCTCGCTGTCAATGGTGGTCTCATAGGTGGGACTTCCGCCCACTTCCAGGATCAGGTACTCGTACCGGCGGCCCTCTTCGTCGTATTCCGGGAGGCTGTTTAGGAGGGCTTCCCAGTTTTTACCGGAAATGGTGATCTCCTTGTCGATCTCGTCGTTGTACGCATCACCGTGTTCAATGGAACTCTCTACAAACGCGCCTTCCTCGTCCATCTCAAACGTGAGGACTTTGCAGTCTTCCGTCAGCGACTGCTCGCCGATGGTGCGGTAGAGGGCGAAGGTCACAGGCCTTTCCTCAACGCCCTCCAGCCACACCTTCTCCACCGTGTAGTCGATCCGGTTGCTGACGGCATTGGTGATGACCGTGCCGTTGTCGTTCTGCTGATAGGTCACCTGATACCGGGCTTCCCCACGGCTGCCGCCGCTGGTCAGCGTGAAGGAGTCGCCCTCCAGGAGATTCTCACTCTCTCCCTCATAGACCGCCGTCTCCACCCAGCGGTATTCCAGCTCCCGGCCCTGGTTGTCGTATTTGGGCACGCTTTCGCTGACGGAGATCCCGCCCAGGTTCTCCGCCGAAAAGCTCCCATTCTCTCCACCGCCGCCCAGGGTCTTGGTGATGTCGGTTTTCTCCCAGGCGTCATCATCCGTGCTGCCCTCCGGCCGGGACTGGAGCGTCAGCTCCACCTGCACGTCCGTCAGCTCCGACTGGAAGGCCGCCGCCTTCCAGATCTTGGTGGCGTCCACCGTCACCGTGCCGGAGAGCTTGTTGGAGAGGGTTCCTTCGTTGTAGAGGTATGTATCGTTTTCCGCTCTTTCCGCATCGGCCTCGCTGTCGGTCAGCTTTTCCAGCCTGCCGTTGCTGCCCAGCACCCAGATGGTATCCGACACATCGCCGTTTGCATCCACAGCACCCAGCACCTGGGTGTAGCGGCCGGCGTCGTCGCCGGTGAGATACTCCCGGACCACATAGATATACTCGTAGCCCTCCGCGTCGTACTTGGGCAGGTCCCCGAAGGCGATCTCCTGGGTGTCCTGCTTGTCGAGCGGTATCGTCATGACGCTGCCGCTGTCGTCCCGGACGGGGGCGGCAGTGGTATAGCTCTGCCCGGCCCGGTAGCGCCAGAGCTGCAGCTCACCGTCCGGCCGGTGACTGGAGTCCGCCTGGTCCTCCCAGACCTTGGTGGCGGAGTAATCCTTGGTGCCCGTGAGGGTCAGGTACAGGATGCCGCCGTCGTAGACCTTGTCCACCTCAGAGCCCACGTTGGGCGCCCCGGAGTTGTCATAGGAGATCTGGAACCAGTCCCCCGCATCCAGCACATTGCCTGGGATCCCGTCATCCGCGTCCAGCCGGCCGTCGCCGTTCGGAGCCTCCTCCACGGAGTATTCGATGCGGCTGCCGTCCAGGTTGTACTTCCACAGGCCGGAAATGGTGATGGTGCCGCTGGGATCGCCCGAGTCCGCTCCCACATCCGAATTGACATCCAGCACTTCACGAATGGTATCCAACAGATATGTAGCCGTGGTCGCATCATATCCCGTATCCACTGAGAACAGGAAGGTCTGATAAAGGGCATCTGTGATGCCATCCGCCGCGGTCCGGTCCCCCTGGCGGAGCTGGACGTCAAAGCTGAACTCGTCTGTCAGCACATAGTACCAGCCAAGCTGGTCTTTCGCGGAGGGGTAGTCCTCCACGTTGTCCTCGTTGACATCAACGGGAATATAGCTGCCGAAGTAATCCGTTTCCTCTTCTCCGCCGCTCCCTGCGGGGCCCAGCGCCCACTCCACGGCAAGCGGCTCGCTTTCGGCCCCGAATTCATCCTCACGGATGATCTCCGCCGGCAGCCTATGATCCGGGACGGAGACCGTGTACGTGTTGTTCCCGTTATCCACAACGGTCATCTGCGGAACGCTGGACAGGCCAACGTCGGAACAGGTATCCTCTTCCAGGGCTCTCCAATCCTCACCCTCGATCCGAAAATACAGCAGGGGCTGGTAGTCCTCTGCCGCGGGGCGCCTGCTTTCCTCGTCGTTGTTGTCCACCCAATAGAGCGTCTTCTTTTCAAAGTCTCCGGCATCATGCCAGCTTTCCACGCTCACTACCGTATCCGCATAGATCACCGGCACCAGGGTCAGGCACAGCACCAGTGCCAGCAGGCCGCTGAGCAGGCGCCTGCCGCTTTTTTTCGGCATGCCTCGCTTCCGGGGCACTTTTCCCTTCTGCAGTCGTTTGCCTTCGTACAGCATGAATCCTCACCTCTCCCAAAAACGTTTCACCGCAGAGGCGCACCAGCCACCGCGTCTGCTTCCGCGTTCTCCGGCGGCATCCGCCGTCAGTCGCCGTTCTCCCATCCCACCGTGCGCTGCTCCGTATCCAGCAGCTGTTCATGGGCCTGTTCCGCCAGCGACAGCACATCTGCCCGGATCTGCTCCTGCGTGGCCTGATACAGCCTGCGCAGGCAGCGGGGGTTGCTCTTCTCCGCGTCCACCCGGGCATCCCGGCACAGGGTCCGGATCTCTCCGCTCACCTGGGTCCGCCGCATGGGCCGCCCGCTGCGAGTGAGAAAGACCGGGCCGGCGGTGATCCCCGTCCGGTGAAGGTAGGACTCCAGCTCCCGCTGCAGGCAGGCCGGGATGGGGACCTCCTGCCGTCTGCCGCCCTCAGCGACAGAGACCCGGCCCTCTGCCACCGCCTCTGCCGTCATCTGGTCCAGTTCCCCGACCCGCAGCCCCGTCAGGGCGAATGTCTTCACCAGCAGATAGGTGCGCTCCCGTCCCTGGGTCCGGGCCGTGGTCAGCAGGCGCAGATACTCCGCCCTGGTCAGCTCCGGCTGGATCTCCTCTCCGGTGTCCAGCTGGCCGATCAGCTGCAGGTCCCGCCGGCCCAGAAAGGCCAGCAGGCCGTTGGCCGCTGAGATGTGGGTGTTGACCGTGCCGGGGGAGTAGCCCGCCTTCAGCAGGGAGAGCCGCCAGTCCTCCAGCGTCCGCACCGTGACCAGCCTGTCCCGGGGCAGAAAGCGGAAAAATGCCTCCAGCTTGGGCCGGTAGACCTGGATCGTCTCCCGCTGCCTGCCACGGACAGCCAGACTGTCCAGATACCGGCAGATCTCTTCCCAAGAAACAGTCACCCCGGTCTCCTGCCCCGGAGGGGCATCCGGAAGGACCGCTCCCGCAGCTCTTTCCACAGCACATCCACTCCTTCCCGCAGCTGCAGAGCCATATTTTACAACGGAATGACTATTCTGTTGTATTCTTGAAAAGTGTACGGCAGGAGGGACTGGCCGGGGCAGAAAAAATCTGCGTGAAAATTTTTCGGCCTGTTTTCTGAAAAACTGGTTCGACAAGAAATCCATTGATTTTCTTTTATCTTTGTTTTATACTGAACATATTCTAACGTATGTAGGGTAATATTTTTTGTCGTTTTACAACAGAATAGTCATTATGTTGTTTTCAGAGGATCAGCCGCATGCGCTGCAGCATCTGCTCGTGGACCTGCGTGCTGACGGCCACATAGATGCGGGTGGTCTCAATGGACGAGTGGCCCAGAATGTCCGCCAGGTGGGCCAGATCCTTTTCCTGCTCGTAAAAGCTCCTGGCAAACAGATGGCGCAGATTGTGCGGAAAGACCTTCTCCGGGGCCACGCCGGCCTCCCGGCAGAGGGTCTTCATTTCACGCCAGATGTTGCTGCGGTCCAGAGGCATGCCGGTCCTGGTACGGAACAGCGGGCCGCTTCGGATGCCCCGTGCCTGCGCGTACTGCCTGAGCCGCTGTGCCAGCTCCCGCGGCAGCAGGACGACCCGGCTCTTTCCCTTCAGCCGGATCTCCATCCGGCCGGACGCCAGGGTCTCCGCCGTGATGAAGCGCAGCTCGCTCACCCGGATGCCCGTGGTGCAGATGGTCAGCATCACATGGTAGAGCCGCTGGTCCTTCCGCCCTCTGGCAGCGGCGATCAGACGGCGGTATTCCGCTTCCGACAGCTCCCGGCGCTCCTCCCGAAAGGCCTGCCGCTGGACTCTCAGCTGCTTTACGTGGCAGTGCTCCGCCCCAAGGAACAGCAGATATGCATTCACGGCAGAGAGCTTGTTGTTGACGGTCCGTGCGCCGCACTGCTGCTGCAGGTGCTCCCGATAGGCCAGGAGCTCCTTTTTGGTGAGGGGCTCTCCCGCCAGAAACTCCCGCAGGTGCTCCGCCTCTCCCACGTACTTTTGGACTGTGGCGGGCGCCTTTTCATTTTCCAGCAGGAACTCCCGGAACGCGCGGATGGACTGCTGGGTGATGCCGATCTCTTCCATCTTGACTCCTCCAATTCCGCCCGTGCAGAGACGGGCATTTTCTGTAAGCATACCCAAAACTGCGCCGGATATGTTCCTCACATGGAGAAGTTTTCCAAAAGCGCAGAACCCGGTACAAAAGGGCAGCCCGCGGAGAGATCTCCGCGGGCTGCCGCATAGATATGATCGCTTTTATCGTCCTCCCCGGACACTGTAGGTCTCGCTCCCCCGCTCCCGCAGCTTTTCATTCAGCCACGCCCGCAGGGACGCCATGCCCTCCTCCGTCCAGGGAAAGGTCTCCGTCTCGATCTGCCGGGCCTTCTCAAAGCAGATGTTTTCATAGACCCAGGCCTGGATCGAGCCGTCGTTCACCTTCCCGGTCCGCTGGAACCGGTAGCGGAAGGTGCCGATGGAGCCGGGAAAGATCTCCGACTTCTTCAGAAAATTCAGCGTCAGAAACGCAAACGGGTCTTCCATTTGGATGTCTCTCTCCTCCATCATGCCGTCTCCCGGCGGCAGACTTTGATCCCCGCAATGGTCAGCGCGAACACGAACCAGAAGATGCACATCACCCGGGGATAGTTCCACAGGTAGTCCGCCAGACCGCAGACCATGGCGCCGCACAGGGCCGCCGCGCCGGCGCAGGTGATGGTGCGGGCCGCTGAGGGCGCGCAGTGCCGGACCGTATGAGCCGCCTTCTTGATGTTCCACAGCATGGATCCCACAAAGCCCAGGAAGCCCAGAAGCCCCGCCTCGATCCACACCTGCAGATAGAAGTTGTGGGCGTGGACAAAGGGCGCCTCCGCATGATAGAGGTTGAAGTCACGGATGTAGTCCTGCACGGCGGCGGTGCCCAGGCCCGCGCCGGAGACCGGCGAGGTCCGGATGACCTCCAGTGCCGCCTGATACAGGGGGATGCGGCTGGCGGTGGACGTATCCGCCGGGCTGAAGATGGTGAGGATGCGGTTCCAGATGGTGTCCGGCAGGAAGGGGATCGCCACCACGCACAGCACCGCAAAGGCAGGGAGCAGCTTGGGCTTCCACAAAAACACCAGCACCACCATGGCGCAGGCCCCGCCCACCCAGCTGGCCCGGGAGTAGGTCATGCCCAGGGCGATCAGTCCCACGGCAAAGGTGCCACAGGCCGCCAGGCGGGAGATGGGCCGCTTGGAGCAGAGGATCAGCGCCAGCACCAGGGGCAGCAGGAGGATCAGCACCTCCGCAAAGGTGTTGGGGTTGTCGAAGTAGGACTGCACCCGGCCGGGCATGCCGGCGTTCACCTCCAGGTCCACGTAGGACTCGTTGACCTCCACACCCTGGATCCGCTGGTAGACGCCGTAGAGAGAGGACACCAGCACGCAGAACCCGCCGCCGGCGGCCAGCCGCTTCAGGTCCTCTGTGCCCCGGACGGCGCTGACCGTCACCAGCACGCAGAGGGCCGCGGCGATATGGTAGAGCAGGAAACGGAAGGAGGCAGACGGCTCATAGGAGAACAGCACCGCCAGGAACATGGAGCCGAACAGCACCACCGGGTAAAACCCGATGTGCTTCACATCCAGCCGGAACGCCTTCCGGGACATGGCCCCGGCGCAGAACAGCACCAGCAGGGCGGCAAAGCCCAGCATGCTGTAAGCGTTGTTCCAGTGAGAGAACGGAATGATCCACAGCAGCATGATGAGCCAGGACTGGGCAATGGCGGTCTCGTGGCCCATCTCAAAAGCCAGGCGGGAGAAGAAGCTGTCGTCAAACGTGACCTTCAGGGCCAGATACAGCTTGTGGAGCAGCCAGGCGGGCAGGTTGACCAGGGCCGTCAGCAGCCGGCAGAGGAAGCTCCCCTCCCAGGCCCGGGCCACCACGCCCTCCCGGCACAGGACATGGAGAAGGCGGCTCTCGTCGATCTGGCGGTTGCACCAGGCCCCCATGCGCACCAGGCAGCGGTGGACGCCGCTGTCATAGTAGACGGTGCACAGCGCTGCCCAGAGATGATACAGATAGCTTTCGCGGAGAGTGGTCATGAAGCGGAACCTCGTTTCTTCAGATGCGGTTTTTGATCCGATACAGCTGGGAGAGCATCCAGAAGTGGCCGCCCCGCACCAGCCTGGCCGCCAGCTGCTTATTGCGGCTCATGCCCACAGGCGTCAGCGTCCGGATGGCGTTGGCCATATCCGGCCGCTGGCACAATGCCCGGATGGTCTCCTGCCGCTGCCGGAGCGTCTTGGGATTGCC
>JABLTO010076514.1_pt1 | contig 12843 bp, 10 predicted proteins | sample 7160091 | NCBI WGS metagenome assembly JABLTO01 (sample SAMN14651225, study PRJNA627086) | human gut metagenome | isolation source: feces | host: Homo sapiens
ACTCCGCCGGTAACAAATACGTATTTTACTGCCATTGTTTCTTCCTCCTGTGTTTATTTTATCCCCAGTGCGGGGGGTTATTCTACTGATATCATGGTATTTTTCGCAGCCCGGTCTTTCTCTTTTCCTTTTTAGGGAATAACATTTCCAAGCAGCGATAAATTTACATACAGATTTTATTATACAACCTCCGTGGAAAGAAATCTACTTTTTTTTCTTTCGACAGACATATTTTTTCTTCCGCATTGTTTCACGCAAATGCGATCATCATGATAAGAGGAACCGTGATCACACTAAACAACGTTGTCATAAACACCGATCGCCCCGCCGCTGCCGTATTGGTGCCATATTGTTCCGTAATCATGGACTGCGCGGAAGAAACCGGCAATGCTGCCGTCAGGATCAGCACATTTTTCAATGTCTCGTCCAGATCTATCGGAAGCAGTCGCAGAAATCCTATCATAAGCAATGGAAATATCAGCAGTCTGGTCAGCGTTAGAAACAACATTTTCCAATCCTGAAAAACTGCTTTCACCGGAAGCCTTGAGATAGACAGCCCCACCACCAGCATGGATAATCCACTGGTAATATTGGACAGATACGCCAGCAGCTGTCCCAACACATCCGGAACAGGGATCTGCAGGATACAAACTACCAGCCCAAGCAATACAGCTATATTGATATTGTTCCATATCATTTTCCGGATATTCAGCTTCTCTTTCATCGGATATTTCCAGGTCAGAAGTTTAACTCCCACAGAGAAGATCAGAAAATTTCCTACCACATTGCCAAGAGCCATCAAAAACATGCCTTTGCCGCCAAATACGGACAATGCCAGCGGAATGCCCATAAATCCATTATTTGAAAACAGCATACTGTAGATCCAGACGCCCTGATCCAGATCCTGCACCTTTACCGCATGAATCAGAATCAGGCCCACCAACAAAGCACACAAATGCAACAGAATAATAAAAAGAAATGTCTGTACGCCATAGGATACCAGCTGTGAACGTTCCTGATCAATGATCGAGCAAAAAACAGTGACCGGCATAGTAACCTGCAATACCAATGCAGACAAGTCCGGTATACTTTCTTTATGAATGATATTTCTTTTTCCTAATATAAATCCCAGCACGATCAAAGCGAACAACAAAAATACACTTGTGGCCACAACAGACATAATGATTCCTCTTTTACTTATCTTGTGTCAATTTTTTTACTCTGTATCTACTCGTCAAACTCCACGATCACGTAGTAGCCTTTGGGTGTCTCTTTGACTTCCACGACAGTACCTTCCCGTGTTTTTAACCGTTCACGAAATTCGTAGTTGGCAGACATGGCATAGGCTTTTCCCAGTGTATAATACCAGGAATTTGGCAGTTTGCTCTCGGTTACCGGAAGGACATCTCCCACTTCCAGCAGACCTGTCCGCTCCATTTTAAATTCCATTCTCCGCATAGTGCCTAATCTTCTTCCTTATAATCTACGTCAATGATATCATCTTCCGGGTTATGGCAGCTTTTATAGGCTCTTCCGGCACGGCCATTCAGCCACAGTCCGCTGATGCCATCATAGATCAGGATAAGTCCGACTGCCATCATACCGATTTCCAATGCCAGCCAGGTATGCAGCATCAGGATCACACCGATAATAATGGTTGCGATTGCCACCAGAAGTCCGATCCACCAACGCGGGCTGCTTGCTTTCTTCACTTCGAGACAGAACACCAGATCTTTAAATCCGTGATATGCCAGCATCACACCGATTAGAATCGGGATTAATGATACGAATACACCCGGACGTGCAAGGATCCAGATACCAATGACCACGCATACGACAGCCGGAAGCATACGCACGGACCGGCCCAGCATTTCACGAATCCGAATTCCCTGAACCAACAGAACGATTCCTGCTGCCAGCAACACCAAACCGGCAATGCGGCACAACGTCACCAGGATGGTTCCCGGCCAGATGCAGAACATCACACCAAACACAATACAGATGATGGATGTGATCATAGACTCTTTTTTGATTTTTTGAAATAAATCAGACATTTTGTACTCCTTCCAGTCTAATGTACACTCAGATTTTTTAAACAACGATCTCTGAGGGCACATTTTATTCTTTTCAGACATAGACGATTCTCTTTTAAAAACAAATGATTATTTCCGGCAATTTATTCTGCCTGAATATCAGCCAGCTGCGCATTTGTCACAGCAACCAGATCCTGTGGTTTCATTTTTAAAGTAAGACCGATGCGACCGCCGCTCACATAGATTTCTGCAAAATTTTTCGCACTCTCGTCAATCACCGTCGGAAACATTTTTTTCATACCAAGCGGTGAACATCCGCCCCGGACATATCCGGTAATTTTTGTGATATCTTTCACATGGATCATTTCCACAGATTTTTCACCCACGGAGCGTGCCGCCTTTTTCAGATCCACCTCACACGCAATCGGAATTACAAACACATAGTATTGTTTGCTTTTTCCCTGCATGACCAGCGTCTTGTAAGAAGCATCCACCGGTGCGCCGGTGAGCTCTGCGCAATGCATTCCATCAATAAAGGTATCCACTTCATAGGTCAGTGCTTCGTATGCAATTTTCTTTTTATCCAGCATACGCATAGCATTTGTTTTTGCTTCTTTTCCCAAACCAATTCCTTCTTTCTGTAAAAGATACAGAAGCATTCTGATATCTTGTTTTATTTCTTTAAACAATTTTGCTTATCATTTTTCATCCAGTAATTCTTCGTCACCGATCTCTGTTTTTTTCACTTCCCTGCGGAACAGAATATCATAAAGTACCGGTACTACGAACAAAGTCATCAATGTTGCATACAACAGACCACCGATCACAACAATAGCCATCCCGCGGCTCATCTCTGCTGCAGCATCTGTACTGAATACCATGGTACACATTGCCAGTACCGTTGTCAACATGGTCATCAGGATCGGGCGCATACGGGTTCTTCCGGTCTCCACCAGTGCCTCCTGTTTTTCCATACCGGCAAGCCGCAGCTGATTAGCGTAATCCACAAATACGATACCATTATTTACGACAACACCCGCCAGCATCAAAAATCCCATCATGGCTGTCAATGAGATCTCCTGTCTTCCGATAAACAGACCAAGCAGACCGCCGGTAAACGCCAGCGGAATCGTAAAGATTACGATAAACGGAGACAGCAGGCTCTGAAACTGCGCCACCATGATCAGATAGATAAAAGCAATCGCCAGACCGATCATCAGGAGAATATCGCTCATGGCATTCATCACTTCCGTACTTTCGCCGGCAATCTCAAGGGTATAACCATCCGGCAGTTCATAACCATCCAGTTTATCCTGAAGCGTGCGGGATAATAAAGTGGTATTATAGCCGTCTTCTGTTTCCGCAGTCACACTGATATATGTTTTCTGATTTTCTCTTTTTACAGAAGCAAGACCGACACCTTCCTGCATAGTTGCAAACTCACTGAGTTTATGGATCTCTGTCTCTGTCGTGCCATCTGCTTTCTGTTTGTCTACGGAAAACTCGTAATCCATCAAAGCATCCACATCTACCGTATCATTCTCGTTTACAATTTTCACATCATACTGCCTGCCATCCATCGTCAGTGTCGTTGCTGTCTTTTCTGTCGTGAGACTGCCTGCCAGCTTCTGATAGATCTGCGCCACTGTCAGCCCCTGTTCCATGGCTTTTTCCTTGTCAATGGTGAGCCGGATCGTCTTATCACCGCTCTCCTGTCCATTGGAAACTTTGGTAAATCCTTTCACATCAGACACTATATCCATGACATCATTGCTGATCTCCAGCAGCTTATCTGTATCGCTTCCATAAATATTCACAGTCAGGCCACTTGCCATATAAGAAGACAGATCCATATTCGAAGTCGAAACACTGTAATCCTTGAACTTCAGCTCTTTGCAGATTTTTTCCAGCTGTTTTGCCACCGGACCGTTATCCCTAGCTGTGTCTTCATCCAATAATACAAACACATTCAGATTATGTGTGCCGCCGCTGCTCATCATCATGGAAGATGCGCTGCCGGAAGCACTGGAGGAACCGGAGATCATACCGACGTAAGTCACACCATCAATGGATGTCATTTTCTCCATTGCCTGATCTGCCAGTGCAAAGGTCTCCTCATCGGTTAATGTTTCATCTGCTTCCAGTGTCACGGACATCTGATCACCGCCCATTGTCGGAAACAGGATCATTCCGGTATTTACTGCCTTGTATGCACAGCCTGCCAACAGTCCGACTGCGATCAGCAGTGGTACAAATTTCTTCCGCAGACAGAAACGAAGCGCTTTTTCATATACCTTCAACACTTTATCCAGCAATTTTTGCGGTTTCGGCTCCGTATTACGCAGCATGGTAGAACTCATCGCCGGAACTACAGTCAGCGCAATCAGAAGACTCGCCACCAGGCTATATGCAATGGTCAGTGCCAGATCCACAAACAGTTCCCGCACCAGACCATTCACAAAGATAATCGGCAAAAATACACAGATGGTCGTCAGTGTAGAAGATGCAATGGCACCAGCCACCTGTTTTGCTCCCATGACCGCCGCTCTCGCAGATGGTACGCCCAATCCACGCAGACGGTAAATATTTTCGATCACAACAATGGAGTTATCCACCAGCATACCGATTCCAAGAGCCAGTCCGGACAATGAGATCAGATTCAGTGTCACACCACTGAAGTACATCAGTACGATTGCCACCAGAACACTCAGCGGAATGCTGAAAGCGACCACAATCGTCGGTTTGACGGAACGCAGAAAAATTGCCAGCACAATAATTGCCAGCACCGCACCCATGATCAGATTAGACAATACATTATTCACGATCAGATCGATATAATCGCCCTGATCCATCAGACTTGTAATATGCAGTCCGTCATGATCCTGTTCCAGCTGACGGATAGCTGCGCCACAGGTATCCGATACATCCGCAGTTCCCGCTGTACTGGATTTTGAAATAGAAAGAACGATTCCATCCCGTCCATTTACTTTTGCATAAGCATCTCCGGAATTATCGATCCAGGTCACATCTGCCACATCAGACACCCGGATATCTCCGATTCCATCGATATTGCATAATACCGACGATTCCAGTTCTCCATCAGAAGCGTACTCATCACCGACTTTCAGCAGATACTGATCCTCTCCCTGATAAATATAGCCTGCCGGCATTGCAAAATTCTGCGCTGCCAGCAGTTGGGATAAGGTATCCAGACTCAGCAGTGTATCCAGATTTGCGTTTTTCAGTGCCGTATCTCTTCCCTGCTCATAGGAAGACTGAGCATCCGCCAGTTGTTCTTCACTGTTGCTGAGGGCCGCCTGACCATCCGCAATCTGTGCCGCGCCGGTACTAAAACCAACCGCAGCTGAAATCTTGCCGGATTCCAGTGCTTCATAATTATCTGTAGCTGCTTTGACCTGTTCATTCACCTGATCCGCAATCGCCTGTGCCGCCTGGATCTCAACAGCCAGATTGGCAAGTTCTGTATCAATCTGCGGCAGCCGGGTATTCACGATCTGATCCAGTTGTTTCAGGTTATCCGTGGTCAGTGATGCTGCTGCATCCGACTGACCGATCTGTTTCATAAATGCAGTCAGAGCTTCCAGTTTCTTTGGACTTTTCAAAGCATCCGAAATATCTGTCGGATAGGCAGAAGCATCCATGCCATAACCGGATGCCATATTTCGAACAGACGCAAAGCTTTCGTTGATCTGTTCATACTGTGCCTCAATCCCGGCATCGGTATACGCTTTTTTCTCTGTTTCCAGTGCCAGTTTGGATGCCTGAAGCCCTGCTAACTGTGCATTATATGCAGACTGTGTCGCTACGGCTGCATCCACCGCTTTGCTGGTCTGCGCCAGTTCACTGGCAGTAGAACTCTGCTGATCCTGCAACGCTTTTTGTGAACTCTCCAGCTGGGATTTTGCGCTGTTCAACTGACTCTTTGCATCATCAATCTGCGCTTTTGCATCCGCCAGCTGTTCATCCACATAGCCCGCCAGCCGGTCATTCACTGCATCGATTTTTTCCTGGTTCAACCGGATTTCTACTGTTTTTTCAATCGCACCTGTGGTATTGACACTTGCTACACCATTCTGGCGTTCCATCGTCGGCACAACCGTATTTTCCACAAAATCACTAAGCTCGTAGATATCTTTTCCTTCGTAATCCACGCTGGCATAAATCACCGGCATCATGTCCATGGATACTTCCATGATCATCGGTTTACCGGCACCATCCGGCAATGTGATCAGATCCAGTGCATTGGACAGTTTGACCATGGCACTATCCATGTTCGTCTCCTCTGCAAATTCCAGCATAACCGTACAGTAATTCTCATTGGAGGTACTGGTGACATTCTCCACACCATTGACTGTTCCAAGACCGGATTCCAGAGGTTCCGTCACAGTACTTTCCACCTTGTCCGGAGATGCTCCAGGATAGGTCGTTACTACTACCACATACGGCAAAGAAAATTCCGGCAGCAGATCTGTCGACATCCTGGTAAAACTTACTACCCCCAGAATCAGACAGATTACCACCGCAACGAACACTGTGTACGGTTTCTTAACACTAAATTTTGACATTTCTTTCCTTCTTTCCAGCTCTATCTTTCCGTTTTTCATGCAAAACCGTTCTGCAAAAAAATCATCACTGATTACCTGTTTTGTTTAAGTCGAACGCACGTGAGACTTTGTGCATGATTCTGGTCGGCATAAGCTGACACATTCAAGTCGAACGCACGTGAGACTTTGTGCGTGATTCTGGTCAGCGAAAGCTGACATATTCTTCTCAGAATCACTGCACATCCTCGCGGAGCGTTTATCTCAGTCGGAGATTGAACTCCCACTTAGAAAGATTTGTTATTACTCACCACTTGCAGAAGTGGGAGTCTCAACTCAGACTGAGGTAAAAACAATTATTTCTGATATCCAAGGAATGCTCTTACACAGCTTAACTGCGCAAAATCTTTTGTTCCGAAACCATAGCCGATCTCTTCGATTTCCATATGCATTTCTTTTGTATAAGTCTCAACAAAATATTTTAAAATAGCTGCACCGGTCGGTGTCAGTAATTCTCCGTCAAAACTGCTGCTGTATACCGGCATGCCTTTGATGATCTCTGCTGTAGCCGGAGCCGGAACCGGAAGAACACCATGTGCACAATGAACGGTACCATTTCCAACGCAGACTGGGGAAGCCTGTACTTCTTCTACCCCCAGCATTTCCATTGCCAGACAGCTTCCTGCTACATCGATCAGCGCATCCACAGATCCTACCTCATGGAAATGAATCTGATCCATATCAGTACGGTGTACTTTGCTCTCCGCTGCTGCAATTTCACGGTAAATTCCCTCTGCATGTTTTTTTACCTGATCGCTGAAATCCAGCTTTGAGATCTGTTCCAAAATAGCGGCAACACTTGTATGAGAATGATGGCCATGCGCATGACTGTGATCATGAGTATGATCTCCATGCGTATGTTCATGTGTATGTCCTTCCTCATGGGAATGGATATGCGCTTCTTCATGCGTATGGACATGTTCTTCGGCATGATTGTGATGCTCATGGTCATGCTCATGATGATGTTCATGTTCGTGTTCATGATCGTGAGTATGCCTGTGTTCTCCTTCATGATGGTGATGATGTTCCTCACCTTCTTCAGCGCCATTGATCTCCACCTTCATATGGATTCCCCCAATTCCCTGCTTGCATTCCTCCTGTGGAATCACATGCACGTCTTCACGGATCTGATTCATTTTTTCCAGAAATTCTGCTTTCTGTTCTTCTGTCAGCAGACTGTATAATGCACCCATCAACATATCCCCGGCTGCACCGGTTTTACATTCCAGATATAATACTTTTTTCATAATGAGCTCCTTTTTGTATAAATCTATAAATCTGTTTACTTTACAAATTTCTGTATGGCATCTCCAAATTCTTTGATTTTTTCCATATCATTTTCTTCCACTGCGTCAACAATACAATGATTCAGATGATCCATCAAAATCACCTTTCCCGCATTATTGATCGCAGACCGCACTGCCGCCAGCTGCGTAAGAATCTCTGCGCAGTCTTCTTCCCGGTCTACCATCCGTTTTACCGCTTCCAAATGTCCAATTGCCCTTGCCAGACGATTTGACACAGCCTTCGAATTTGGATGATGGTGTCCGTGACCGTGCTCCGCATCATGTTCATGCTCTACTCCAAGTGCATGCGCCAGTTCATGGGCACGCTTTTTATTTTTATTTTCATCTTCCCCGTATTTTTCCTGTGTCATCTTCTACTTCCTTTTCAAAATTTTAGACGCCAGACAAGCAGCTCCATATCCATTATCTATATTGACCACTCCGATTCCGTTCGCACAGCTGTTCAACATGGAAAGTAATGCCGCCAAACCGCCAAAACTTGCTCCATAACCAACACTGGTCGGCACAGCGATCACCGGCACATCCGCCAGACCTCCAACCACACTGGCCAGAGCGCCTTCCATGCCCGCGATCACGATGATCACGTCCGCATTCTGAATGTGATCGATTTTTCCAAACAGACGATGAATGCCCGCCACGCCGACATCATACACACGGTCTACATAATTTCCAAAAAACTCTGCCGTCAATGCAGCTTCCTCCGCCACCGGGATATCCGATGTACCCGCCGTCACCACAGCAATGGTTCCTTTTGCCGGATCCAGTTTCGGCGCACTGCCAACCGTAATGATTCTGGAATCTTTTTTGTAAACCGCCTCCGGTGCTATTTTTTGCACTGCCTCATAGGCCTCGTCATACGCTCTGGTCACAAGGATCCGGGCATTGTCATGCATCATGTGGCTTATGATGCCTGCGATCTGATCCGGGGTTTTGCCCTGACCAAAAATCACTTCTGCCTGACCGGTCCTGAGATTTCTATGTTCATCAATATTCGCATATCCGATATCTTCATATGGAAGATGTTTCAGCGATTCCAGGGCTGTCTCCACATCCATTTGCTGTTCGGAAACTTTTTTGAGTATATCTGATAAGTAGGTTACATCCATTGTCGCTTTCCTCCATGTCATAATTCTTTCCCTATTATAAAATATCTGTCTTTTTTTCTCAACCGAAACAGTTAAAATTCCTACCATATCCGCGGGATATAAATATACAAAAAAAGCCTTTACGATATGTTTCCATAACGCAAAAGCATTTATCAAACGACTGTTTTTTATTTTTCGATTTTTTCTTAAAGTCTGCTGTGGCGGTGATTCAATTTCACCTGTATCCAGTGTCCGATATTTGTCACGCTCATCAGCACCAGAATAAGAAAAACACCTGGTATCACGATCATCCACCAGCCGCCAGAGAGGAACGCATTTTGCGCCAATGACAGCATACTTCCCCAGGATATGCTTTCCAACGGAAGGCCAATTCCAAGAAAACTTAACGTGGATTCTGCCACGATCGCAGAACGGATATTCATCACTACCATAAACATGATGGACGATACAAAATTCGGAACCAGATGTTTCCGCAGAATATGCCAGAATCCGCCTCCCAGCGCCTTGGCTGCCAGCACATATTCACTGCTGCGCAGCTGCCGCACCTCCGTCCGCACAATTTTTGCGATCTGGCACCAGCTGGTCAGTCCGATCACCAGCGCCACCGACAAAACCGTCGCTTCTCCCAGAATTGCCTGCAGGAAAATAATCAGAAGCAGCGTCGGAACACTCAGGATAATTTCCGTAAAACGCATCATCAACGTGTCGATCCAGTCCGCCGCCATTCCGCTGATGGTTCCATATATCACTGCGATAACTGTGGATAAAAGTGTTGCCAGCGCACCGATGGCCAGTGACACTCTTCCGCCATGCCAGATACAGGAAAAAATATCCCTGCCGAGGGTATCCGTTCCAAACCAGAACTCTGCATTCGGCGCCTTGCTGTAATTCATCAGATCCAGATAAAACGGATCTTTTTTGCAGATCACATCCGCCAGTACACAGCCTGCCAGGATCACAGCCAATATGACAATCGACGCAGCCGGCATTTTCCCATTTGCGTAACGACTGTTTTTATAATATTTTCGACACATCCAGTTTTTTTCACTATGTCCTGCCATATCCGTCTCATCCTTCCGGGTTACATAAAAAGCAATTCTTCATCTGGTTATTATTTAAAATAAATCTTCCTGCCCCGGATCAAAAACGCTCCCGTGCTTTCAGTCTCTGGTCAATCCGTTCATTGATGATCTGCGCAATCATATTGCACAGGATCACCACCACTCCCGTCAGCAGACAGAGCACCATAAGCAAATTGTAATCCCCCAGCCGGGCGCTCTCATAAGAAAGCGATCCAAGTCCCGGATAGGAAAATACCATTTCCACAATGTACGTTCCGCCCAGAATGTGCGGCACCGAAACCGCCATCAGATTAAGGTATGTCGGAAGTACATTTTTCAGACAATGCCGCCGCAAGATCTGTCGGTCTGATAAGCCCTTTGCCTCACAAAGCATCACATAATCTTCCCGGGTTTCTTCCAGTAACCGGTTACGGATCAGATAAGCGTAATACCACAAATGCTGCAATACGATCACAAGCATCGGCAGGATCAGATGCTGAATCCGATCCAGGATATTTCCTTCTTTTCCAATGGTATAGGCACCGCTGCTCGGAAGCAGCTTCCAGATCACACAAAATACCAGAATAAAAATCAACGCCATCCAAAATTCCGGGATACAGCTTGAAAACGTTCCCGCTTTGCACATAAAACGGTCAAACCGGCTGTTTTCTTTTCGCGCGCAAAGCAGCCCCAGCGCCAGTGCTCCCGCAAACGTCAGCACAAATCCAATGCCGCCAAGAAGCAATGTATTTCCGATCCGTTCCTTCACCATCTGGGTCACAGGTCTTCTGTATTTATAAGAAATGCCGAAATCTCCGTGCAGGGCATTTTGCACCCAGCGCACATATTGAGTCGGAATCGGATCATTTAATCCCAGTTTTTCCCGGGCGGCCTCCTTATCCTCCGCACTCATTTTTTCCACCCGTTCCCCGTAATAAGCCTGCAGCGGGTCTACCGGGGTCAGCCTGGAGACCGTAAAAACCAGAAATGAAAGCACAATGATGCTCACAACTGCGGTCAGAATTTTTTTCCAAATATCATTCATGTTTCCATTGTGACTCATGTGCTTTCACTCCCAGTTTGTTCTATTCAATCGTCCAGTCGCAGACATTCCAGAAAATTCCCACGCCATGGTGTCCCAGCACCACATCCGGATCGATTCCTGAAATATGGCTGTCTGCCACATACATAGCATCAATATAACAGAAAAATGTGTAGGCCGGTGTCTTTGCCAGTTCTGTCTGAAACTCTGCATAATAGGCCGCACGCTCCGCCGGATCATCCGTCTCGCGGGCTTTTGTCAGCGCCTCATCCACGATCTGGTTGGAATAGCTGGAATAGTTTGCACCTTTTCCTGTTCCGAATACTTTATAGGTATGATCGTCCGCATCAAAAGGAGATCCCCATCCGATAATACAGCATTCTTGATTTTCCCAGTCAATTCCGCCGGCCGGAACCGCTGCTTTTACGTCCAGTCCTGCTTCCTGCAGCTGCTGCGCTGCAATCTGCGCCATGTCAATGCGCACCTGATCGGATGAGGAAGCGTTAATGGTAAATCCAATCCGTTTTCCGTTTCTGCACCAGTATCCATCCGCGTCTTTTGTACAGCCTGCTGCCTCAAACACTTCTGTCGATTTGCTCAGGTCAAAATCATAATGCTCCACATCTTCATCATTGTATACATTACGCTGCAGTGGGCCATAAGCAATCTCACCATGTCCCAACAGTACCGCATTTATGATCGCCTGACGGTCGATCGCGTAATTAATTCCCGGAATCAGATCCGCATTTTCTTTCCAGTAATCATTTGCAAAATTATACATAATACCGCGATAATCAGAGGTTTTCATGGTATAAACATTGTAATCTGCATTATTTTCAAAATTTTGTGCATCCTTCGGTGTCACCTGGGACAGATTTAACTCCCCGGACTGAAGCTGTAGGGCTTTTGCATTATCATCCGCCACGATTTTAAACACGATGGTCTCAATATGCGCCGGACCTGCAAAATAATCCTCGTTTTTCTTCAGCACAATTGCCTGACCATCTCCCCAGCTATCCAGCTTATATGGGCCGGTTCCAATCGGTTTTCGGAAGAAATCAGAAGTCTGCATATCTTCCCCTTCCAGCAGATGTTTGGGAAGAATCGGCATCGTCATATAATCCAGAAATGCCGCATTCGGTGCTTTCAAACGAAACGTAACCGTATGATCATCCACCACATTGATTTCTTCCACATCCTCATAATTTGGTGCATTTTCCGAATCATTTGCCGGATCCATGATGGCTTCAATCGTAAACTTTACATCCTCCGCCGTAAACGGTTCTCCATCATGCCAGGTCACACCTTCTTCCAGATGGAAAGTGTAAGTATACGTCTCATCATCATAATCCCAGCTTTTTGCCAGACGTGGAATGACCTGATCGTTTCCATCATGATCAGTCAGGCCATCAAAGATCAGCGCATTGATCTCGCCATGTTCATCCATGGCCGGGTTGATCCGCACATAATCATTTGTACCATAATAAATGGTGTTTTCTGCATTTTGTTCTGTACCTGCTTCTGTCTGTGCGCTGCTGGATGCCGCATTATTTCCGTTATTTGTTCCACAGGCGGTCATTCCAAGTACCAATGCCACACTCAAAAACAGTGCTGTAATCTTTCTTTTCATATCACTTTTCTCTCTCAGGCAGACTTGCCTGTAACCCTTTTG
>JABLTO010181134.1_pt1 | contig 12835 bp, 9 predicted proteins | sample 7160091 | NCBI WGS metagenome assembly JABLTO01 (sample SAMN14651225, study PRJNA627086) | human gut metagenome | isolation source: feces | host: Homo sapiens
GCGGAAGAACTGTCAGCACTGGAAAAACCAAGTACAGATCCACCAAGATTTAACATAGCTGCTTCGAAACTGAGTCGTGTTCTGGTACTTGGCTCATAGAAGCAGGTAGCAAGCTTTTTGCCGGCACATGCATGTGCATATTTTTCCGGATTCTTTTCAATATCGTTCGCGAGATTGAGCAATTTATCTGTTTCTGGTACGGATAAATCTAAGGGGCTCATTAAATGTCTCATAGGTCTCCTCCTTAATGATTATGTATTTATCGTTTGACGATTTTTCTCTTACATATCATATACTATGAGACCCTAAAATTCAATAGGGAGTTGGCTCTGGTAATGTGGGAATTCGGTCATTCAGTCACCTCAGTTGTGTGACAATTTGAAAGAATCGGCATATGCTAAATACAACGGAATATCAGAGGTTGAGTCAGGTATGAAGCAGACAGAAAAATTGCTGCAGGGACTTACATATCGATGCGTCCGAGGGAAACTCCCAAGGGAAGTTACGCAGGTGGCTTACGATAGCAGAAACGTGGAGCCGGGGGGGATTTTTGTATGCATCCGGGGAAGCAGACAGGACGGTCATCGGTTTATCCGGGAGTCTGTGCAGCGGGGGGCTTCCGTGATCCTGACGGAGGCAGCCACAGATTTTAAACAAGAATCAGACACAGTGGAAAGCGGGGGAGGAAAAACAGTTAGACGGAAAGAATGTGTCAGCCGTTTGGATGAAAATCTGATGGAAATTCCGGATATGCAGGAGGTCTGCGTGCTGGAAACTCCGGATACCAGAATTGCACTTGCAGCTATTTCCAGGCAGTGGTTTGATAACCCGCAGAAAGAGCTGTGCATCCTTGGGGTTACCGGGACAAAAGGAAAGACTACCACAGTCTGGATGATCTGGAAGATGCTGGTTGCCGCCGGTTATGAGGCAGGATTGATCGGAACCATTGAAGTATGTTATGGTTCCTGGCAGCAGGAGAGCGAGCATACAACACCGGAATCTTATGAATTGTATGAGATTTTACGGAAAATGGCGGATGGCGGCTGCCAATATGTGGTGATGGAAGTGTCTTCCCAGGCATTGAAACTGCACCGCGTGGAAGGAATCGTGTTTGATACAGCGGTATTTACCAATCTGCGGGCGGATCATATCGGTGCAGGGGAACATGCAGATTTTGCAGAATATATGGATTGCAAGCGGCAGCTGTTTCGCCGGTGCCGGTGCGGAGTATTCAATCAGGATGACGCTTACTGGCAGGAAATGTGGCGGGAAAGTGGCTGTCAGGCTGTGACTTATGGATTTTCCGGTCAGTCGGACTATTGTGCTTTGGCTCCACAGCTTTTACGGGGCAGCAGCCGGCTGGGGGTGCAGTATGAGCTAGCGGTACATGATGCGGGGCAGGCGGGAATGACAAAGGGGACATCATTTACAGAGTCAGGAGAAGGTGTGACAGAGAAAAAGCCGGAAGAACAGAAGAAACGCATCGTGGTCAATGCGCCGGGCAGATTTTCTGTTTATAATTCCCTGGCAGCCATTGCTGTGGCGGAGCATTACCGGGTGCCGTGGAACGTGATGGAGCAGGTACTGCACACTTTGCAGGTGCCAGGCAGAATAGAAATGCTCTCTGTGTCACCGCGTTTTATTGTATTGGTTGATTATGCCCATAATGCCATGGCGCTGGAGGCATTGCTGACTACGCTGCAGGACTATCATCCGGGCCGGATCATCTGCATCTTCGGATGCGGCGGTAACCGTTCGGCAGAACGACGGTTTCAGATGGGAGAAGTGGCAGGAAGACTGGCGGATCTTGTGGTGGTGACCACGGATAATCCAAGGGATGAAGATCCGGAGAAAATTGCGGATGAGATCTGTAAGGGGCTGGACGCAACGAAAGGAAAATATGGCAGGATTCCGGATCGTGGAGATGCTATTGCCTATGGAATCTCCCATGCAAAACCGGGAGATATTGTGGTGATTGCCGGAAAAGGGCATGAGAAATATCAGGAAATCTGCGGGCAGAAGTTTCCGATGGATGACCGGCAACTTGCCATGAAGTGTAAGGTCTGGTAAAATGCAATTCATGAGCAGGCAGCGAAAGCGGATTGCGAATGTCCGCTTTACGAATAGCAGAATTACGAATGAAATAATGACAGGATGGATAAAAAAACATTGTATGCAAACATTATAATAGATATTTCCCATGAAAAGCTGGATCGGACTTTTCAATACCGGATTCCGGAGAACCTGTTGGATCAGATTCACCCGGGAACGCCGGTAGAGATTCCTTTTGGCCGCAGCAACCGCAAAATCAGAGGTTATGTAGTGGAAGTTACCGAAGAGCCGGAGTTTGCTCCGGAACGGATCAAGCCGGTGAGCCACGTTATCCGGGAGGGTATTCCCATTGAGGGACAGCTGATCGCTCTGGCGGCATGGATGCGGGAAAATTTTGGCGGAACTATGAATCAGGCATTAAAAACCGTGCTTCCGGTAAAACAAAAGACGACGGAGAAGGAACAACGTCTGATCTGGCTGAAACCGGATCCGACAACAGCGAAGTCTTTGCTGGGAGAATTGCAGCGCAAGCACCAGACTGCCCGGGCCAGGCTTCTGGAAGCACTGCTGGAACAGTCGCCTCTTCCATATGAAACAGTGACGCAGAAACTGAATATTACGGTTTCTGTGATCCGGGCCATGCAGGAACGGGAACTGATCCGGGTGGAGAGCATCCGCAGCTGGCGCAATCCGCTGGATCAGATGAAAAAGCAGGGAACAGTGGCGACTCTTAATCCGGCACAGCAGCAGATTGTGACCGGAATTGAAAACGGATGGCGGTCAGGGGATGAGCGTCCATGTCTGATCCATGGTGTTACGGGAAGCGGCAAGACAGAAGTATATATGGAACTGATCAAGTCTGTACTCCGGGAGGGAAAACAGGCGATTGTGCTGATTCCGGAGATTGCACTGACTTTTCAGACTGTGCTGCGGTTTTACAATCATTTTGGGGAGCGGGTGTCAATCCTGAATTCCAGAATGTCTCCGGGGGAGCGGTCAGACCAGTTTGAACGGGCAAAACGAGGACTTTTGGATGTCATGATCGGACCGAGATCTGCATTGTTCACACCTTTTCCAAATTTAGGTGTTATCATCATTGATGAGGAACATGAAGCAGCCTATAAAAGTGAAACAGTGCCCAGGTACCATGCCAGGGAGACTGCAATCGCAAGAGGAATGCTGTGCGGGGCACATGTAGTGCTTGGATCGGCAACTCCTTCGGTGGAAAGTTATGACCGGGCACAACAGGGGCAGTACCGGCTGTTTGAAATGAAGGAGCGGGTCAGTGCCCGACCGTTACCGACGGTATATACAGTGGATCTGCGGGAAGAATTAAGGAATGGAAACCGGTCGATCCTCAGTGACAGGCTGCGGAAACTGATGACGGACCGGTTGGAGAAAAAGGAACAGATCATGCTGTTTTTGAACCGCAGGGGTGTGGCCGGTTTTGTATCTTGCCGTTCCTGCGGTGAGGTGATCAAATGTCCGCATTGTGATGTGTCACTGAACCTGCATAATGATGGAAAACTGGTGTGTCACTATTGTGGGTATCAGCAACCTATGGTAAAAAAATGTCCGTCCTGCGGTTCTTCGTATGTAGGAGGGTTCAAAGCAGGAACCCAGAAGATCGAGCAGTATGTCCGGCAGCAGTTTCCATCTGCCCGGGTGCTGCGGATGGATCTGGATACAACACGAAAAAAAGGCGGATATGAGTCGATTCTGTCAGCATTTTCCAATCAGGAGGCGGATATCCTGATCGGCACCCAGATGATCGTGAAAGGGCATGATTTTCCGAACGTGACGCTGGTGGGGATCCTGGCGGCGGATCTGTCGCTGCACATCAGTGATTATCGGGCGCCGGAGCGGACGTTTCAGCTGCTGACCCAGGCAGCTGGCCGTGCAGGCAGGGGATGCCGGCAGGGCGAAGTCGTTATTCAGACTTATCAGCCGGAACATTACAGCATCGTTACGGCAGCTGCACAGGATTATGAGGCATTTTTCCAGCAGGAAATCTTTTTCCGGGAGATGCTGCATTATCCACCAAAATGGCATATGCTGGTGGTTCATGCAGCGTCTGAAAAGGAAATGCTGGTCAAACAGGCACAGGATATGTTAAAATATAAGTTACTGACTAAAATGGAAAAAGAAAAGGAACATCTGCAGATCATCGGACCTGCAGATGCAGCTGTTTCCCGGATCAATGATATTTTTCGCAAGGTACTGTATGTAAAAGCGGAAGATTATCAGCTGCTGGTTCATGCCAAAAATATGCTGGAGCAGGAGATCAGAAAGGATCCGGCATTTCGGGCAGTAACGATTCAATTTGATTTTGACCCGATGAACGGGTTTTAGAAAAAACACGGAATCATGTTGGCAAAACGGTCAAAGACCGGAATATCTGAAAACGAAAGAGAATGAGGAGAAAACAATGGCACTTAGAACAATCAGAATTATGGGTGATGAGGTATTGACAAAAACATGTCGTGAGGTAACAAACGTGACCCCGCGTATTTCCAATCTCATCGATGATATGCTGGAGACTATGTATGATGCGTGCGGTGTTGGACTGGCAGCACCACAGGTTGGCGTGCTGCGCCGGATCGTAGTCATCGATGTGGGCGAAGGTCCGATCGTTATGATCAATCCGGTGATCCTTGAGACAGCAGGAAGCCAGACCGGTGATGAGGGATGTTTAAGTCTCCCCGGAAAAGCGGGGCTGGTCACACGCCCGAATTATGTAAAAGCAAGAGCTTTTGATGAGAATCTGGAAGAATATGAGATTGAAGGGGAAGGTCTGCTGGCACGGGCCATTTGCCATGAACTGGATCATCTTGACGGTCATATGTATGTGGAAAAAGTGGAAGGTGAGATCCACGATGTACAGTATGCAGACCCGGAAGACGAGGAAGACTGGGAAGAAATCGACGAAGAAGCATAGTTATGTCAGTGGGAGTTAAAAGCTCCCGTTGACAGGTCGCAAAGCGGCTGCGTTCATAAGCAAGCAGTGAAAGCGGATTGCGAATGTCCGTTTTACATACAGGAACCGGAAAACCTGTGAATGACAGAAACAGGAGGATAGAATATGCGAGTGATTTTTATGGGAACCCCGGATTTTTCCGTGGGAACATTACAGGCACTGATCGATGCGGGACATGAAGTGGTACTGGCGGTGACACAGCCGGACAAGCCGAAGGGCAGAGGTAAGTCCATGCAGTTTCCACCGGTGAAAGAAGCGGCACTGGAGCACGGCATTGAAGTATATCAGCCACGCCGTGTCCGGGAACCGGAGTGCGTGGAATATCTGCGGTCATTTGATGCAGATATCATTGTGGTAGTGGCATTTGGCCAGATTCTGCCGAAAGAGATTTTGGAAATGCCAAAATATGGATGTGTGAACGTGCACGCTTCCCTGCTGCCGAAATACCGTGGTGCTGCGCCGATCCAATGGGCAGTTATCAACGGTGAGAAAGTGTCCGGCGTCACAACCATGCGGATGGATGAGGGATTGGATACCGGTGACATGATCCTGAAAGAAGAAGTTGTGCTGGATGAAAAAGAAACCGGCGGAAGTCTGTTTGACCGACTGAGCGGAGTTGGTGCAAAGCTTTGTGTCCGCACGCTGGAAGCTATTGAGGATGGTACCGCGATTTATACAAAGCAGGATCATGCAGCGGCTACAAAGACAACATTGATCAAAAAGCAGTTTGGTATCATCGACTGGAACAAACCGGCAGCAGAGATTGAATGTCTGATCCGCGGTTTAAATCCATGGCCGAGTGCATATACTTATCTTAATGGCAAGACATTGAAAATCTGGGCGGCAGCAGTAAAGGATGAGACATCCGATAAAGAACCGGGTGAACTGACAGAAGTGACGAAACACAGCGTGGGTGTTCAGACCGGCGATGGTATTCTGATGCTGGAGGAAGTACAACTGGAAGGCAAGAAGCGGATGAGTGCGGATGCGTTTTTGCGCGGTAATGCCCTGAGTGAAGGAATGAAACTGGGAGAATAGTATCTCCTGAAATAAGTAACAGAAGCTGCGTTGTGTACAGTCAGAGGCGTGAGTTGTAACATTCAGGTCAAAAAATTGTGCGGAACACAGTAGAAAGAAGTGAATGATATGCCTTATGGATATTATGGTTTTTACTGGATGGACTATACGTATATATTTGTGATTATCGGAGCTGTGATCTGCCTGATCGCATCTGCCGGAATGAACAGTACCTTCAGCCGCTATCAGCGTGTGCGCAGCATGTCGGGAATGACCGGTGCTATGGCAGCAGAGCGGATTCTGCGGGATGCAGGTATTCATGATGTACAGGTACAGCATATTCAGGGAAATCTGACAGATCATTACAATCCAATGAATAAGACGTTAAGTCTGTCAGACAGTGTATATAATTCCACGTCGGTGGCTGCGGTAGGTGTTGCTGCCCATGAATGCGGGCATGCGATCCAGCATGCAAAAGGTTATGTGCCGCTGCGTGTCCGTGGCGCTTTTGTACCAATCGCAAATATTGGTTCCAACCTGGCATGGCCATTGATCATCATTGGTCTGATCTTCCGGGGGTCGATGAGCAGTGTGCTGATCCAGGCGGGAATTATCATGTTTTCCCTGGCGGTACTGTTTCAGCTGATCACGCTGCCGGTGGAATTCAACGCTTCCCACCGGGCGATGCAGGAACTGGAGCATACAGGGATTCTGGGAAGTGCCGAACTGAAAGATACGAGAAAAGTTCTGACAGCGGCTGCCATGACTTATGTGGCAAGTGCCGCATCCATGATCCTGCAGCTTCTGCGGTTGATCATTTTATTCGGAGGAAGAAGCAGGGATGATAACTAACAGTAGAAGTGACAATGTAAATACGAGAAATCTGGTGGTGGATATCCTGCTGGCTGTTACCAGGGACGGAGCGTTTTCCCATATCGCCATTCGGGATGTGCTGGACAAATACCGGTATCTGCCGAAACAGGATCGTGCATTTATCACACGTTTGTCCCAGGGGACGATCGAACGGATGATTGAACTGGATGCCATTATTAACCAGTTTTCTAAAACAAAAGTAAAAAAGATGAAGCCGGTGATCGCAGCAATTTTGCGCAGCGGAGTCTATCAGTTGAAATATATGGATTCCGTGCCGGATTCCGCAGCCTGCAACGAAGCCGTAAAGCTGACAGTAAAACGCGGGTTTGGCGGACTGAAGGGATTTGTAAACGGTGTGATGCGGACGATTGCGCGAAACATGGACCAGATTCGTTATCCGGATGCGGAAAAAGAACCGGTGCGGTATCTGTCTGTCAAATATTCTATACCGGAATGGCTGGTGCAGCGTTTTACAGAACAGTACGGGGCAGAAGCCTGTGAGCGGAGCCTGGCAGCTTATCTCATGCCGCATCCGACCTCAGTGCAGGTGGATACAGATCGGAGTTCCGTGGAAGCAATCATTGCTTCCCTGGAACAACAGGGAATTACAGTGAGACGGAATGAACAGGTGGAAAGAGCCTTGTTTTTATCCGGATATGAAGCACTGGATGAAATCGAAGAATTTGAAAACGGTCTGTTGTATGTACAGGATACCGCGTCTATGCTGGCAGTGGAACTGGCAGCACCAAAGCAGGGAGACCATGTGATCGATGTCTGTGCGGCACCGGGCGGAAAGAGTGTTTATGCGGCACGTATGATCGGTGAACAGGGACATGTGGAAGCCAGAGATCTGACGGAATATAAAGTAGAAATGATCGAGGAAAATATTGACAGGTGCCGGCTTTCCAACATGACGGCGAAAGTGTGGGATGCCAGAGTGTTTGATGAAGCTGCCAGAGAAAAAGCAGATGTGGTCATTGCGGATCTGCCCTGTTCCGGACTGGGTGTCATCGGAACCAAGACAGATATTAAGTACAATGCTTCTGAGGAGAAAATTGCGGAACTCGCAGCGTTGCAGCAGGAAATCCTGCATGTGGTGTGCGGCTATGTCAAACCGGATGGGATGCTGTTGTATAGCACCTGTACCATGACAAGGGAAGAAAACGAAGACAACGTACAGAAATTTCTGGAGACGCATGCCGGTTTTGAACTGGAGCAGATGCGCCAGTATTTTCCGTATGAGGGATGCGACGGATTTTTCATGGCAAAGATGCACCGCAGATAATGGAGTATAGAGAATCAGAATGGGAAAAACAGATATAAAATCATTGCCGCTGGAACAGTTAGAACAGTGGGCAGTAGAATATGGAGAAAAAAAATTCCGGGCAAAACAGCTTTATCAGTGGATGCATGTGAAACTGGTGGATGATCCGGAGCAGATGAGCAATCTGTCTGCAGCTTTCCGGCAGAAAATCCGGGAAAACTGCACTTTTACAGTATTGAAACAGGTGACGATGCAGGAATCTGCCCTGGACGGAACCCGCAAATACCTGTTTGAACTGGAAGATCACAACATGGTGGAAAGTGTCCTGATGCGTTATAAACATGGTAATTCCGTGTGTATTTCCTCACAGGTGGGATGCCGCATGGGATGCCGTTTCTGCGCCTCCACCCTGGACGGTCTGGTGCGTAATCTGACACCGGCGGAGATGCTGGAGCAGATTTACCGGATCAGCGCAGACACCGGAGAGCGTGTGTCGAATGTGGTGGTCATGGGAACCGGAGAACCGTTGGATAATTATGACAATCTTCTGACATTTATCCGGATGCTCACGGATGAAAACGGCTTACATATCAGTCAGCGAAATCTCACGGTTTCCACGTGCGGTCTGGTACCGCGGATCCGTGATCTGGCGAAGGAAGGGCTGCAGATCACACTGGCACTGTCATTGCACGCATCCAATCAGGAGAAACGTCTGGAACTGATGCCGGTGGCAAAATCCTATGACATTCACGAGGCAGTGGATGCAATGCAGGATTATTTTGAAGAAACAGGACGCAGAGTTACGTTTGAGTATAGTTTGGTTGCTGGTGTAAATGATACTGAGGAAGATGCAAGGGAACTGGCAGAACTGATCCATGGCATCAATTGTCATGTCAATTTGATACCTGTAAACCCAATTAAAGAGCGAGATTTTGTGCAACCTGACGGAAAATCAGTGCAGGAATTTAAAAATAAACTTGAAAAATGCAGAATTAATGTTACTATTAGAAGAGAAATGGGCCGTGATATAGATGGCGCATGCGGACAGTTGCGCAAACGGTTCTCAGAAAGGCAGGACTCTTAGAAGATGAAGATAAGTTCTCTTACAGATATTGGAAACACAAGAGAAATGAATCAGGACTATCTCTATTCCTCAGAAGAGTCTGTAGGAAAACTGCCCAATCTGTTTTTGGTAGCAGATGGTATGGGGGGGCATAAAGCAGGCGAATTTGCATCCCGGTATGTGGTGGAACATATTGTAAGATCCATCAAAGGGAGCAAAGAGGAGGAAGCGGTTGGAATTCTGTCAGAAAGTATCGAGACAGCGAATCGCAAATTAAAAGAATATGCGGATGCACATCAGCAGATGCGTGGAATGGGAACCACGATTGTGGCGGCAGTGATTCAGGGAAGGACATTGCTTGTGGCAAATGTCGGTGACAGCCGGCTGTATATTGTCGGAGACGAGATCACACAGGTAACACAGGATCATTCGCTGGTACAGGAGATGGTGCGTCTGGGACAGATGGATCCGCAGAGTGCAAAGAATCATCCGGATAAAAATATCATTACCCGGGCAGTGGGGGTGTCCGAAAAGGTAAAAATTGATATTTTTGAACGGCAGCTTCGGGCAGGGGAGTATATTATCCTGTGCTCTGACGGACTGACCAATATGGTGGAAGATTCCGTGATTCTTCAGATATTACACGGTGCAGGCAGCCTGTCTGATAAGGCGGAGCGTCTGATTGAACTGGCAAACAAAAACGGTGGAAAGGATAATATCACCGTTATCATAATAGAACCTAATTCAGATGAGGTGGCAGAATGTTAAAAAATGGAACGTATATTGCCGATCGCTACGAAGTCGTAGGTCAGATTGGAACTGGTGGCATGTCTGACGTCTATAAGGCGAAGGATCACACCCTTGGCAGATATGTGGCAATCAAAGTACTGAAGGAAGAATTCAGCGAAGATACTAATTTTGTGACGAAGTTCCGCAGCGAAGCACAGGCGGCAGCAGGTTTGGAACACCCGAATATCGTCAATATTTATGATGTCGGCAGCGAGAATGGCATTCATTATATTGTCATGGAATATGTGGAAGGTATTACCCTCAAGACCTATATTGAAAAAAAAGGTCAGTTGAACTATAAAGAAGCACTGAGCATTGCAATTCAGGTGAGCAGAGGAATTCAGGCTGCCCATGCAAAACATATCATTCATCGTGATATCAAACCGCAGAATATTATTATCTCTACGGATGGTAAAGTAAAAGTAACGGATTTTGGAATTGCCCGTGCAGTATCCGAGCATACGATCCATTCCGATGTTATGGGATCTGTGCATTATGCATCCCCGGAACAGGCGAGAAACGGTTATGTCAGTAACCGGAGTGATATCTATTCCCTGGGAATTGTCATGTATGAGATGGTGACCGGCCGCGTGCCTTTTGATGGTGACAGTACCGTGGCAGTGGCGATCCAGCATCTGCAGGATGAAATGGTTCCGCCAAGTACCTATGCACCGAACCTGCCCATCAGTCTGGAGAAGATCATTCAGAAATGTACCCAGAAAAGTCCGGATCGCCGGTACGATTCCATGGAGAGTCTGCTGATCGATCTACGGAAAGCACTGTTGAATCCAAATGAAGATTTCGTGACATTGGTTCCGTTTAACCAGGATAAGACCAAGACCCGTGTGCTGACTGATGATGAGGTCAGCCAGATCAGAAAGCAGGCAGAAACTGTGAATCCGGAGCCGGAAAAGAAAACTATGGCACAGGAAGTTCCGGAAGAAGATGATGAAGATTATGATATGAGTGAATATGACGAGGATGACGACGAAGAAGAGGGACGTTTTCTGAATTCCAAGATGGAAAAAATCGTTGGCATTATGAGAATTGTGGTAGCGGTTATCATTGCAATCATTGTGATCTATCTGGTAGGAAGTTTCTTTGATATTTTCCATTTCGGTCCGGGAAATAAAAACAATAAAAAAGACGATACACAGATTACGCAGGAAGAAAAAGAAACGGTTGTTATGATCGATCTGAAGGGAAAAACACTTTCCGAGGCAGAGAAAGACTTAAAAGAACTGGGACTGAAAGTGACGGAAGCCGGAACGGAAGTTTCTGATACTTATGAAAAAGGTCAGATCATTGATCAGGATGTGTCGGAGGGCGAGACAGTAAAGGCCGGAACGACGATCAAAGTTACGGTATCTGCCGGCACAGAAGAGGAAAATGCCAAGGAAGTGGATGTACCTGATGTGACAGGAAAGACCTCCGATGCAGCGATGGCTACATTGGAAGACAAGAATCTGACGGTCAGTCGTGAGTTCGAATTCAGTAATGATGTTCCCGCTGGCCAGGTTATCCGTCAGGATCCAAAATCCGGAAGCACAGTAAAAGAAGGAACAAAAGTGACGATTTATGTCAGTCAGGGAAGTGAGTCAGTGAAAGTGCCGGATGTACGCGGTAAATCAGAGGCAGATGCAAAAGCAGCTCTGTCTGAATTTGCAGTGACAACCACAACAGAACACAGTGATTCGGTTGCTTCCGGAAATGTTATCAGTCAGAGCATTGATGCGGGACAGTATGCAGATAAAGGTGCTGCTATTACGATCGTTATCAGCTCAGGTCCTGAAAAAGTAACTTACTATATTAATTCCACGGTAAGTGCACCGACGGATGTAACAGTAACTTCTGCAGATATCGAACTGTATAAATCCGAGAGTAATGACCTGATTCAGAACTGGAACGGAGTAACTTCTTTTCCGTATACCATTGAAGCTCATGGTATTGATGTGCCGAAGGGAACGATTGTGATCACCTGGCATTACACCGATGCAAATGGAAATGCAGCAACTTCCACCCAGAAAAAAGAGATTTCTTTTAACAAAGAGTAAAGATATCAGATAATTACAAAATAAAGACAGCATAAAAGAGTAATGTGCAAGATGAAACAAGGAAAGATTGTAAAAGGGATTGCCGGATTCTACTACGTGTCAGTAGCAGGATCCGGTATCTATGAATGTAAAGCAAAGGGTGCATTCCGTCAGAAAAAGATGAAACCTCTGGTGGGAGATAACGTGTCCATTGATATTATTGATGAAGAAGAGAAAAAAGGAAACGTAGTAGAAATTCTGCCCCGCAAAAATGCACTGGTTCGTCCGGCTGTTGCCAATGTGGATCAGGCACTTGTGATTTTCGCAGGAACTTCGCCAAAGCCGAATCTGAATCTGCTGGATCGTTTTTTACTGATGATGGAACAACAGAACGTGCCGACGCTGATCTGTTTTAATAAAGAAGATCTGGCTTCGGAGGCAGAAATTCAGGAACTGCGGGATGCTTATGGAACCTGCGGATATCCATTGTTTTTTGTCAGTGCCAGACAGCAGGAGGGCATTGAACCGTTGCGGGCAGCACTGGAAGGAAAAACAACTACTGTGGCAGGACCTTCCGGTGTGGGAAAATCTACGCTGATCAATCTGCTGGCGCCGGAGGTACAGATGGAGACCGGGGAGATCAGTGAGAAAATTCAGCGCGGCAAGCATACGACCCGCCATTCGCAGCTGATCTTATTGAATGAACAGACATATATTTTTGATACGACGGTCTTCATTTCTCTGGCGGTGGACTTCTTCGAAAAAGA
>JABLTO010033447.1_pt1 | contig 12813 bp, 10 predicted proteins | sample 7160091 | NCBI WGS metagenome assembly JABLTO01 (sample SAMN14651225, study PRJNA627086) | human gut metagenome | isolation source: feces | host: Homo sapiens
TCCTCATATCCCATCTCGATCATGGTTTCCATATCTTCCATCTGTGTTTCCAGATTATGGTATGTCTCAATATCGTCCTTGAGACTCTTTAACTGTTTCATCTTCATCTGGGATGCTTCCGCATTATCCCAGAAATCAGGCGCTTCCATCTCGCGCTCTAATTCTTCGACCTTCTGCTCTTTGTTAGCGAGGTCAAAGTGAATCCCTCACTTCCACTAATGGCTCTGTGTATGTTGCAAGAATACTCTTGAACTGATCTAACTCAACCACAGCTTCACCTTCTTTCTATATATTGATACAGGATTTCCTGCCTGTCTTATACAATACCATATGGGCATGGAAATTACAACGAAAACGTGGTCAGGGCGTAAATATCCCCTCTCCTGTGCTTCAGAAGCGGCAGCTGCTCCCGGACTTTTTTTACCTCGTCCAGATCCAGTTCCACAACCTTCACAGCCGGCTTCTCTTCCATCTCCATGAGGACTTTTCCCCAGGGGTCTGCGGCAATGGAGTGACCCCAGGAATGATACCCGGCGTTCAGGTCTCTGGCTGGTGCAGCTCCGATGGTGTATACCTGGTTGTCCACGGCTCTCTGGCGGAACATCAGCTCCCAGTGAAGGGGCCCTGTTGTCATGTTAAAAGCAGCCGGCACGATGATTACCTGGGCGCCTTCGTCCACCATCAGCCTGGCAAGCTCCGGAAAACGGAAGTCGTAGCAGATGCAAAGGCCCATCTTACCAAATTCTGTATCAAAAACCGTCACTTGGTCTCCTGGTGTCAGGGTATCGGATTCTTTAAAATACTGGCCGCCTTTTACATCAATGTCAAAAAGATGCATCTTTCGATGCTTTCCGATCTGATGTCCGTTCCTGTCAAAAACATAGGAAGTGTTATAAATATGGCCGGCTTCGTCTCTTTCCGGCATACTTCCGGCTATGAGATAAATCCCGTGTTCTGCCGCCAGTCGGGAACATTTTTCCCAGGTATCTCCGCCCTCAATTTCGGCATATTCCGGGAAGTATTTGTTCTCGTAGGGGCAGCAGAACATTTCGGGCAGGACTGCCAGGTCGATTCCCTGAAATTCAGGACTGGCAAGAAGTTCTGCTGCCTGAGTGATGTTACGGGATTTATCCGTGTATACATGTGTCTGAAGAATTGCAGTTTTTATAATTGCCATATTATCATGTCCCTTCTCTTACAGCGAAAATTAAGTATCTGCTCTATTGACGCAGGATGACTTTCTCATATGCAGGGCGGGAGAATGAAGCGTAGCGGTGGCTACGGCGATTGACGACAACGCAGCATATGAAAAATCAGACAAGTCTATATGACTATTATTTAATATTCGCTGTACTCTGTTTCTGTGTAACAGAAATTCCAGAAAAAATAGCCCCACCGCATCATCAGGGTGAGACTATTTTTATCTTTATTCTCAGATCTTGGCAGCCTTACGTCCGCAGCACTGTTTGTATTTCTTGCCGCTTCCGCATGGGCACGGATCATTCGGATATACTTTATCTTCTTTTCGCTGAACCGGTTTCTTCGGGCCTGCGCTGTCATCTTTGTTTGTGCCGGTTACCTTAGCAACCTGCTCACGCTCGATCTTCTGCTCCACATGAACATGATACAGCATACGTACAGTGTCTTCCTGAATGGAGCTGATCATGCTGTTAAACATCTCGAATGCGTTCATCTTGTACTCAACAACCGGATCTCTCTGGCCGTATGCCATCAGACCGATACCCTGACGGAGCATTTCCATATCATCGATGTGATCCATCCATTTGCTGTCGATGCATTTCAGAAGGACAACTCGCTCAAGCTCACGAAGCTGTTCCGGTTCCGGGAACTCAGCCTCCTTCGCTTCATAAAGCTTCACAGCCTCTTCCTTCACAATGTGCTTAATCTCATCTTTCTTATGGCCTTTTACCTTCTCTGCGGTCAGCGGGTGGATCGGGATGATCGGAGTGATCGCAGTGTTAAACTCATTAAGATCCCACTCAGAAGAATCCATGTCATCGGAAAAGCACATGTCTGTCATGCTGTCTACGATATCTGTGATCATCTTATAGATGGCATCACGCATATTCTCACCGTCAAGTACCTGGCGGCGCTCCTCATAGATGATCTCTCTCTGCTCATTGTTAACCTGGTCATAGTCGAGAAGGTTTTTACGGATACCGAAGTTGTTGAACTCGATCTTCTCCTGAGCTTTCTCGATGGCATTGGAAAGCATCTTGTGCTCGATCTGCTCATTCTCCTCAACACCAAGGGATGTGAACACCTTCATCAGTCTCTCGGAACCAAACAGACGCATCAAGTCATCCTCAAGGGAAATGTAGAAACGGGATTCACCCGGATCTCCCTGTCGTCCGGAACGTCCACGGAGCTGGTTATCGATACGTCTTGACTCATGACGCTCGGTACCGATGATCTTCAGACCGCCGGCCTCTCTTGCCACATCGTCAAGCTTGATATCGGTACCACGGCCTGCCATGTTGGTCGCGATGGTAACGGCATCTGCCTGTCCTGCCTGAGCTACGATCTCAGCCTCAAGCTCATGGAACTTGGCATTCAATACATTGTGGGGGATTCCCTCTCTCTTCAGCATTCTGCTGAGAAGCTCAGAAGTCTCGATGGTGATCGTACCAACCAGTACCGGCTGATGTTTTGCGTGAGCTTCCTTAACTGCCTCTACAACGGCGTTGAATTTCTCTTTCTTTGTCATGTAAACAGCATCGTCAAGGTCTTTACGCTGTACTACACGGTTGGTCGGGATCTCTACAACGTCCATGCCGTAGATATCACGGAACTCTTTTTCCTCGGTGAGGGCTGTACCTGTCATACCGCCTTTTTTGTCATATTTGTTGAAAAAGTTCTGGAAGGTAATGGTTGCGAGAGTCTTGCTCTCTCTCTTAACCTTCACATGCTCTTTCGCCTCGATCGCCTGATGAAGACCATCGGAGTAACGACGGCCCGGCATGATACGTCCGGTAAACTCATCAACGATCAGGATCTCGTCATCTTTTACAACATAATCCTGATCCTTGTGCATCAGATTATGTGCACGAAGTGCAAGGATGATGTTGTGCTGGATCTCCAGGTTTTCCGGATCTGCCAGGTTCTCGATATTAAAGAATTTCTCAACCTTCTTGATACCCTGCTCGGTAAGGTTGACGATCTTATCTTTCTCATTTACAACGAAGTCACCGGTCTCGATAACCTCCTCACCCATGATGGCTGCCATCTTGGTCATCTCATGGCTGGCCTCACCACGCTCCAGCTGCTGTGCAAGGATATCGCACACCTCATAAAGCTTGGTGGACTTGCCGCTCTGTCCGGAAATGATCAGAGGTGTACGTGCCTCATCGATCAGGACAGAGTCGATCTCATCGATGATACAGTAGTGAAGATCTCTCTGAACAAGCTGTTCTTTATAGATGACCTTATTGTCACGAAGATAATCAAATCCAAGTTCGTTGTTTGTTACGTATGTGATGTCACATCCGTATGCCGCACGACGCTCTTCCGGCTTCATGTCGTTAAGTACCACGCCTACAGTCAGGCCAAGGAACTCGTGAACCTTACCCATCCACTCAGCATCTCGTTTTGCCAGGTAGTCGTTGACGGTTACGATGTGGACACCTTTACCCTCAAGGGCATTCAGATATGCAGGAAGTGTGGAAACAAGAGTTTTACCTTCACCTGTTTTCATCTCGGCGATACGGCCCTGGTGAAGGATGATACCACCGATGATCTGTACACGGTAATGCTCCATTCCAAGTACACGTTTGGCTGCCTCACGTACGGTGGCAAATGCCTCCGGAAGAAGATCATCCAGTGTTGCACCTTCTGCAAGACGTTTCTTATATTCTCTTGTCTTGTCTCGTAACTGCTCATCCGTAAGCTGCTGCATCTGAGACTGATAGCTCTCGGTTTTTTCAACCAGCGGCATGATACGTTTTACCTCACGCTGGCTGCGGGTTCCAAATACTTTTGAAAAAACATTCATGTTTCTGCTCCAATCATTTTATTCGAATAAGACTGCTGTCTCTGATCTGTCCAATTTTGGATCATTCCAGTTCTCTGTTGATATCCGTTATACTGGATCACATATGGTATATATTCTACCACTTTCCTGTTATAAAAACAATGAACAATTATTTAACAAATCATGTCAGGAACAACAGAAAATATCCCGCATAGGATCCTGTTTTCGAGGATCCCGCGGGATATTACAGATCTTATTTTCTTACTTTTACATTTTTCACACTGCTCCAGGCACCGTAATATGTCTTTCCGCTCACTTTTTTGTATGCACGGATACGAACATAATAAGTGCTTCCCTTTTTCAAACCGGAAAGTGTTCGGGTCAGTGCACTGGCGGACACTGTCCTGGACCCTCTCATGGACCTTGAGGCCGCATACTGGATCTGATAGCCGGAAGCGCCAGCTGCTTTTTTCCAGCGGACAGTCAGCTTCCCGGAAGCCTTGCTGGACGGTTTGTACTGCACAGGAGCTGTCAGGCGGACGATCCGGCTGCCGTTTTTGTTGTAAGCACTTAAAGCAGAGCCCTTGTATGCGCGGACTGTATAGGTATACATGGTTCCTGCTTTTACTGATCCGTCTGTGTAGACCAGCGTATTGCTTCCGCTTACGGTAGCGATATTGACCCACTTGCTGCTGTTTCCGGTCCTTCGATAGATCTTATAGCCGGAAGCATTTGCAGCTTTTTTCCATTTGAATACGATGCCGGCAGGGCTGTTGGAAGTGCCGGATAACCCGGGCGTGGTGAGCTTTACAGTTGTTAAGGCCGCGGAACGGAACTGGTATACGGCTGACTGTACTTCATCAGTCTTTTTCCATTCAGATTTCTGATAAACATACTTCTGGAAAAAGATATACATGTTATAAGTTGCGGCTTTGTTTATTCCTTTGGCAGATCCGATCCGCCAAGTAGTATTCTTCCTGTTATCGGTTGGATTTGGTGAAGTACTCCAGTAAACCGGCACCCACTTCACATCTCCAGGCCCGGGATTTGAATTTGTAGTTCCCGCACCGGTCACGGTAAAATTATAATATTTATTCGGAGTAAATTTCAGCGGAGAATCCAGCCCTCTTACAAAACTATCTTTGACATCTGGTATAGAAGGTGTATAGGTCGGTGTCGGCGTCACATCATATTTCGGGCGGGTTCCCCTGTAATTCAACTTTAATTTTTTCAGGTTGCTGGTTCTTCCGTCTGAACCCAATACCTTAAGATACAGATCAAATTCTTTCTCTGTATCCAGATTCTTAAGATATATCACAAAGCTTCTGTTTGCAGTAACCGCCACACGAGAGTTTCCCGTATCGACCCTCGGAACATCAGATGTTCCGTCCTTTTTTCTCGCTACAGCTTTGTAGTAGCAGGCTCCGTTTGCATCAACTTTAAGTGTCACATTTACAGAACTGCGGCTTACCCATTTTTCTCCGGTCCATTTTACGTTTATTTTTGGCACCGGTGTTGGTGTCACTGTCAGTTCCGGATCCGCTGTCGGTGTCACTGTCGGTTCCGGACCCGTTATCGGTGTCACTGTCGGTTCCGGACCCGCTGTCGGTGTCACTGTCAGCTCTGGAGCTGACGCTGACATAGCTTCTGCGTTTTCTTCTATACTGTCTCCTGCTTCTTCAGGTATTAGTTCTGTCAATAATACTTCCGGATCATCCTCACTGGAGATCTCTTCTGAAACTCCCTCCTCAGCTCCGCCGAAAGCATCCTCGCTGTTCTCCGCATTTTCCGTATTTTCCACATCTTCCATGGTTACACCGGAAGAGTTATACACAGTTTCCTCAGAAATATCCTCACTGTCTTCTGCAGGCTGCTCAGTCTCTCCCATAGGCTCTGTAGTTTCCTCTGCGGAAAACAGCTCCTGGCTGTCCCCAACATTTTCTGTGATTTCTGCATCACCGCTGCCAAACTCTGCAGCCACACCGGTTGCCGGAAACACCGTCACACAAAGCGCAGCACTTAAAAAAAGTGCCAGAACTTTTTTCTTCATTTACCTTCCTCCTTTTCTCCGTGAGTTACATATTTGTTATGTCAAGGAGATATTCGCACTCCACACAGTATTATTTTTCAGAAAGTGGGGCTGACTGAAACTTGTACTGTACAGACTGTATCTTATCCGTAGACTGCCATTTGGAATCCTTGCAGGTATATTTGCGGAAGAAAACATACAGATTAAAAGTTCCCTCCTGGTCGATTCCTTCCTTGGAACCGATCTTCCAGGTGCTTCGGATCCGGTTGGAATTCGGATTTGCAGATGTGCTCCAGTAAACAGGCACCCACTTAATGTCTCCGTTTTCCGGATCCTCATTATCGGTACCGGCACCGATAACCTTAAAATCATAAAATGTATCCGGGTAGAATTCCAGAGGAGAATCCAGCCCCTCTACCGTACTGTCCTCTGCCTTTGGTTTGGATGCTTTATGTTTTTTTGCAGAATCTGTTTTTTTCGCCGGGCGGCTGTCCTGATCAAGCTCCATCCGCTTCAGATCACTTAATTTCCCATTCTCATCCTCAATCTGGATATACAGATCAACTGCCTGGTCTGTATCCAGGTCTGCAAGTGTGATCCCGAACTCTTCATCCTCACTGATCAAAACCTCATCATTCACGGTATTTCCGGTCTCGATCTGAGGCACCTGGGGATTTCCGTCTTCCCCCCGCTCTGCCCATTTATAATAGCAAACGCCGTTAACGGCTGACGTAAGCGTTATCTCTGCCTGGGAATAGCTGTCCCATTTAAATCCTGTCCATTGTATTTCTGACTTTTGGAAATCCTTTGTATTGTTTTCTCCGGAACTCAGTTCCAGGTCCTCCACAGTCTGTTCTTTTATGGTGTCACCACTGTTAAATTCCGCTGCCATACAGGTAGCCGGTATCATGGTCATACCAAGAGCTACACTTAAGATCACCACAGGAAGCTTCTTTTTCATTTTTCCTTTCTCCTTTCGCATATGTCTTCATTATATAATTCTCCCCTATTGCTTGCAACAGAAAAGAAGCCTGATTTTGCTGTGACATAAAAGGCTCCGGAAACCTGCCGATTTCTCACACAGATTCCCGGAGCCTTCCATTCAATATTCAGTTGTGATAATAAAATTCCCTATCAGAACTCTGGTTCGATCAGTCCGTAAGTATTTCCTTTACGTTTATAAACTACGTTAACCTGCTCTGTCTCAGCATTAAAGAATACAAAGAAATTATGTCCGAGAAGCTCCATCTGTACGCATGCATCTTCCGGATACATTGGTTTGATCCCGAATTTCTTGGTACGGATGATCTTAACTTCCTCATCCTCTTCATAATCCTTATCAAGGTATGCCTTCTGGAAGTTTGTGGATTCCTGCTGCTTGTCAACGATCTTGTTCTTGTATTTACGAAGCTGACGCTCAATTACCTCTTCAACCAGATCGATGGATACATACATATCATTGCTTACCTGCTCGGAACGAATAATGTTACCTTTCACAGGGATCGTTACCTCGATCTTCTGGCGATCCTTCTCAACGCTTAAGGTTACTGAAATCTCAGTTTCAGGAGTGAAATACCTTTCAAGTTTACCAAGCTTGTCCTCAACAGCTGTTTTAAGTCCTTCGGTTACTGCTATATTCTTTCCACTAATAATAAATTTCATGACTTCCATCCCCTTTGCTGTTTTATGTTGCTATTATAACATATTAAATTGAATTTTAACATCACTTTTCAAAAATTTCATAAATTTTTTCCAAATTTATTCGATATATTCCTTCAAAATGTTTTTTTTGTCGTGAATGCGCAACTATTAGAGTATTTCATCTAATTAATTCATTACAAATGTATATCTGCACACCAGTGCCAGAAGATTGATGGGACAAAAGCATCTACTTCACTATTTGTATATACTATTTCATTTTAGCCAGAGCTTCAAAGGGTATACTTCCGCCAAAAATATCCAAAGCACTGCCAACAGTCACATCCAGTCTGCCCTGACCTGCTTTTCGAAGCTCTTCAATATCTGCCATAGAACCCACACCGCCTGCATAGGTCACCGGATGAGCTGTATACTGTCCCAGAAGCTTTGCAAGCTCTGTTTCCACACCTCGGGCCTTTCCTTCCACATCCACTGCATGGACCAGAAATTCGTCGCAGAAGCTTCCAAGCCTTTCCATCAGCTCCGGTGTCACGATCTCTTCTGTAAATTTCTGCCATCGGTCTGTGACAATATAATATTTGCCATCTTTTTTGCGACAGCTCAGGTCAAGTACAAGATGTTCTTTCCCTGCAGCATCACGGATCTTCTCCAGATTTTCCCAGGAGATCACTCCGTTTTTAAACACATAGGAGGTTACGATCACATGGCTGGCGCCAGCCCCCAGATATTCTGCCGCATTCTCCGGGCAGATGCCGCCTCCGATCTGAAGCCCTCCGGGATATTTTCCCAGAGCCTGAAGTGCCTGGACTTTCGTTGCTTCATAGTTCGGGGAATCCTTTCCGTTCAGAAGGATCACATGACCACCCTTTAATCCTGCCTTCTTATAAAGCTCTGCATAGAATGCCGCATCCTGCTCTGACACAAAATTTTCTGCCGCCTGATCCCCCTGATCCTTCAGGCTTCCTCCTACGATCTGTTTTACTTTTCCGTTATGTATATCAATGCATGGTCTGAATTTCATAATCCTATCCTCCATCTTCTTTCCATGCACTGATAATAGCATCTGAAACAGTTTTATGCAATGCTGTGGTAAAATATCTGTTACCTTCCTTCTACCGCATTTCCCACTGCGTTTCCGATATCATCCACTGCATTACCTACGCCGTCGCCAAGGTCCTTTACACTGTCACCCAGCTCACCGGATACAGTTCCGTCATTTTCGTTTCTGTCAGCATCCGCAGCTCCGGGTGCTGCTGTCCCGTTATTTCCATTTCCTGCAGGCGTCACGGTAATATTTCCATCGGACATCTCATTGTTATCCGTGCCGGAATCCTTAATGCTCTCTCCATTGTCCTTCACACCGTCATTGTCTGCTTTTTCTTCCATAGTTTCATCTTCTGCGGCAGTATTTTCGTTTGTATCTTTTTCCTTATCCTTCGTATTTTTATCTTTTTCATCCACTGTTTCATCCGCATTGTTTACCTCTGTGCCGCAGGCTGTAAATGTACACAGAGACAGGGTAAGCAAAGTACCAAAAAGAATCGCCTTCCATTTTTTCATATGATCTTCTCCTTTTTCTAAAAAATTCTGTATTCCTAATATGGCACTTTTTCCGCTATCCTATTCTGGGAAAAATTTCAAAAACCGCAATTTCATCAAAAAAAGACGGGGTCCGATCTTACACGAACCCCATCTGTATTACCTGTAATTTTATTCTGTTGCGGCTCAATCTGTCAGGATCAGCCGATCACGTCACTCATATCATAACGTCCTGCCGGTTTGCCTGCAAGGAATTTGGCTGCTTCTACAGCACCTTTTCCAAAAATAGCCTTGGAATATGCAGTATGCTTGAACTCGATCACTTCGTCCTGACCTGCAAAAATTATCTCATGCTCACCTACGATAGTTCCGCCGCGAACTGCGGAGATACCGATCTCCTTATCATCGCGTTTTTCACGTTTCTGGCTGCGGTCATATACATAATGATACTGATTATCCATAGCTTCATTAATGCTGTCTGCCAGCGCAAGTGCAGTACCACTTGGTGCGTCTAATTTCAGGCGGTGATGCTTCTCTACGATCTCCATATCAAAGCCTGCAGCTGCAAGAACCCTGGCTGCGTCCTGAACCAGCTTCAGAAGTGTGTTGATACCAAGAGACATGTTTGCGGATTTCAGCACTGCTACCTTTCGGGATGTTTCTTCCACTTTTGCAAGCTGCTCCTGGCTTAAACCGGTACTGCACAGAACAACCGGGATCTGGCGTGCCGCGCTGTACTCAAGAAGCTTGTCTGTTGCCTTTGCGGAAGAAAAATCAATGATCGCATCTGCCTCTACCTGACATGCGTCAATATCGGTGAATACCGGATAGCTGTTTTTTCCCTGATCTGCAATATCAATACCTGCTACGATCTCAGCATCCGGATCTTTCTCCACAATGCCGCTGATGACCTGGCCCATATGTCCGTTGCAGCCGTGCATGATGATTTTTACCATAGTATATTCTCCTTTACCTTTCGCTTACAGTCAGATCATTTAGCAAGCTTAAGGCCGAATTTCTCGATCTCTTTTGCAAGAGCTGCCTTTGTGTCCTCTTCCATCTCGCAGAGCGGCATACGAAGCGGCCCTACGTTCATTCCCATAAGGTTCATAGCCGTCTTAACAGGAATCGGGTTTACTTCGCTGAACAGCGCATTGATCAGCGGAAGAGCTTTCAGCTGATCCTCTGTTGCTCCCTTGGTGTCGCCGTCGAAATATTTCATGACCATGTCATGTGTAAACTTCGGTGCAACGTTGGAAAGTACGGAAATAACTCCAAGTCCGCCAAGAGAAAGAATCGGAAGTACCTGATCATCATTTCCGGAGTAAAGCTCAAGCTGTCCGTCTGCCAGAGACATCATCTTGGCGATCTGGGAAAGATCTCCTGTTGCTTCCTTGATTCCGACAATGTTCTTTACATTCTTCGCAAGGTAAGCTGCTGTAGCCGGCTGGATGTTGCAGCCTGTACGGCTCGGTACGTTGTACATGATGAGCGGAGTTTCCGGAACTGCATTGGCAATTGCTGTGTAGTGAGCGATAAGACCCTTCTGTGTAGCCTTGTTATAGTAAGGTGTTACAATAAGAAGAGCGTCTGCGCCATAGGAAGCTGCTTCCTTGGACATCATGATCGCTGTCTCTGTACAATTGGAACCTGTTCCTGCGATAACAGGCACACGTTTGTTAACTTTATCAATTGTGAACTTAATTGTCTGAAGATGCTCTCCGTGTGTCAGAGTAGAAGATTCTCCTGTTGTTCCACAGATAACGATGGCGTCTGTGCTGTTCGCGATCTGATCCTCAAGGATCTCCTCAAGTTTCTCAAAATTCACTTTACCGTCTTCATACATAGGTGTTACGATTGCAACGCCTGTTCCTTTAAAAATTGCCATTTGTCTTCCTCCTTCTTTCTTCTGTGAAATATTGCTTATTCCCGTTCCTGGTCAGTCAGCTCTGTTGTTATCGTGGTAATACTATCCACATAGGGCTTCAAAGCATCCGGAAGCCAGCGTCCGGTCATAATTATATGCATACTTTCATCCTTCTGCTTAAGCATATCGATGATCGTCTCAACTGGAGCGATTCCTTTATCCATAAGCCCGAGGATCTCATCCAGCAGCAGAAAATCACACTCTCTGGTAGCAATTACCTTCCGTGCGAAATTAAGGCCATTGAGAATATTGGTTCTCTCTTCTGCCTTTTCCTGCTCACTTAGGTCATTATAGCAGGTGTCCATTTTTTCGAAACGGAAAATCTTGAAATCAAAATTATCCAGTTCCTCAAGGAAATCCAGTTCTCTGCGTTCCCTGCCCTTGAGGAACTGTATGATGATCACACTTTTTCCCTGTGTAGCAAAGCGCAGCCCCTGGCCTACAGCCAGAGTTGTCTTTCCTTTCCCGTTCCCGCAATAAACCTCTGTTATTTCTCTTTCCATGATTTTTCCTCTTACTGTTAGTGAAACCGGTAATTCCCCATTTTTCTGATTTTTTTAATATTACCGCAGATTGGCTGGAAATGCAAGTGTTACCTTAATGTTCTCACCACTATTCCAAAATATATCCAATGTTACTCAACATATTCCAATTTACTCACCGAAACTTCATAGGCAATCCTTTTTTCTGTTTCGTTTTCACTAATCCGTTTCATGTACTCCCTGCTCTGGATCCTGCCCCAGATCAGTACATGCCCGCCTACTTCAAAAGCAGAAGCATATCTGGCATTTCTTCCCCAGCATATACATGGTATGTAATCGGATTTTCCGTAAGGTCGATTAACTGCCATCAGAAGATCTGCGATCTCTCTTCCCAACGGTGTTTTTCTGTATACAGGCGGTTTACAGATATATCCGTCCAGAAAGATCTGATTGACCGGCACAGTTTCTTCTTCCTCCCCCACAAACTTCACTTCCCGGGCAAAGACTGAAAGCACAAGCCGGTTTCTCTTTTCTTCATGACGGTTATAGGATCGGAACTGTCCGTGGATCTCGATATATTCTCCCACATAATCCTGTGTGATATCGATCAGCCGCTCAGACACCATCACCGGGATCCTGTCCTCCGAATCGCTGAGACGTTTTACCAGGATATCCATCATGTAAAATCCTTCTCCAAAGACCTGATGGCTGAAAGTAAACCCCGTAGCGATCCGTCCCATAACGGATACCTGATTGTTTTCAATAATTTTATCTGCCATAATAAGTAGCTCTCCTTCCTCTTCGTGTATTTCGTCTATATCAATCTATGTGTATTTACGGTATAATATGCCTGAAAAATGAAAAACCAAAAATATTTTTTTATGTCTTGTAATCTCACAAAAATGTGATAGACTATAAATTTGGACATCATTTTTAACAAAAAAGATTACTTATATATGGAAAGAAAGGATTTGGATTATATGAAGACCAAGCGTGAAGATGTTCGTAACGTGGCCATTATCGCCCATGTCGATCACGGTAAAACAACACTTGTTGACGAGCTTTTGAAACAGAGCGGTGTTTTCCGTGAAAACCAGGAAGTCCAGGAACGTGTCATGGACTCCAACGATATTGAGCGTGAGCGCGGCATTACGATTCTCTCCAAAAACACCGCAGTTCATTATAA
>JABLTO010129000.1_pt1 | contig 12809 bp, 7 predicted proteins | sample 7160091 | NCBI WGS metagenome assembly JABLTO01 (sample SAMN14651225, study PRJNA627086) | human gut metagenome | isolation source: feces | host: Homo sapiens
TCAAGATGGAGAGTATCAACAACTGTGTTAACTATGCGAACCGGGTCGTTCGACGCAATGTTTTCATCAATTCTTTGAGGAAAAAGAACGGTTTGGTTGGGAATGTAAGGACGAAAATGTAACTTTGCCATAACGAAATACTTTATGCCTAAAGATACAAAAACTTTGGGGAATAGCAAAGCCCGGGCTTGCGAAAGTCTGGGCTTTGTGCATAAAAAAGGTTGTGCCAGAGTTTTGACACAACCTCTTTTTCTCTTTATTTCTTTGTTATTGATTTACAACGGAATATATTCTACGAATGCCTCCATTGCTTCGTAAGATGCCAGACCAAGACTGTCATACAATGCAGCAGTACCACGGTTGCGGTCTTCGCTGCGTTGCCAGAACAGACGTTCATCGTTGCCCAGGAACGGTGCACTTTCCATCTGAGACTGGTGTTTCAGGATAGAGTTACGTTTGGCACGGAGTTCTTCAGGACTGATAGGCACTGCCATTTCAATGTTCTCAATTTCCCATTCAGCCCATGCACCGCGATACATCCAGATGCGGCAGTCTTTCAGCCATTTTGCACCTTCTTCTTTTTCCAGGTCGATAGCTGCAAATACGGCATCGGTGCAGACACGGTGTGTGCCGTGCGGGTCGGCAAGGTCGCCGGCAACGAATATCTGGTGAGGTTTCACTTCACGCAACAGGTTACGTACGATTTCCACATCAGCTTCAGTCAGCGGACCTTTCTGAATACGACCGGTTTCATAGAACGGCAGATCAAGGAAATGACAATGATCCAGTGGGATGTTATTGTATGTACAGGCGGTGCGTGCTTCACCACGACGTATCAAACCTTTAATGGTAAGAATATCGCGTGTGTCGATGTCACCGTCTTTTTTCTCTTTCAGGAACTTACGGATCTCTGCATACTTGTCGGTAATCACTTTGTCTTCGCTGTTATTGAAGATTTGATTGAAACCGTTGATAAAGTGCAGGAAACGGATTACTTCTTCGTCACCTACGGCAATGTTACCGGAGGTTTCGTAAGCCACGTGTACATCATGCTTTTGCTCTACCAGACGACGGATGGTACCTCCCATAGAGATAACGTCGTCATCGGGATGCGGAGAGAATACAACGACCCGTTTCGGATACGGTTTTGCGCGTTCGGGACGATAAGTATCGTCTGCATTCGGTTTGCCACCCGGCCAGCCGGTAATGGTATGTTGCAGATCGTTGAATATTTTGATATTTACATTATATGCAGAACCGAACAGAGCCAACAATTCACTTAAACCGTTTTCATTGTAATCCTTATTGGTAAGTTTCAGGATAGGCTTTCCTGTCAGTTGGCACAACCATACGATGGCACTGCGGATCAGTTTGTCGTTCCATTCACATGAAGTCACTAACCACGGACGGTGAATGCGTGTCAGGTTGCCGGCAGCAGAAAGGTCGATAATTACATGGGCATTATTGTGCGTTTGCAGGTAAGATGCCGGAATAGTATCTGTTACTGCACCTTCTACACACTCTTTTACCATTTTGGCCTTATCATCACCCCATGCCATCAAGAAGATTTTCTTGGCAGCCAGAATGGTGGATACACCCATTGTGATAGAGCTGATCGGTGTGCTTTCAATGCTTCCGAACATTTTGGATGCCTCGTTGCGTGAGTCATTGTCCAGCAAAATGAGGCGGGTAGTGGAGTTTAGACGGGAACCCGGTTCATTGAAACCGATGTTACCTACACGACCAATGCCGAGTAATACGGCATCCAGTCCGCCAAAGCTTTCGATGCGCTGCTCGTACAAACGACAATATTCGAAGATAGTATCTTTGGGGATAGTACCGTCCGGACTGAAAATATTCTGCTTGTCGATGTCTACATGATCGAGGAACATTTCTTTCAGGGCATTCAGGTTGCTGTTGATGGCATCTGCTGTGAGCGGATAATATTCGTAAAGGTTGAATATGATAACATTGCGGAAACTCAGGCCTTCTTCTTTATGCATTCGGATGAGGGCTGAATATACATTGCGGGGAGAATTACCGCCCGGCAATGCCAATACGCAAAAACGTCCGGCTTTTTGTTTGTCGCGAATCAGTTGAGCTATTTCGCAGGCAATGTGGTTTGCACCTTCCTCTGCTGATTCGTAGATGTCAGCGGGGATTTTCTCCAGTCGGGTCAATACCGACCTTTCAAATGCATTCTCAGGCCTGTAATACCTGGGGGAGACTCTGTTGAGAGTGATTTGAGAACTAAGATTGGTTTTCATAACTAAATTGGTATTAATAAATTGATTAAAGCTTGTCGCTTCTATGATTTAACAAATATACGAAAAACAAAGTTCACTCATTTAATGGTGTCGGGGCTGTTTTTCGGAACAAGGTGTTTTTTTCTGACACTGTTTCGGGATACAAATGTAGGCACTTTTTGGTAACTATGTACTCACTTCTTTTAGGTATTTTCATTAAAAAGACTAAAATGGAATCTTTTTGTACAAATACATAACCTGTTCGGAGAGGCAGAGATGGGTACGCGTGCCTATTTTTAAAGAGGGTTAATATAAAATGTAGTAGTTACTGTATTTCCTGCACTATCTACCGCTGTCAGCGAGTGTTTTCCGGGTGTGGGTTGCAAAGAAATCTTATGGAAATCCTGCGTCTGCGTCAGATAAGTATTATCAAGATGCCAAAAGATGGTGGTAGCGGGATTACCATGGGCCAGTTCGGCAGTCATATATCCTGGGCTTCCATCCATCTGTTTGGGTAATACAATCCGTGCATTCATGGGCGGGTAGATGAACTGCATTGGTTGGAGGGCATCTTCTCCGCAACCCGGCTTGAAGGGAGGAAGCGGACTGTATTCCGGATGATGTTGTCTGTAATACCATTCCCAGACGGGCGGCAAAGTGAACCAGGATTTCTGGATGGTAGGTTCCAGATTAGCACAATTCTCATAGATACGGTGAGTCTCATCGGCTGAGAGAGTGATGAGGTGATGATAAGGGCAAGCTTCCGTCTTTAATCCGGCGGGAAGAATCAATAAGGTGTCTGTTTCTTCGCAAAATCGGCCTTTCAGGTGCCCGGATTTCCGGCATACTTCAGTCTTAACAAAGACATTTCCCGGACGTTTGAACCATTGTGTAGGAGGAAGCAGGCTGAATATATCAAACAGAACCGGGCCGGCTGTCCGTGCTCCTACAAGACCGGGCTTGCCTTCTCCGGTGGCATTACCCACCCATACACCTATGGCATAGTGAGGAGTGACGCCTACAGCCCAGGCATCGCGGAATCCATGACTCGTTCCGGTCTTCCATGCGATGGGATGCATGGAAGGGATGGATTTCCAGTCTATTTCTTCGGGACGGTTCACTTCGGTTAGAGCATTGAATGTTTGCCATACGGCTCCCGGTTGAAAAATATCCGTTGTCTTTGCAGAAGTGACTGCCTCGGAATTTTCAGAATCTGAAAGCAGTAAACTACATTCCGTTTGTGGAAGTTGCAATAAACTCCGTCCCATGTATGCGTATGTATTGGTTACATCCCATAGGGTGGCTTCCGCTCCGCCTAAGATAAGTGATAAACCATAATGGGAGGCGGGGCGGTTGATTGTCTTCAAACCTATTTGCCTCAGGAAAGTGTGAAACTTGGGAGCACCATATTTTTGCAGCATCGTTACTGCCGGAATGTTTAGTGAACGAGCAAGTGCTTCTGAAGCAGGAACAGCACCTTCGAACTGCAAACTGAAGTTTTGAGGTGTAAAGCCATTAATATTAATGGGTATATCAGGCAGTAATGTATGAGGCAGCAGGCTGCCTTCCTGCAACATGGCATAATATAGAAATGGTTTCAGAATACTTCCCGTGCTTCTGGGTGCCTGAATTACATCTACCTGGTTACCGCTTTGTTTCCGTTTGAAGTTTACATTGCCGCAATAAGCTACTACCTGATTGGTCTGGATATCGATTACCAGAATAGCCAGGTTGCGTATATCACTCCGGTTAAATTCATTACTCCAACGCTCGGCTGCGTTCTCTATCTGGGTTTGAATACCTCTGTCGATGGTTGACACAGAATATTTCCCATTCCGTTCCTGATAGAAGCGACTGACTAGATGAGGGGCTATTTGAGGGAGAGGATGAGGCTCATCGGGTAATGGTTCGCTGATAGCCAGTTCGTAAGTGGAACTATCTATAATCTTTCGTCCATATAATTGTTTCAGCAGACGGTTTCTCTTATTGAGCAATGATTGTCGTGATTTGGAAAGGTGAATCATGGCGGGTGCATTTGGAAGTACCGCCAGCATAGCTGCTTCCGCCCAGGAAAGTTCTTCGGCCGAATGTCCGAAATATCGCCAGGCAGCGGCATCGAGTCCTACTACATTTCCTCCGAAAGGAGCGTGTGAAACGTACATGGACAAGATTTTCTCTTTTGAAGCACGAAATTCAAGTCGGGTGGCCAGGATCATTTCTATGAACTTTTCTCCAAAAGTACGCGATTTGTTTCTTGCCAGACGGATTGTTTGCATGGTGAGGGTACTTCCTCCACTTACAATGCGCTTATTCTTTAGGTTTTGGTAGGCGGCTCTGCCCGTGGAGACAGGATTGACTCCCCAATGGTGATAGAAATGCCTGTCTTCGAAAGTGATGAGACATTGCTTTATTTTCTCCGGAGTAGTGTTCCGGGGCGGAAAACGCCATTGACCGTCAGATGCAATGCGTGCGCCCAGTAATTCACCGTTCCGGTCAGTGACAACGGTGGAGTAGGGCACATGGAAAAGTTGCCGGGGAAGACAAAAGATATAGGCTATCACCAGAATTGTAATAAGTATGAATATTACTTTTCTGGTGATAGACAGTTGTTTGAAGTACTTTATAATCTTAGCTCCCATGAAACGAACTTAACGGCTGACAGTCGTTCTTCCCGCCTTGGTTCGTGCCTGTGCCGAACCGTCATACATGGCTTCGCACTGGATAGCCGGTAAAATGAAATTACCTGCATACGTAGCTTGCAGTCTTATGGTGAACTTTTTCAGCTCGCTGCGACGCAAGTCGAAATAGGTCAATATACGGTCGTCACGAATATCCTGGTAGGTATACTCACGGGTAGGTGTCGCTTCCGGAGTCATCAACCGGTCATTGTAAATCTCCCAACCTGACGGCAGGATATGTGTTAATGCCAGATTACTGTAAGCGGTGGTTCCACTGATATTACCTACGGTGATGACTGCCATAAAGTCTGTTCCCTGCTTGATATCATCTATGGATATCGTCGCTCCGTTCATATCCGTATATTTTACGTCCAGGCGGAGGTTATTGGATATTGCGGGTAACGTGTCATTAAGTAATTGCGTGCGTGTAATGAGGTCCACACTTAATGCACCTTTACCTTCATTCTTTATTATAATATTACCCGAAGCCGGTGAAGTGGACAGTTCCTTTGTAAATACAGCCTTGGCTGATTTTACTACGGGTTGCTGTTTCCCGTTCCAGGTCCAAGTGAAGTCCAGAGTACCTGAAAGTTTCTCAGCCAGACGTCCCATCGCCATCAATGAGAAAGCAGTGGACTGTGTACTGAACCAATTCTCTTCGGCCAAATTCTTGGATACCTTCTTCGCCTGTTGCAATGCCGCCTGGTCGCGGTTCATCAGGAGTAAAGTTTCCAGTATCATAGCTTCGTCACGATCATACGAACCGTAGATGTAGTTCTGTGAAGAATAGGGGGCAATGGTGGTTTCCGCCTTAAATACCAATTCTTCCGCCGGTTTCATCTTACCCGTCAGGGCATAAGCGGCTGCCAGTCTCCATTTGGCTTGCAGAGGCAGGTTAGCTTGTTCTTTCATCCGGTTCATGGCACCCTGCTCAGGTGCACCGGCTAATGCCAGTGTGTACAACCTGTATGCCTGTTGCACTCCCGTTTGCCAGTAACCCCAACTGTCATCTTGATCCGGCATCCGCCAGTTCTGGGCAGCAGCACGTTGGAAGCGTTTCCACTTATTCAGTACATTCGAGTTGACAGCGTAGCCTTTCTCCTGTGCCAGTATGAGGAACATGCCCGCATAAGAAGTAATCCACTCATCAGCACTGGCATTCCCCGGCCAGTATACAAAACCGCCATTCGGAATTTGGCGTGCATAGAGTTGCCGTATCGCTTCCTGTACGTTAGTTTTAATCTTTTGAGCTTCTTCCTCATCCACAGCTTTAAACTGGCTGACGAATAATAGCGGTAGAGCTTTGGAAGTCAGCTGTTCCGTGCAATGATGCTGATAATTATACAGGTAGTCGAACCTGCGGCTGATATCTACCGAAGGAATGCGTGAAACTTCCAGCAGCATACGGCTGCTTGCTGGAGAAGCACCATTCAATGCATAAGGAAGTGTTACACTTTCTCCTTTTTCCACCCATTGACTGTTACGGAAGGTCACTGCCGGATTCGGGTTCCGGACTTCGATTTCAATGGTCTCTTTCGCCTGCTGGCTGCCACCGCTGGCAGTGATATGTATCGTTGCTTTTCCTGTTTTATTTCCGGTCTTTATCTTAAAGTAAACGAGTTGGTCACCCGGTTGACTGAAAGTAATAGATTGTTTATTGGGATCGATTACCTGCACACCTCCACCTGAAGCCTGGATGGATACCGATACACTCTTCACTTCCTTCTCCATGGCGAAAACATTCACCGGAACGGTAATCTCTTCTTGTGTGCTCAGCACACGGGGTAGTGTGGACAACAACATCAATGGTGTCCGCACGAAAGAAGTCTTTTCCGCTTTTCCGTATGCTCCGTCTTGCCCCGCTACCACCATCGTACGTACAGAACCTACGTACATCGGTAGTTTCAGCGTGTGCGTCTTCTGTTTTCCTTTATCCAGATAGAACGGACCGATAAATTTCACTACCGGCTTAAAGCGGTTCGCTTTTGCATCGGCCGGTTTCAATGTCTCATCACCGCCCGTACTGAACAATGAACTGTAGCGTCCGGCAGATGCTCCGAGTACATCGTCATACATATCCCAGGTGCGGATGCCCAATGCTTCGCGGGCATAGAATTCATTCCACGGATCGGGAGTCTTGAAATTAGTCAGGTCGAGTAATCCGTCGTCTACAATGGCCAATGTGTAGGTCATCTGCTTGCCGCTTTTTTCACTGACGGTAACGGTGAAGTCCGTTTCCGGCCGCAGCACTTCCGGCATTTTAATTTGCGGTTGCAATATTGTTTGTTTATTAGTCACCAATACCGGAACCACACCGTACATACGTATCGGCAAATCGTTCACTGTCTGTGCATGAGGTTGCAACAGGCTGATGTGCAGGTAAACGTTCGGCGCCATTTCCGGAGTCACTTTGAAAGAATACTTTGTGTCTCCGTTGTTGGAAACTTCAATCCATTCACGTTGCAGAACGGTTGAACCGTTTTCCAGGGCTACCAATGCACGTCCTCCCGCAGCGGCAGGAATGATGGCTGTTGCCGTTTCACCTATTTCATACGAGTCTTTATCCAGAGAGAAAGCAAGCATTTTAATGCCGCTGGGGTCTGTCTTGCTTGAACGTCCGCGCCAATCCGGCCAGTCTATATAAACAGTTCCACCGGTGGCATGCCCACTTTCCTTATCTTTTACATAAACCAGGTAACGTCCCCAGTCCGGATAATTTACCCGGAATTTGAAGGTTGCCTTTCCGCCTGTAGTCTGTATATTGCCACTGGCTACGGGAGTGATGGAGCTACTGTTGACGTATGTTCCGAATGATTCGTCCCGGTTTTCCCACCACCAGCTCCAGGAGATGCGGTAAATCTTATATTCCAGATTGGAGCGGTTCACTACTTGTCCTTCTGCATTTACGGTGACAATGTCGAATACATGATCTTGGTCTGTCTCGATGTATTTTCCTTTCGGCTGGTTCAGATTAATACCCACATAAGATGAGAATGGAGAGAACGGAATGCTTTGCGTGTAAATACTGGCATCTCCTCCCGGTTCGAATACACGGCTGGTTAAGGTTGCATTCAGCATTCCCGGGGCATTGGTGGCAGCCGGAAGTTTCAACATAAAGTTGGCTTTTCCTTCCGCATCCAATGTTCCGTCGAATACATCGTTTTTCACAGTTGTAAATTCGGTAGCCGGATTATTGAATATGTATTGCCCGTAGTTCTTAAATTGCGTATTTACTTTTGACAGGGACATTTCCACTTTGGTTTTCAACCGTGAAGCTGTGGCGCCTGTCAGCCATGTGGAAGTAAGCATTACGGGCATCTCTTTGGTGGAGGCTTGTATCACTTTCTCCGGCAGTTTCAGATTAATTTTCAGGCGGTTTGGCTTCACTGTTTCTATGCGGAGGCTTTTGTGGAAAGCGGTTCCACCTACTTTGACGTAAGCATTCCATAATCCCGTCGGGTCTTCGGGGCGTGTCGGCAGGTCAAATGTGTAGAAACCGTTTACACCTTGCGTAGAGATCATTTTGGTATAGAATTGTCCTCTCGGATTATACAATTCCAATGCTACGGGGTGTTTATCCGGAATCCTTTTTTCACGGTCTTCCATAATAAAGCTTACATGCAGCGTATCTCCCGGTCGCCATACCCCTCTTTCGCCATAGACGAATCCCTTCAATCCTTTCTGAATGTCTTTTCCGCCTACATCGAACCGGCTGACAGATTGTTCTTCGCCATCTGCCACACGAACGTAAGCTTTCTGCTTCTCTACTTCGGTTACCACAATGAAAGGAACACCTTGCGGAGTGATTTCCGTAAATCCTTCACTATTCGTTTCACCGGTTCCGATGACTTGCAACTGGAAGTTGTAAACAGTTACTTTAGCTTTCTCCATCGGTTTGGTATCTAGGATATTGCTTACGGCAATCCATAGCTTGTTCAGTGAATTCCGTTTTACAATCATTCCTATATTGGAGGCAAATACGTTGCACGATGCTGCCCGGTCAGAGTCCATATAGTAGGAGGGATGGCAAGGATTGTTACGTTCCCGCCAGTTATACTGACTCCAGTCCATCTTTATGTTACCATTATAGTAGAAATAAGTTTCCGGGGTATCCCATTCTGCTTCATTTTCTTCGAAAGTACTATTTCCGCTGACTTTCGTCAATCCCTCTGAAACAGTATTGTCTGCAAAGCTCATCACTTGTTTTTCTGTCCCGCTGCAAGGATAAGCAGAGTATTCTTGCCGGAAAGAAAGTATGACACGGTAGATAGCACCCGGTTCCTGCCGAATCAGTCCGGCAAGGTCTATTGAATAGTCTTCCCATCGGTGTACATCTTTTGTGCTGTCCTTACTCAGCCACAATGTGTTTTGGTAAACCAATCGTCCGGAACGGCGCAGTTCACTGGCGGATGAAAGCGTATTGGTCTGCATGAACATCAGTACATTGTTTTCAAAAATACGGATCACGCTTAAATCTACCGCATAGAGATTGACTGCCCGGAACGGGATGATCAAACTTTTGGAGTCGGGCAGGATAGCGGCTGATGTAGACATACTCACTTGTGGTTTCAGATTCAGTTCGCTGAATGCGATGGAGTGTGATGTTCCGAGCGATTTATCCCGGCTGTTTTTCACTCCTTCATGTATCTTCAAAGTCAGTTTGCTCAGTTGGTTGGCTTCAAAGTAGATGTATACTTTATTATTCTCCACTTGAAATATAGAAGATGATACTTCGGGGATTTCAATCAATCCGTTCAGGTCTTGTGTGGTAGAAACAGGATCGGAGAATACTATTTCAATTCCATTTTCCGGTTCGTCAATGCGTTTGGCAGAGAGGAAACGGAAATCATTCTTGGCAGGGATCAGTACGTTTTCTGCCAGTTTGCGGTCGATTCCTGCAGGACTGCCATTAGCGGTGATTTCCAACTGATAGTCTTCTGCTTCGCGAATGACACCGGCTATTTCAAACAGGTAGCGTGTCGGATGATCTGTCGGAGTGATACTGACCGGATAGCTTTGGCCGTTTCCACCTTTGGCAGAGAGCATTTTCTCAACTGCTTCTTTGGAAGTGGCATCACTGAAACGTACTTCACCTTTCAGCGTCACCAGGTCGCCATGGCTATCTACGTCGATGGTTGTCAGCGGTTCAACATATAGTGTGAAATTGGGCTCCTGTACTCTGAAAGAGAATTTGAATTCTTTCAGGCGACTGTCCACTTCTACAAACCGACCTAATTGGAATGTACCTTCATAGAATTCTCCCGGCTTTAAAGTTCCTGGTTCAGGAACGAATTCAATCGTATTGTTGCTGACCCAATAGGCTTTACCCTTCAGAGATGGGGAGAAACTGAATGGATTTTCTTTCAGTTCATTGTTCAAATCTACCATAGGCTGATCTTGTGTCAGTTCTATGCGTATATTCGAAGTCTGCGAGATAACTCCTCCCGTATATGCATTCACAAAAGGTGCATACTCGGCAGAAGGAACAATATCCTTTTTGCTGTTTGCGCAAGAGGAAAAAACTGCGATAGTCAGTAACAGAAAGAATAGCTTGTCAGCTATACGGTGTTTAGTTCTCATTCGTTCCATAATCTAATTGAAAAAGCGTCCGCATCTTTCCATGCGGGAAATTTTTGTCTAAATTCTCTCAGTACAGAGAGGTCGAGAGTTGCGGTGGTGGTTCCTTCTTCATAGTCGGGCACGCTGGTAAGCAAATCGCCCTTTGGCGAATAAATGACACTGCCGCCACTATATGGCATTTGATTTCCATCCGTACCAATGCGATTGACACCGCAAACATAACTAATATTTTCGAGTGCACGGGCTTGCAACAAAATATCCCACACCCGACGGCGGGGAACGGGCCAGTTGGCAACGTATATCAGAAGATCATATTCATTATTTACGTTCCGGCTCCATACCGGGAAGCGAAGGTCATAGCAGACCAGCAGCAGTATATTCCACCCTCGGTAGGAGATGACAGGGCGTTGGCTACCTGCTGTAAAATGCTCCGTTTCCTGGCCCATGCGAAAAAGGTGTCGTTTATCGTAGTAATAAGCTTCTCCTTCAGGAGTCAGGAAAAAAGCACGATTGTAGCAGGGGAGGGCTTGGAGAGAGGTGCTGCTTTCATCACAGGCTATGTAACTGCCCGTAATAGCCAAATGGAATTCTGCTGCCCACTGACGCAGGGTGGAAATTGTTTCACCTGATACCGGCTCAGCCAGTCTCCGGCTATCCATACTGAAACCGGTAGAGAAAGTTTCGGGCAAGACAACAATCTCCGCTTCTCCACGGAGCTTTATCAGCTTTTCCCGGAGCAAGCGGAGATTTTCTTGTTTATCTTCCCAAACAATATCTGTTTGTAATAGAGTTACACGCATACTATAAAAATCTGTTTTAGTCCTATCCATTGAAGGAAGAGAATTCTTCCTCCTACCAAGTCCGTGTCAAGGCCGTACCAAGTCCATACCAAGTCCGTAGTTATAGATACGGAGCAAACACGGACTTGATATGGTTCGGGTCATATCCGTATAATTTGCGTAATCCTGCAGTTGAAACTTAAATGTTTCCTAAAGCAAAGTTTTTCGGGTTCTTTCCTTTGAAATCTTTATAATAGAGCTTTACCTCGCGCATATCCTTTTCGATATCTCCCGACGGCATGATCGCCTTTGTCGCAGAAATCGTTTTGGTGGTATAATCAATACCTATCATTACAATAGGCACTTGCGCTTTCAATGCAATAAAATAAAATCCTTTTTTCCAATTCGGATTTGCCTTACGGGTGCCTTCCGGTGTAATGGCAAGCTGGAATTTCTTGCTTCTGGCGAATCTTGCCGCCATCTGGTCTACTAATGATGTTTTACGTCCCCGATCCACCGGTATGCCACCCACGGCTTTGAATATTAGTCCCAGCGGAAAGAAGAACCATTCTTTTTTCATCATGAAGCAGGTTTTCCGCCCGATAGCTCCGTAAAATAGTTTGCCGATAAATAAATCCCAATTAGATGTATGAGGTGCTGCAGTTATCACACATTTATCATAATCCGGCACCGTCACGTTTGTCTTCCATCCCAAAATGCGATAGTAGATAAAGCTATATATTGCTTTTTTCATTCCCGGTGCTTACTTCAGATTACCGATAGCGTCAATAATTGCGTCTACTTCCTTATTGAAGTCTTCGCGGAATTTCTTGTAGAAACCTTTTACATTTCCCGGCTCGGTATGGCTGATGCGGCTGATAAATTCATCTTGCATACTTAGGATTTTACCCATCAGTTCGTCAGCTTTTGCTTTATCGGTTCCGGGTACGTATAAGCTATTTACCAAACACTCCATGAACAGTTCACCTGCGATATAATTGACGTTTTTCTTAAGTTCTCTTCTACTTGCCATAATCTTTACGTTTTAAGTGAATAAATTGAAATATTTCCGGTAAAGATAAGTACTTTCCACGGTATAAACCAACATTTCATATTTTTTTTGATGTGCGCTTCCTTTCATAATTCAGAAAAAAACACGAAATTTGCGACGCTTTTGAACGAAACTTTACTAACACCTTTAAATAATTAGATAAAATGACAAAAAGTGCATTGCAAATTGCAAGGGCTGCTTATCAGCCCAAACTTCCGAAAGCGCTGAAGGGTGCCGTTAAGGCGGTAGCTGGAGCAGCTACTCAATCTGTAGCCGATCAGGAAGCTATCCAAAAGTTGTTCCCTAATACGTACGGAATGCCTTTGATCAAGTTTGAGGCTACTGACGAAGTGGTTAACTTCCCTGCTATGAATGTGGGCGTTATCCTTTCCGGTGGTCAGGCTCCCGGCGGTCACAATGTGATTTCCGGTATTTTCGACTGTATCAAGGCAAGGGCTGCTTATCAGCCCTTGCA
>JABLTO010079214.1_pt1 | contig 12808 bp, 10 predicted proteins | sample 7160091 | NCBI WGS metagenome assembly JABLTO01 (sample SAMN14651225, study PRJNA627086) | human gut metagenome | isolation source: feces | host: Homo sapiens
ACTGCACCGATACCACATGCATCATGTTCAAAAGACGGATCATATAAAGCCGGTTTCTTCTGCTGTTCCATTATCACTCACTACCTTTCTTCTATCATGTATGAACACTACTATGTTTCATTGTTTCATTCAACTTTCTTCCGTTGTCTTTCACTGTTAAAATGAATCATTAACTATCATTTCCAGAAATTTACAACAAAAAAGGACAAAATACGCCTGTAGTAGACGCCTTTGTCCTTTGCTATGAAAAAAAGATAGCATATTTTATAGGCAATATCAAGCTTTTTCAGCAAACTCTCAAGTAATTTTTATTTAATCGAGAGTTTGTGGCGATGCATTCATGCCGCTTAAAAATACCCACATCATAAAAAAGTGTTTCTTGATTCTCCTCAAAATCATTCAATGTCATTGGACAACAACTGTTTCATTGTAATTAAAATTGAAACATATTCCCCATTTTTTGAGGTGTTTTTTATCATTTTGTTGTAATTTATAATGAAACACATTAATTTCAGTATTAATTCAGCAATTTTTTATTGTAATTCATACTGAAATATATGATTTTTTGACACCTATATTTTGCCGTTTCATTGTAATTCATACTGAAACAAGTTCAACCACCTATACAAACAATTAGAGAAAATTCTTGAGTACTTCAGCTTTCCTCATGCACATTCTTAATCTGAAATATTTGGGATGCAAAAAAAAGACAGAACATTTTATTTCGTTCTGCCTTTTTTTCTTACCACTTATAAGTAAAATCAACTCCTATATCTTCAAGCATTTTCTTACGCTTTGAGGATAATTTTAATTTTTTATCTTGAGCTTTTTGAGAATTTATCCATGTTTTAAGTCTATTCACCTCAACAGCATCATACTCTATTACATTTTTTTCATTGAGAGTCTCAATGTATTGTTTGTATGCTTCATAATTTCTCATCCATTGATTTTCCGAAACTTCAAAGTCAAATCCTATTTTCTCCAACTTTTTTATTTTCTCTTCACTCAACTTGTGATTCTTATATTGTACCCTTTGCATGCTTACCCAGTTTCTTAAATTTATTCCTTTATACTTTGCTTTTTTAGAAAAATCCATATTACCAAATTTTTCTTTATACTCACATAGCAGCATATAATTTCTATCCCACCTTGAAAAAGCAACCTTGCTCAAATCGATTTGATTAGCAGGCAAAAAAGAAAAAATTTCAGATGGTGTGGGGCGCTGTATTTCTTGCATTATATGTATTGTAAGCATCTTCCATGTATTTCCATTTTCTTGATCTAAAATATCACACCAATTACCTTTACATTTCATAATCCTATATCTATGCTCTGAAAATACATCCAATAAATCTTGTACAACACGCCAATCAATTAATTCCATACACTTTTTACAACGCTGACCCTTCTCAAATCGATAAATATCATATATTTGTTCACATCCACATTTATTATGCCGGATAACAACTTTTTTTGTTTTTGCATTAATTCTAACCAATGAATACGAATTTCCAACGAGTTCCGCTATTCGTATCTTATATTTATCTATCAGCTTCGCTACCGGATAGCAAAAAGGGCACCTCGGCTTTTGAGCAAAATAAAAATAATTACTCTCAAAAGTTTTTTTACATTTTTCATGTAAAATGTGAACTATCGATGTATCTGATTCATATTTTAACAGCTTAAACCCTTTATGTGATTCTATTTTTGTTTTTATCTGTATCTCTCGTTTATGATCTGCGCAGGGACATATTCGCTTACCATATAGATAGTCTCCAGCAGTAACACGTAATCTTTCTCCACACGTTTTGTGTCTTATAATAACGTTATCACTAAGATTTTTAAACTCTGATTCCAATACATATTCCCCCTGATGCATAGAAGAAAATATATCTTCAAGCCTTACAGGAATGCTTTTCTTTTTATTGCAATAAGGACATCCCCATCCATTATTCTGATAAAATGGCATTGATATGTATTCTTTTCCGCAAACTTGGCACTCATATAATTTTGTCAACGGCTCCTCATATGGAATCGCACTAATAAAGTCATTCGGATCTGGATATAAATACATAATTACTGGCAGTATACTGGACATTATCTGCGGTAATCTATTCTTTTGAAAAAATAAATTAATATCTCCCTTAAAAAGAGCTGCATACTGCCATTTTTTAAATTCATCAATCCACTTTTGACGATTCTTCCTATTATACCCAGACCGCTCAATGCATGCTAATAGTAGACTTCTCACACTTTCCAAATTTGTCCATATTTTTGCTTCAAGCAGCTTTACAGCATAACTAGTATAAGCTCTTAAAATCTCTATATCTATTTCCGATTGACATTCCTGATAATCCTCAAGATTAAAATTCATCTCATTTCCTGGTTTTCCATTATATTCAAGCAAATGACAGCCATGTTTATGGCATGTACAAACACCAGACAATTGATGTGACTTTCTTATATAAGGGACCTCGTCTTCAGCAATACATTGCGGACATATCTTTAATGTTGTGAAAAATGGATACCATGATCGATTTAATTTGTCTGCAGGCCAGAAAACAGCCTGCAGTTTTTTCAATTGTCTCTCCTGTGACATGCCAAATAATTCAAAACAGAATGTAGATGTATCTAAATATGTATCTATACTGCTTACATTGCGATATAAAAATCCATGTAATGATACCCATTCATTCTGTACATCAGGCTTCAAATATTTTGCCTTGCTAACGCTACAATAGGATTCTAAAAAATTGCTCATTGATAAATGATTCATTTTTGCTAAACGCCATAACCATGAATACAATAATTCATCCGGAAAATACATTTTAAATATTGGTAAAAATCCCATTTGCAATACCTCTTTCTTTTAACTCAACTTCAAAAAATTCTCCATTTGAGTCCTATCTGTAAAAATAGGCTTATTTTTGCTTTTCTGTTTCGCATTATTTTTTTTCTGCAATCGATCAATAACCATACGCGTTATTTCTTTTTCACTCTTTCCATTTGCTGCATCATTTCTTTTTACTTGCTTATATGCGTTCATAATTTGAATTTCTGAATATTCATCATATATTGCTGTAATATTAGCTGCAACATTAGACAATTGTATATCATCCTCATTAATTGAATTATCCGATTGTATTAACTGCATTTCTCTATCTTGACTTTCCTTGTCGATCAATTCTTGTATCCTATCCCTCGCATTGCGTTTTATTTCTTCATATTTTTTATCCTGATCAGGTGTTCTAATCATTTTTAACAAATCCTGAATACCAGGGTAATATTTTTTTGCAATGTTCCGGATGTACTTTCCATTAATCTCCGGTTTTGTCTTTCTTTCCAAGTAATCATAATTGACACACATATAAATGTTAATCAACTGATCTACAATTCCGCGTGTCACGTCATATAATGCATCTATTATATCTTCTGTAACTGGCACTGTATCATCAAACCATTGATATTGAAAAACCTGTTTCACTAAAAAGGCAAAAAACTCTTTATTATTGCAATATCGATTGACATCAATAACCTGTCCGATTCTTCTCGCAGTTCTTAAATGTACAAACATTTTGTCTCTCGCATCTTCTGTTCCAATAATCACCATTGCAACTTTTGTCTGATTTGCAAGCAACATCAATGATTCAAAACTATTTTCTCGCGTATGCTCAAAATCAATTAATTGTATCTCGTCGAAAATCAGACAACCAATTGAAAACATTTCAATATACTGCTTAATTTTCTCCGCCTTCTTACCAAGATTTTTTCCTTTTGCCATTTCTGTTGCATATACAGGTAAAAGATTACCAAGCGCACGATCTAATGCAGCTCCTATAGCCTCATACAGAACTGTAAAATTGCTGTTTGCTGTACAGTTAACAACCAAATATACAACTTGAGGATAACAACCACCATTTCCATCATCATGCATAATAACCTGCGGATAGCGTGATAACAAAATACTAAGTGCAGAACTTTTCCCTGCTCCTGAATAGCCAATCATGGATAATCCCGCTTTCGTGGCATCTGCTGGATCACCGGTCAATATTCTGTTTATGCATTTTTCCTCATTTTCTACAGTATACGTTAATTCCTGATTTGACGCATACATAACTCTACGAGAACGATATGACATGCATAATACCGTATAAAAATCATATTCAAGGGCACGATGAAACGGAAGAGGCATACGAAGTTCATTTAAAGTGCTAATCTGCATCATCTTATCAAATTTAGTCATTTTCTTCACGTCATCTTTCTTATAGCCTACTAATATTCTTTTATATTCCCTATTAATATCCTCATGTCGTCTTGGAAACGGCAATGCTTCAATGTATTTATTGCCCTGATCTATTTCTAATTTTGCTCGTACATAAATAGCATCCACTGTTTTGTTTTCCGTCAAATCATATTCCTCATATTGAGATTTACCTTCTTCGATTTCTATATATTCAAAATTCTTCTTCATCATCTTTCAATTCCTCCATTTCCCAGAATCTTTCCATAGCATCATCTGCATTCATATCATCATATCTCTTGTTTTTCTTACCCCTATCATCTTCTGCAATCTGTAGCTGCTGATTCTGAACTTCAAGATTTTTTGCTATTTCAATCTTTCCTTGACGTGACACCCTTTGCTTTTCTTTTTCCCTCTCTTCTCTAATACTTTTCTCATCAGAGACTGCCATTTGCCTTTTTGCTATGGATGCAGCAACAATACTTTCATTCACTCCCTGTGCATAAGCTTTCACATTATGATTATATACTCTTCCTCTGGCATCCATTTCTCTTCGAGACTTAAGATAATCTTCCCACTCTTTCAATGTATAATTTTCAAATTCCTGATTTCCCACCATTCTTGTGTTAAGAGGCACTTTCGCCAGTTTGCCGGCCTTTTCATAATAAACCGCACCAACATACCGTTTATCTATTCTCACTATAAAGACTTCTCGCTTATTACCCAGCTCAAACATTTTTCGTAGGAGTTCATCATCATCCGATGGAAAATACCATAACTTTTTGTATTCTATCCCCCTCCTGCTAATTTTTGCTTTAACAGGTGATAACAACCGATATCTATACTGTTCTATGTCTGAGATTGGTCTTGGATGTCCATAACGTTCTACACCATACTTCCACAATAATGCTGGAATCGGTTTTATCTGTTTCTGCTGCATATTCTTTGTCGTTCGGTAATATTCATTATAGGTTTGATTGTGATTTAATACATAATTGATTACCATTGCAGTATATTGTCTTATATTCAGACTCGCCTCTTTATGGTGGTGCGAATCATATCGCTTTTCAATCAATCCATGATTCTCTATATGTTCCCTTTGTTCCGACTGTAAACGATGAAAAGACTGCTCAACAACCCCCTTTAAAGATCCCATGGCCCCCGGTACAATCTGCTTTTCTATCCCTAATTCTATACAAAGACGATCAAATTCTTTTCCTTTAAATTCGGCTCCTCGGTCCACTCTAACTCGTCTTGGAATAATATTGGAAGGCCAAATGTCATCTCCCGTATATGTAATTCCATATCGTGCACAATACTCATGCTTATTATCCGAAAGATTTAGAAACAAATTTGTAATTCCCAAAGCAGAATTGTTATCAAATGAAACGGATACAGCCAATATTATTCGAGTATAAACGTCAATCATAAAATACACGACCGGACGACCGACTGTTTTTTCGGGATTTACTTCTGAAACAAGTGAAATATCTACTTCACATGCATCTATTTCTACTAAATCGCCCGGCCCTTTTACGCCATCAAGAGAATCGCTAAGCAACAAACGATGATCATTTCTCTGCTGTTCTGCTGATGTCTTAATTCTATTTATCTCTTTTCGTGTCAATCGTTTATGTGCGTAATAATAAAACTGATAAAAAGTAGGTCGTTCTGATTCTGGTTTTAATCTTATCGTTTGCTCTCCATCTATAACATCAGTAGATGAAAAATAAACTCTCATCATATGAACATATACACTCTGAAAGCTTTTCCATCTACCAGATTTATATTCTTTTATTCCCCAATCAAAAATTTCTTTTATATCCTCTGTAACTATTATCCCCGCTGATTCCAGATACTTCGATTGTTTCCCTGGTTTTTTACTATATCGTTTTTCTTTTTTATTTTGTAATACAAACACTTTCTGATCAAGCAATGAATACTCTCGCATGCCGCTTTGAAGATAATTTCGGATAATTCTCCATATCTTGGATTTTGATATATGGTATTTTTCCATAATCTCATATAATACCTTTTTTTTCTTTCTTCCCATCAGTTCCATATAGTCGGGACCATATTCTTTTTCGATTTCATACATAATTTTTCGATTTTCCTCATATTTGCTTCGAACAGAATCTGTAAAACTACTAATATCAAACACTTTACTCTCGTCCTGATACAATTCAACACCATCTTGAGCCAAAAATTGAATAATCAACTCTTGATCATATTCCAAAAGAATTAATTTCGTATCTTCCATTTTGCAGACAACAACTTTTTCATTGGATATATAAATAATCCGATATTTTGTACCTGTTACTCTGTCATTCATAACCATACCCACTGTTGCTATTATTTCCGTCATTTTGTTTTCACCTCATTAATATCATCAACCTAGTATCTGATTATTTGCCTTGCCATATCAGCCGTTAATTCCGCATGTTCAATATCAATTTTGAGCTCTTTGATTGCAATTTTATGTTTAAATGCACTATACCAATCAAAAACATAACTGGAATCATAAAATTCTGTTACAAGACGTATATTATGCGCTAGTACCTTGTTCACATTTCTTTTTAAAAGTACATCAAATTTAATTCCTTGCTTATTCCAATACATTTTTTCAATACAAAGCAACTGTAACTTTCTCTCACTGATAAACTCATCCGATTTTACACTGTATGCATGCAAAGTTCCATCTGCCTCCGTCACAAGAAAGTCTGTTGTCATAACCTGTGCCTTATTTCTTGGATATTGAATTCCCATTTCTTCTGCAATTGCTACTGTCTTATCCACATCTAGTGGATACTGTTCTCTGATATCTACATTATTGTCGTCCCATCTCAAAATGTAATACCATAAAGTCTCCCCCTGTGAAAGGCAATGTACACCTCGCCCCGTTTTCCAATCTTTAATAACTGATGTTGTTCCTCTACTATTAAATTCACTTGTTGTAATGTACGGTATATAATCTTTTCCTTCTCCGGTACCCATTTTTCTTTTCTTTTTCGTTTCATCCGACAATCTGCGTGCCATAACATCACCTTCCTAAAAAAATCCCTCTACATTTATTATCGGATTTTCAATTTCTCTTCCGCCCATTTTCTATACTTTTCCATTCATTTATGAGTCATTTTAATTATTCAGCATTCAAACGACTTATTTTTGAACGTTTAATGACTTTTATGACATAAAAAAAATTCATTTTATAAATTTTGTGTTATCCTTAAAGAAAACAATGGAGTATAAACAATGTCAGATACTGAAAATACACAAAATCAACTGTCAAATATTGAAGCAGGACAAATCGAATTACTCACTGAAAGGATAATATCTAATAAGCCATCAGATGCCGAAATAATATACAATAAACGTAAACACCTTGGATTAACGCAAAAAGAATTTGCAGATAAAATAGGTTGTTCTTTATCTACAATTGCCCGAATCGAACGTGGCATATCTCCCATCTCAGCAAATACTCAAAGAAAACTTGATGCTCTTGATGTACAAAAGCCCAAAGAACTTCCTCTGGAGGAAACTTTTTCCCAATCTCTCAGTAAAATAATCATACGAAATGGCTATAACAGTCTTGGCGCTCTTTACAATATTCAGTGCATTACTGACAATCTAATCAAGATGTTTTCTCCTCCTAAAATGGACAAAGATGATGCCCGCCGTTATTTACAATTTTTAACACTGACTATTGACTACGCTACAAGATTATGTTTTGAAGAACAGCAAGCTATTAAAAAGAAGCAAGCTGTTCTATTTTCTAAACAAACGGCAGGTTCACTTGCATATATACAAAGAGCAGATCGTAACCTTTTTAATGAACTACAGAAAATTAATTCTGAAACTCCTGAAAAGAAATAATCCATCCTATTATTACTATACACTTTTTTGCTTGCCCATCAGTTGATGGTTCTGTCAATCTTTGAATTTTTATAGAAGAAGCAGATAATTTCATACAAAATCTTTTCAAAGAAGCCATGGGTATTAAATAAACTTAAAATACACCATTTTGGAATTGAATTCCGAAACCAATTGAACCACAGGTTCAATGACAAACTAAAAAACCTCCTGTACAATGGACATCAGTAAACAATGTCGAATAGTACAGGAGGTATTATTATGTCTGAAAAAATGCTCGTTACGCAGGCCCTTGACGAACGCGACCTGCTTGTAAAGAAAATCAATGATAAGATACAAAAAGCCAGCTTTGTTGATACGATCAAGCCGAATGTTGAGCTGGTTTACAATAAACGGATCAAAAAGGAAGAATTCAACCAGGCCGCTTCATCTGCCTATCAGCAGATCATGGACCTCATCGCACGTTTCCAGACCATTGATGCAGCGATCATCAACTCTAATGCCAATACCAAGATCACCACATCATATGGCACTTATACTGTTGCGGCAGCTATTTCACTCCGCAGCAGGATGAAAAACATGGGTGCCTATGATAACGAGGCCAATTTTGAAGACAGACTTCGAAATAAATTAATGCAGGAATACAGCAGCCGTGTATGTGTCTGCGACAAGGAAAATGCAAAGTTGAAGGAAACAGCAGATTCGATGCGCTTAAGTATCCTGGGTAAAGATACAAAAGTCAAAGAGGACAAACCTCTGGCTGTCGTTGATGCCTATATCAAAGAGAATACCACAGAACTAGTTGATCCCCTGTCTGTTGAAAAGTTGACTGCAAAGCTGGACGAAAAACGTGACAAATTGTTATCCGAATTAGATACCCAGATCAAAGTCAGCAACGCAACAACATTCATTGAATTTTAACATCACTGCCTGTAGTGCGAAAATCTCAAACGTGTCTTCCCTGCAGTTGGGGTATAGCTGTCATTATATACACTATAATGGAATCAGATGTACATACAGAATGTTGAATTCTGTCGGCAGTAAGCTGCCGGCGGAATTCAAATATTTTGAATACTATAAACCGTCACCGTTTTTTTTCATATGTATTCTGTTAAGTTTCACCAAGGAAATCTTTAATCATCAACTTTGAACCGAAAACTTTCCTGCAGGCATACGCTGTATGCTGAAATCCATGATCAGCGGTTTGGTGTTAAGGCCCTTGACCTGAGATGATCCCCATGGCTGCACTATAGGCATTTATTCTACTGCCGCATACACTGCGGCTTTTTTCATTTGGAGGAATTGAAATTGAAAACCGTTAAAGAATGGCTCAATGAGATCAATATTCAGAAACTGATTGGTTATTACCAGACTATGTACCCGGCCTATCTTGATGATACACGACTGGATGAGACGATGACAATCAGACAGTGTCGTGACCTGGGACTGTCCAAGCTGCAGGATGCCATCCATCAGCTTCAGAACATGTCGATAACACTGCCGTATGACGGCACACAATATATCATATTTGGTCATAAGATTCTCATAGACAGCGCTGATGATGAGGCATATGTTATCGTCAGTATCGATGAGCTTCTGGACTACTGTATAGGAGCAGATACATCAGAATATGATATGTACGCCCCTGCAGAAATACTTAGCTTTCTTGTAGCAGATACGCCCTTCACCAGGGCACACATTTACGGATTGTTATGTGATGTTCTGCTTAACACCATCACCCCTCATCTGCATCGAGACTCACCTAAAAAAGCCAATCCACTAACTATTTCATCTGATGCAGATGCCAATTTGATGGACGATTTATTTCCACCTGCTCAGGAATATAGAGAAATACTTCAAGCCATCAAGAAACTGTACCTCGATGAAGATGCATATAGGTTAAGAGGCATAATAAAATCGGCCAACCTGCAGTACGCTGATTACAAGCGAATCAAGGAATTGTATAAAATATATCGGCTATTGAAACCATAAAACAAATCAAGACTCCAAGCTGTCTAAAGCATTCCTGGAGACTTATTGTTACATATTCTCTGCCATTTTCTCATCTTTATAATCATATATTTCAACAGATTCACACTACATATCTTATTTTTCTGTTAAATAATTTTTGCCAATGCTTGTTTCTTTTTATAAAAATATGTTAGAATATTACCAGAAAATAGAACTTAGTGTATAATTCTAACGACTACCAAATAACATTAGGAGGATTGCAAAATGGGGAAGCTTTGGGATGATGTTTATTTAGGAACACTTGAAAAATATAATCAAAAATTAGAACTACTTTCCAAGATGGCTCAGCCTGAAAAATGGACTTATAAAAAAATTCAAAATCAAGATCCTTACAAAATTTTAAGGAACTATATTCAATTTACATATAATAGAATTGATGAAGAAAATAAATTCGTTGTTTCACCTGATGGCAAATATCGGTGTATGAATACAGGCTTACTAACTGTGTACAATGAAGAAATTATTGCAATCTTTGCCAAAAACCACATACAAGGAAGACAACCTTGGTTTTTTTATGGATTCTTCAAAGAAACCGATAAATTTTTTACAACAAACTTTTCAACATTGCCACTTTTAGCAGACTATTGTGATAATGTTAAAGATTTAATTTATGACAATACCCTAGAATTAAAGTTACGAAAAGAACATATAATAGACGATAATTTTGCCAGATTTATTGCTGCTGGTTATTCTAACAAAGAACTAATTAATGTTTTACTAGATTCAGCTAAAGGAACTTTAGAAAAAAAGTTAAAAAGGAACTTCAAACTTGCTTTGCCTTTTTATTACCATAATACAGAAACTGGAGAATGTAAAATCCAACTTTTAGCCCCTTTGTATTTTCCAAATGCTCCTGTTCGATTGGCATTAGTATTAAACAAAATACAAAGTGATGCTACAGAGTATTATGAAGGAGTTACCGTATTACCCGTAGAATGGGCATATATGAATTCTCGCTTAATAGTACGCCCCGATGAAGAATGGGCCAAATTAATGGATGAGTTGGACAATTCAAATGATAATAACTCAATTCAAGAGGCTCTTGACAAATTCGATTAAAAATGTTATTCTATTAGAGCATTAGTTAATTTAAAAAAAAAGTTAAAAAAAAATAAATAATTTTAAAATGTTTTTTGGATTTCTTAATTACAAAAATTTTTATTACAAAACATTTTTAAGGGAAGGCGATATGTCTTCCCTATTTTACTGTCTATATATCTATAAATGAACAAGTTCGTGATTTTGCATAAAAAAGAGAGACACTGTAAACGGTAGAATAAATATAGGTACCTTTTTAACAACCTTCATTTCTGTCATGATTAGAAACTGATAAAAAGGTACTCAGTTTTCACCGTTTACGATTATTGAAATCCTGAACTAAAACAAGACTCCATACTGAATAAAACAGTCATGGAGTCTTGTTTGCTACAGATTTTCTATCATTTCATCTTCATCATCATACAATCCGGTAAGGGCCCAATGCATAGCCCTTTTCATCCTTCTGCTGAATTTCCAATCCGGAACATCTTCCTCTGATGATAAAAACTTATGTGCCAATTTTTCTACTTCTGCTAGTCCCTCCTCATCTAATTCATCTACCTCGTCTTGAAAATTTTCCGCTGCATCAACAGCTATTCTAGCCGCTGCCAATACCCTTCCGGCTAATTCAAAAGAAGCAGATTCTCCTGCTGCTATGAAATCATCCACAGCCTGCCTAAATACATTCATACCCTCTTCGTCAAATTCCATTACGAGTCATATACCCCCTTTTATAATATATAACCCCTGAAGAGAGCATTTTGTGACAGGTTCTTTGCTATTTCTTTGCCAAAATCCAAAAATTCTCCTATGTGTTTTTAATAACCATTTTGTTAGAAACAATATGTTTTACATTTTTAGCGTTCACTGTATATTGCCACGGAAGAAGATTTGTGATATATGGTATATTTTCCACTCTTATAACCTCTACTCCACTGCTATATACAAAAACAACATATTTAATCTGATTTCTATAACCATAGATATATTCCAGCATTGCCTTATCACGACTTAACCTATAATCCAATATCCTTTCGGGTGCACGCATATCCCCTTGTGACATACCGTTCTTCCAATCAGAACATATATTTTCAAACATTTCCAATGCCATATCCGTATATTCAATCATAAATACGCCACAATCTTTATTGCCGGAATATGCTTCTAAACTTCGAATATGTTTCTCCCAATGTGCCTTAAATGAACCTTGAAGAAATTCATAAATATGTTCTGGATTGTTTATAGCCCAATATTTATCAGATATATTTTGTATTTGATAAGGCTCATTACATTCTGCTTTTGTTTTTTCCACATCATTTTTTATCCCTGCTTTGAATTCCATCATCTTTTTGGTATGTGCTGCGCCTTTTCTTGATAATTTAGACGACGATATCTGAAAATGTTCTATAAATCCATAATCAAAAACAAAATCAGGAAAGTTGCTAGCTATCTCATTTGTTCTTGCGTTTCTTAAAATCTCTATTATCTCAATACGATCTTACCTTTATATTTATATATGATGTTTAGAATCTCTTCAGTTGTTCGAATAATTTCTTTTTGTTTTTCTTTCATTGTTATAGATTTGCTTTCTTCTTCAGCTAACGAAGAGTAAAGGTGAATGGTATTAGC
>JABLTO010130625.1_pt1 | contig 12806 bp, 12 predicted proteins | sample 7160091 | NCBI WGS metagenome assembly JABLTO01 (sample SAMN14651225, study PRJNA627086) | human gut metagenome | isolation source: feces | host: Homo sapiens
CCGAACATGCCGTCGCCGTGCGTGGGCTGCGGCCAGCGGATCGGCAACCCGTCGCGACGCAGCACCGCGTACCAGCGCTTGCGCGACGTCGGCGCGCCGAAGTCGCTTGCGACAAGCTCCCGGCAGTCGAACTCGTATCCGAGCTCTCCCATCGCGTCCACGAATCGGCGGTACTCCTCGCCCTCGCGCGACTTGATGGGACGCCCGTCCTCGCCCAGCGGCCCCCACTTCTGGATCTCGGGCACGTTCTCCATGCAGATCACGTCGGGAGATAGCTCGCTGGCGTGCTTGTGCACAGCCCAGGGAAGCATCCTGAGGCCCGACAGGCGCGGCGTGCCGCCCTTGGCGCGCGAGTGGCTCGTGCAGTCCGGAGAGGCCCACATGAGGCCAACGGGCTCGTCTCCCACGAGGCCCCTCAGGTCGGCCTCGAAGATGTCCTCGGTCACGTGCGTCGTCATCGGGTGGTTGGCCCGGTGCATGGCGATAGCCTTGGGATCGTGGTTGACGGCGACGTCACACGGCCGTCCAAGTGCCGCCTCGATGCCAGTCGAGGCCCCTCCCCCGCCGGCGAAGCAGTCGATGACCCTGCCCTGCGCGTTGCTTTCCATGTCGATCTCCCCTCTCGTCGCGTCCTGTCGATGCCACGGAAGCTGCGCGGATGCGCGGGGGCCCTCGTCGGGGCGAGCGCAAGCGAGGCCGCGACCAACTCGCGCGATGCAGACGGTGTTCCTCATCTGCCCTCCCCCTTCCCGAATCCTCTGGGCGCCCAGATTCCGCACTTCGGGCATTCGTAGCGACCGCCGGGGACCGTCCACGAGTTTGCCGAGCAGGTCGGGCACGGAAGCACGGCGGGTTGGGATGCGACGTAGGCGGCGACCGGCCTGGGTTGCGCTTCCTTCGGCCTTGCCCACGAGGCGAGCAGCGCCTTCCAGCTGCGTATGGGCCTTCCGTCGATCTTCCAGTCGCGGGCCTCGTTGACGTCGAAGAAGGCCTTGCAGTCGACGGCCAGGCCACTGGTCTCGGCGTGCCTCTCGATCTCGGCAAGCGTCGGCCTCGTCACTGCAACCCGTTGGTCACCAGGTTGGTTTGGTAGGTTAGGTGGGTTTTCAACACAGTTGGGGTTAGGGTTATTAGGGTAATAGTAGCCATCTATACTGCGGCGAGTTCCGATACCGTATGCATACAGTATCTGACCTGCGGAAATGTCAGAGAAGAGGATTTTCCAGATTTCGGGCGGGCAAACGATGGGTACCGTATGCATACCGTACCCATATGGTATCTGACCTGCGGCTTCCGAAAGCGACCCCATCGCCGCGATAGTGTATGCATATGGTATAGATACCGTATGCATACCGTATCTATATGGTATCTGACCTGCGGCGTTGCCCTCGCGTAAGAATCTACCCATACCATATGGATATGGTATGGGTATTGTATCCATAGAGTATGCATATGGTATCTGACCTGCGTCAACGCAATCCGCCTTGCCGCGGTCCTCGCGGGCAGCGGTCGGGAACTGGGCCGAGTACGCTGCCTCGAGGACACACGAGAGCCTCGCACTCGCCACCTCCCCAATCGCCTTGCGAACCGCCTTCGCGACCCTCGGCGAGCGTCCCCATTGGACCTTTGACCAGCCGGTGACGAGAACCTCGCCCGACTCGGCGTCCACGTCCACCAGTCCTCCTTCCACGAGCTCGTCGAGGGCGCCCTTCGCCTCGTCATGTGACAGTCCGGTGTCCCTGGCCAGGCAGGGCACCGTGCACTCGAAGCACCCGAGCAGGTTTCCCCTCGGCGTCGTCAGGAGGTACATGTAGACGAGCTTTCCCGTGCAGGACAGGGCGATTACCCTCGGGTCGTCCCAGACGGCCGTGTCGAGCTTTCTCACCGCCATGGCGACACCACCCCCGCCATCGATCTATCGCGCCTTGCGGCCGTTGCACAGTGTCTATTCATGACGGGTACCGTCCCCGCCGTCTAGGGAGGCAAGCCACCTCATGTAGGGCTGGTTCGCGATCTGGGCATCCGTTATGTCCCGTATCTCGGTCGAATCCCATATCTCTGACCACCACGACTCACAGCCCCAGACGATCTCGTGGGTCTCGAGGACGAGGATGGCGGGATTGTGCAACGCCCCGCAGGTCAGCTTTCTGCTTTCCTCGCTGTAGTTGACCGTGACGTGCATGGGGAGGTCTCCCAGCATGAGGCCGAGAAGCGTCCTTCCCTCGTACTTCTCGTCACATGGACGCACGCGCACGAGGCATCCGGATCTCCTCGAATGGAAGGGCTTGTCGAAGAGGTCCTCGGTCTCGATTCCGTCTACCACTATGGGATACTCGATGTAGCGGGACTTGAAGTGCCCGCACTTCTCGCATTCGTCGGCATCGATGCGCTTCGGGTTGCCCAAGCCTCCCTCGCGGATGCAACTGGGAGTCGGCTCGGTCCGGTTGCCATCTGCATCGACGAAGGTGAAATCCGCGTACCTGCAACGATGTACCTTGCGCTCTTCCTCTTTCATCTTTCCCCTCCCTCCGTCGGCTTTCTCCCGTGTGCCTCGAGGATCGGGTCGTATAGCTCGATCTCCGCCTCGCGGCGTGCCTGTGCGGCTTCTTCCAGGGTGTCGAAGTTTCCGACCGTGCGCTGCTTCCCGGCGAGCTTAATGTAGGCCTTGTACTTTCCTTTTGTTCTGTCGAAGCTGACACCCTTAACGCCGCTGGTGTTGTTGGAATTCCTCTTCCGCGTTAACAAGTTCAGGTCCGTCCCAACAGCGAGTGTTTTGCGAGATGACGGGGCTTCGCGGCGCAGGCAGCCGCAGGACTTCGTGTTTCCGCTCATGAGGTTACGAGTCGACACAAGGCATTCGTTTCCACAGTCGCAGACGCAGCGCCAAACGACGGAGGTGCCATCGCGCTCCTCCGTAGGTTCGATGGCCTCGAGCCTGTCGAACCTACGTCCCGTGAGGTCAATTGCACTTCCCATCATCACCCCTCCCCCGTCGGCTTCCGACCGTGCGCCTCGAGGATCGGGTCGAAGAGCTCGACCTCGGCCTCGCGACGGGCAATCGCAGCCTCCTCGACCGTTGCGAAGAGGCCGAGGTAGCGCCTCTTGCCGGCAAGCGTGATGTAGGCCATGTACTTTCCCGACCTCCTGTTGAAGCAGACGCCCCTCACGCCGCTCGTGTTGTCGGTGCGCCTCTTCTGCGTGAGGCGGTCGAGGTCGGTTCCCTCGACGAGCGTGTCCCGCTCGGCATCGCGCTTCGCCACTTCCTCTCTCCGCAGGCATCCGCAGGACCTGGTGTTCCTGCTCACGAGATTTCCAGCCGAAACGAAACACTCGTTTCCGCAGTCGCACCTGCACCGCCAGACCACGTGCCCTCCCCTGCGCCTCTCCGTCGGCTCTATGGCCTCCAGTCGGTCAAAGTGCGTGCCCGAGATGTCCTTGTATTTCCCCATTAGTCCCCTTTCCCGAACGCGCCCGACATGCTCCACATCAGAGAAATCGCCAAAGTGGCCATGAGGGGGATGCGCTCGGACTCCGGAAGTCCCCCGACGCGACGCGCGATCTCCTCCATGCAGGCTTGCGCCTCGACGGAGATTCTCTCGTTTCCATCGCCACGTCTCACGTCGGCGAGCAGGTCATATCCGCTCATGGAGAGAAAGCGCGCCGCCTCGGGGGACTCGAGGTCGATTGACACCTCGCAAATTTGCCTGTGTTCATCCATTCTTGCCATCCCATCTTCCTTGGCTCAAAAGCCCCGTAGCCGGATACGCGCAGGCAAGAGGGAGGTCTTGATTGGTGAGTCGTCACTGGGGAGAGAGGTGTGCGTATCCGACTACCGGGCTTTTGGGAAAACTGCCGGAAACGAAGGGGAAAGGAGTAGAAAACCCTCGTTTCCGGCGAGTTTGCAATAAAATCAGGTGATTATGGTTTTAGCTTCACAACCCTCAATCGGACAAAAATCAAAGAGAGTTGTAATCGGAATCTCTGGGAAAAATTTTGTTTGAACCTTTATCGCTGCAACAATTGGAAATTGCCCTTTTCCAGCAAGCCAATTACCTACCTGTTCAGGCGTCTTCCCCACTTCTGCGGCAATCATTCTCCTGGTGATTTGCTTTCTTGCCATTCCGGCAATCAGATTTGGGTAAACGCAAGGCCTAGCCATCGCCATTTCTTCCTCCAACATAATGTTCAGGCAGCAGAGCCTGTCGTTTTGGTGTAATCAATTGTTTGTTTACAATTTTGGTGTACCAAAACGCTTTGAGTAATATATGGGTATGCCAAAATTTTGTCAATGCTGAGTTTGATATATTTTGGTAGACCAAACTTTTAATTACTTTATGGGTCTAGGAGAGAGGTGTAATGAAAGAAGAAGTATCTCGATTAATGAAAACTAGATATCGCACAATAAAAGAGTTTTCCGAGGATATTAACGTGCCTTATGGGACCTTATATGACGTTCTAAACAATAAGATAAACCTCGATAATGTCGGTGTGAACGTCTATATCAAGATGGGTGCGGCGCTAGGTTGTTCACCTGAATCGCTGTATTATTTGACATCTGGGAAAACCCCGCTTTCATCTTCAAATCTGCCCAGTGCAATTGAAGCGCCCGACCATCCGCTTCAACCTGATGACCCTGTCTTTGTTGAATTACAAAAGCTCTGGGCTGAGATGGATCAACGCGGACGGGACGCAATCATCGCACTCGCCCGCTCTCTCTCGCTCAGCGAAGATAATCAACATCAAGTCCATAAGACGGCATAATGAGTAGTATCTTTTTTTTGTAATCATTATCTATTATTCAGATAAACTATTACCTTTGAGACCCATTACATTCCAGCGCCTGCCATTCCCGTTTTGCTAGCTCGAGCGGAAACCTGACATCCGCGTCCCGAGTCCCTCGCCTAAATACCGGTGCAGAAAATGCACCGGTATTCTCTTTTCCGTTTCCTCTTTCACGTGTTTCCGTGAGTCTTCTCTTCGAGTGCAACTATCGCACTTGTGGCCGATCTTGCATGCTCGAACCGGATTACAGAGACGTGCGAACCCGCAAGGTTATCTTGCCCGATAGTTACGGTGCATAAAATCCACCGTAACCCGTTTCTAATACTGCTGATGGTTTCTTGCACTTCCACATCATTTCCTCTATCCAGTCATTTATTAAGGGGGCAGATTCTGCCCCCTTAATAAAAATGCAGATATTTCGAGAAGGGGAGAGCGAAGACGGGAGCTACGTATCCAATACACGTCTTGTGTGAAGAATCACGATTCCCCCAGTATGCCAGCTTGAATAGAAGAGGGGGAGGGGAGGCATGCTTTCCTGAAATAATTCAGTCATACATGAAACAAGCGGCCATGATTCAAACATTACGGAACCGACTGCTCGTTATCTCCGACACTCGAAAGTGCACGTTTCTTTAAGGGGGCAGAATCTGCCCCCTTAAAGAATATTATTAGAAATTCGCGTTTTCCATAAAACAAAATTAATGAAATGGTGTACTTTGTTTACGAAATAAAAATTAAGGGGGCAGAATCTGCCCCCTTAACGGGAACCGCACGAGGAGCAAACATGGCAGAAAAGAAAAAGGAAAAAAGGATCAGGTCCCTGTACATCGACTCGGAGAAAGATGACCAGCTATCCAAGATCGCCAAGCAGAGCGGAACGTCGCTTAGCAACGCCGCGACAAAGATACTGAACGACAAGCTGGACGAGCTCAGTGACAGGGAATCCATTCTGCCGACAATAATCGTCTTCTCCAACTTCAAGGGCGGAGTCGCAAAGACGACGTCTGTAAAGGAAGTCGGATACAACCTCAGCAAACGCGGTTACAAGGTCCTTCTTATCGACCTCGATGGCCAGTCAAACCTCTCGAGTTCGTTCGAGGTGTACGATCCCAAGGAACTCGACGGGTACATCAGTGATGTGATCCTCGCTGACGGAAACGGCAAACGGAGGAAACTCAGCGATGTGATCATAAGCACAGACTACGAGAACCTTGACCTGGCGCCCGCAAACCTCTCGTTCGCGTCTGCGGACAACAAGATCCGCTCCCAGGAGGGCGGCGCGATAGACAGGAGGCTCCTGTATGCAATCCAGGACCTGACAACCGAGGCCGCATATGACTACATCATCATCGACTGCCCGCCCACGACCGACTCCGTCGTACAGAACGCGATCATGGCACTCCAGGCGGGTAACTCGAGGTCGATGATAATAGTTCCCATCAACTCCGACACCCAGGCAATCGACGGCCTTGACAGGACCGCGGAGCTGGTTGACACGGTGTGTCTAGACAACAGGCTGTCCAAGCCGCAGGTAATCGCCCTTTGGACCAACGCAAGGACGAACGAGGTACTATATCAGGTCACGAAGGCCGATTTCGAGAACACGCACGACAATTTCCCGCAGTTTGAAACCGTCATCACGGCCTCCACGAAGGTTGGCCAGGCGAGAATCCTACAGAAGACGGCGACCGAGCATGCTAGGGGCGAAAAGGTGGCCGTCTGCTATAAGAACGTCACCGACGAGATCGTCAAGCTCACCGCCGCCCAAATCTAGAATTCCGAACTTACGAAACGGAGAATAATCATGGCCAGGAACTTCGCAACCCAGTTGAAGGAGAAGCGAGACGCCGAAATCGAGAAGAAGGTACGGAGCGAAGGCGCGAGGAAGGAGACTAAGGGCAAAGAATCTATGCAACAGGTTGCCTATAACAACCGCATAGACACTCAGCTCGACGGGGCGGCGATGGTGCAACGCAGGGAAGAGCGAGACGAGCTGTACACCAGGAACTACGAATGGCTCGACGTAAACACGATCACCCCGAACGAGGAAAACTATTTCGCCATCTCGGACGGTGAGATAGAGGCACTTGCCTCGCTCATCCTCGAGACTGGTCATACGAATCCCATCATCGTTAGGGAAATCGGAACGGACACGATACAGATTGTCGACGGCGAGAGAAGGTGGCGTGCCCATAAGTTCCTCGCGGAGAACGTGGACAAGACATGGAGCATGATTCCGGCTAGGTACTACAGGGCAGGGGAGCTATCTGACGACGATGCCAGATTCATGCTCTCCGCGGAGAACATTGGGCAAAGGGTGATGACCCCCGCAGATAGAGCGCAGGCATTCGCCGCCGTCTACGACAGGGTCGACAAGCAGCGACAAGATGGTCTCATCGGAACAGGGGGAAAGAAGCGCGACATCCTCGCAGAGCAGTTCGGCGTATCTCCTCGCGTCGTGGACATGGAGGTGAATATCGGCAAACACCTGATTGACCGCGGCCTGAGGGCCTATGATGACAAGAAGCTCACGAAGGCGGCCGCGTATGCCCTAGCGCAGCTCACCGCAGAGGAGCAAGAAGTCCTCCTTGACATGATTGAGGTTGGCAGCATCGAAAAGAATGGCGTGGAAGAGGCCGCTAAGTCCATGAAAGCCCAAGAAACAACGAAGAAGAGGTACAAGGCTCCTGCCTCACTCGACGGATATGTCGCCGGAGCGATCAAGTCGTTGAGAAGGGCAAGGGACATGGGCGGATATGCGACCCACAAGGACCTTGGAGTGATAAAGGACCTCGTCTCCTCGCTGACGCCACCCGAAGACTAGAGGGACCTCTGACTAGCGAAAACCGAGAGGACAAGAACGACACATCGGGGAGAAGGCGAACACCGTCTTCTCCCCATTCGTTAGCCGCGGTAAAGTCACGTGTTTGCTCTCCATTGGAGTAGTGAAAAATGACCCGGCGAATTTAGCCCATCTGCGAAATCAGTCCCTCGCTTGTCGATACAACAAGGGCCAGGTGTGGAAAACAGGGACAAGGCCAATCCGGGTTGCAACCCGGTTTTCCGTACGAAAACGGTAACAGAGGAGAAGACGGGCACACACAACCAACTCGTGTGACGGTTTTCTGCACTTTCCTTCTTCTGCTCGATGACCTGCGAAAACTTCTCCCCGAGGGTGTACCTGTCGTGCCTCGTGACGCCTTCCCGGCGCAGCACTTCGGCTACGGTGCGCTTCGAGTACCCCATCTCGTCGGCTATCGCCTGCTGTGTCATCCCCATGCGGAACTTGTTCACTATCCTCTCGTCCCTCCTGGAGCGCTCGAGCCTGTTTCTTGCCTTTGCCTGCGCCCGGTCCCGTTGCCGTTTGGTCCCGAAGAACCCGATCGCCTGAATCTCCTCGTTCGTCATGAAGAGCTTGTCGATCACGCTTTGCGCCCTCAGGGGGTAGAATCCGGTCTTGCCCCTGCTGGTACCGTACCGGACGACGACCGAATCGACCGTTCTCGCGATCTGCTCGATGTCGGTGGGGGGTAGGGGGGTGTTGAACCTCAGGTTGAAGCGCTTCGTCAGCTCGAGCGCCCTTTCCGGTCCGTTGATCTGGGTCGCGGTGTTGTAGAAGACGAAGCACATGTTCTCCCGGGACCCCTCGCAATCGTTGCCCCTGTGCCTCTGGAGGCGTTCGATGCCGGCGAGCCTGGAGGCGAGGAGCCCCGTCTTCTTGCGGGCGGATCCGCCGCAACGTCGCCTTGACGGCGTGGCGGATCTGGAGCCGTGCGTCTTGAGCTTTTCGAGCGTGTAGTAGGACTCGTCCGAGCTCAAAAGGGCGCTCATGCGGCCTGCTTTCGGGTTGTAGGTGCCCGGGACGCGGCCCACGCGCGCGTAGTCGAGTGAGCTCCTGTCGAGCGTGACTCCCTCCAATCCCGCCACGACCGCCCCGAGGGTCTCGGCCAGGGCCGTCTCGACGTCCTTGAAGTAGGCGAGACCGGCCATGTTGGCGCTACCGTCTTTCTTCCGGGCGGAGATGGACCTTTCCAAGACGTAGTAGAGCTGCAGACCCCTGCCCGTGTCGACGACCATGTTAGGGGAGGGGAGGGTCCCATCGGATACGGCCGCCCGGATCCTCGCGGCCACCTTCGGCACGTCTTCTGCGAAGGTGGCGGTGTGGCAGTCCAGGTCGAACATCATCGCGTTCACCTGGCGGCAGCTTTCCGCACCGCGCCTGGCCCCCACGAACCCGTTTCTCGACATGTAGACCGATCCGCCCTTGGGTATCACGGCGAAGTCGAGCTCGCCGGCCCGAAAGGCCCTCTGGCGCCATTTCCCGCCAGATGTCCAGGCTACGACGTAGCTGGATTCCCTGTCATCGTGCATGAGCATGTTTGCGAACGTGCGTTGCTGCGCACGCGCCTGCACCCAGTCGACGGTCTCCGTCATGACATGGTTGGGGTAGGGGACACGATGGTGTCCCCGAGCGAGGACCTACGGGCGTCCTACTCCGATTGTCGCTGCGTTTACCCCGGCTCCTCTCGAAATCATTGGGAAATCCGAGGTCAAAGGGATGACGAGGATGACGGAAGGGTGTTGAAACCCCTCCCGTATGATGGTAGAATAATCACGTCATAGGGTGTGATTATTCTTCACCCACTCGAAGCCCGGTTGCAGCCGGGCTTCCCTTTTATTCGGACATAATCTTGCGAAAACAACTATAAACGACAATCGAAAAACTGTCTATAGCTACAAAAATATTTTATGCCAAAAGCTATAGAAAATTAGCCTTCGTGAGATTTTTTACATTACCGCAGCTTACGGATGCCATACCTGCCTTCGTCAGCTGTATTTCAGTGAAATTCCCTAAAGTACGACTGAAACTCACCTCAGCGCCTGCGCCTGTGGCGCGCCCTGGAACGAGATGATTGGGAACGAAGTAACCGTTAATAACGGAATGAGGACATGGGTGACGAGGTGGCCGTCATCGCGATGGTGGACTCGAATCAGCAGAGGGAGACCATCCTGCCGAGCGAGCGGGCGTTCGCCTATTCGATGCGGCTCGAGGCGATGAAGCACCAGCGGCAGCGCACCGACCTCACTTGTGCGCAAGTTACGCACAAGTCGAGCGACAGCAGGTCGAGGAGCATACTAGCCGAGGAGATTGGCACGAACAAGGGTGCGACGTCCACAATTTGAGGAATCAACATCTTTCCGGAAAAACCGCTGGGACCGGACGTGCTCGACGCACGCGGCGTGGAGACGATTGGCCCGAGGGAGGTGAACCTCACCCCGCCGCTCGGCGTCTGGCATGGCAAGACGCCGGACTTTCGCGAAATTGGTTCCCATAACATGTGTTATCAGACAATGAAACCAGCGGGGCACTCAAAGGGAAGAGCTCCGATGCCGCAGATAGGGCCGCGCCTGGGCTGGGAGCCCACATACGTGTGGCTCCGCCCAAGGAGGCGCGGCCGCGGCATCAGACATGCGGACCGCTAGTTGTCGTCGGTATGCCCCAGCGACGACAACTGAGCGGACTTCCCTGTAGAGCTCGAATATGCGAAGTCGACCGTCACTTCTGATGCGCCTCATATCCCCATAGTTGAAACTAGGGGTTTTACGGCGTTTTTCGATAATACGAAACGAAAGCCCCGGTCACAACCAGAACGGGAAAATCCAGATCTGGAATAAATCATTCCGTTTCTTTGGGGTTCACAGGACGTCGTCCGTACCAACACTTCCCAACTTTGGTTGCGGCAAGCAAAGTTGCCCTTGATGAGCTTGGTAAACCGCCTTTTGGGACAATCCGAGGTGATCGGCGAGGCTTTCGATACAAAAGGTCACGAATTCGATCTGCTCAGTTCCCATTTACGTCTTCCAGGCCCACATCCGGCACGCAAGCTTAAACCTCAATCCAAACAACTGTATCCAGCATATTCTCCACTCCCCTTCCGGGTCAACACATACCTTGCTTTCGCGCAAGTGTTGACAGGTCCGTTCTCGCGAGAAAGCACGCGCGAAATGTCATAACATCGCTGCAGGAACAGCCGATTGCCCGGGAGTAGTGACCCCGGCAATCGCTAAAAGTCGAAAAGAACGGAAATGCCATGCCCACAACCGAGGCAATATATCAAGCCGCCGTATCGGACGCCAGAAAACCCGGCCAGACGGCGAGTCACCTTGCCGAGAGAATCCTCACGAACAGGCTGATATACGGTCGTCGAACCGGCCAGCGAGGGCAATCGGACAAGCCAAGTGCGGTGGAGAGGCTCAAGGAGCTGTTCTCGCACCTGCCCGGCGATCCCGTCGCCATGGCAGACGACCATGCCTCGCTGAACAATCCGGTTGGCGACGACCAGATCGCCCTCATCGCCGCGATGAAGGACAAGGGACTCATCGAGAGGCAGGAGGCAGACCGGGTAATAGGGCTGTGTCAATCCGGGGAGATGAGCTCGAACTGGCTGGCCTCCATCGTCGACGAGAACCTCGCCGAGGGTTTTGCCAGGCGCCTCGCGGCTCAAGGCGCGATCTCCGTCGACAACCTAAGGGAGATCGGGCTTCTGGAAAAGGGCAGGAGCGCCAGCTTCAGCACCGAGCGCGCACATGCCCTCTTCGACGTCGTCCTCAATCCCGATAACGGGTCGAAGCCCGGCCTACATCCAATGACGTACGGTCAGCTGAAGACCCTTTTCGAGCTCGCGGCAGACCCCCAGACGAGCCTGGAGCTCACGGGTTCAGCAGCGAGGCTCGCAAAGGAACAGGGAGTCGAGGGCGACCTTCCCCACGGGCTCGTCATGTCGCTATCCGAGGCTGATTGCTGCCTAAGGGCGAACAGGATGTATCCCGTGGTTGCCGACCCGATCGAAAAGAGCGGGTTCCGAATCGTCGAGGACAAATCTGAACTCAAGACAATCGCCCCCTGGGCGATGGACGACGACCTGGCCGTATGCGAGGTCAGCCCGTCCATGATCGACCACGTGAGGGGCGTCTTCCTGCGAAGCGGCATCGACATGAGGGCCGAGGAGGCCGGAGCGGATGCCGGTCCCGAGCACGAGGGAAACTGGCTCGTCTCCGTGAGCCGCGAGAAGCTCATCGAGGGAATCGGCCGCAACGGAGAGTTCGAGCGCCTGGTCGAGCAGTGCTCCACCCCCGAGAAGGCCCTCGGTCCAGTCGACGTGAAGGTCCAGTCCTCCCCCGACCCATCCCATGACAAGACCCGCGTGCCGACGAAGGCAGAGCGGGAGCAGGACATCAAACGCGACATCTCCAAGCTCAAGAAGCAGGAGGAGGCGCTTGGCGGCAAGACCCGCACGAAGGGCACGCCATCGGCAAGGCCGGCAAACCCCGAGAGGGGCAGGTAGTGGAAAGGTCGCAGAAGCGGCCTCCCCCGCAAAGGGGCGCGCCTTGCGGCACTGCGGCCAGATAGTGATTCTGTCCGCCCCCTCGGCGAGGTCGAACCGGAGATGACGTGCGTGCGAAAAGAACAAAATGCCGCGAAGGCATGGAACAGCTCTACGCACGTCAGACCGGACAAATCGTAGCAAGGACAAGTTCGGAAAGCGGCACCGCAACGGCAAATGGCCCGTAGACGGCGCAAAAGGTCAAGGTAGGAGGAATGAGCATGAACAAGGCAATCAGGAAGAAGGCGGCAAGGGCGATCGAGACCGTCGGCTGCGCGATCGTCGCCGCAGGCGGCGGCACCACCGCGCTATGCGCCGCCACGCAGCAGGCGTATGCAGCACAGGGGGCCGGGTCGATCCTGGGCTCCATGATGGCGCTGGTTCAAGGCGGTCTGCAGTTCGGCGGCGCGGTCGTGCTCGGAATCGGACTGATCATCCTCGCGGTCAACATCCGCGGCGACTCCCCCGGCGGCGCCCCGCTCATCGGCGCCATCTCCATGATGGTCATCGGCGCCGCCCTCATCGTCGTCGGCACCTACTGGGGAAGCCTCGACACCAACTGGGCTGACCAGACGATCGGTTAGGGGTTGCCATGACGACGGCCCATACCAAATCGAGGAAACGCCAGCTGTCGGCGAG
>JABLTO010224573.1_pt1 | contig 12803 bp, 9 predicted proteins | sample 7160091 | NCBI WGS metagenome assembly JABLTO01 (sample SAMN14651225, study PRJNA627086) | human gut metagenome | isolation source: feces | host: Homo sapiens
GGTGTAAGTCTTGTAGAAATCAATGAAAATTTAGAAAGTTTGGAAAGTCAAAAACTAAAGCCCAGCCCATCAAAAGATAAAAAACCGTTGAAATAAAGCGTGGCGCTTTCATCCAAAATAATTTAATCATTATCCCCAGTAACGCAATTGACCAAATCACAGCTAAAAAATAAAAATTATGAGGATAATCTAAATACGTTAAGCAAATAGGCGTATATGTTCCCGCAATCAAAATATAGATCATTGAATGATCCAATTTTCTTAAAAACAGTTTTACTTTATTATTTATAGCTGCATTATAATAATGATATATGCTACTAGCACTATACAATGCAATTGACGATAAACTAAATACTGTTATTCCAATTATCGTTAATTTATCAGATCTTTCGATTATTGCAATTACCATCATTAAAACCAGCATCAGCGCTGATAAAAGAGCACCAATGAAATGTGTTTTACAACTAATTGGATCCATAGCTTTATCAAGTTTTCTCATATCAAGACCTCCTTATGTAGTATTGATAACTATATTATACATTTATATTAACACTAATAAAGAATATGTCAACTATATATTGCAATAAAGATATAAATAAGTTAAAATATTTTTGAGGTGAGACCATGGATAAATTAACTGAAATCGTTAATAAGACAGCTAATAAAACTGATTTAAAAAGTCAAGATATTCCATCATTGGATCTTTATATGGATCAAATCATGACATTGTTTGAAAATAACCTAAAAGACAATAAACGTTATGAAGATGATAAAATTCTTACTAAAACTATGATCAATAATTATTCTAAAGCAGGAGTTATCAAACCTGTTAAAGGTAAAAAGTATACTAAAGAACAAATCATTGGCATGTTACTGATCTATAATCTAAAAAATACCATTACCATTCAAGAGATAAAAGAAATCTTAACACCTATTTATGAAACAGATGAAAGTTTAGAAGATATCTATGATCGTTTCATCAATATCAAATCCAAACAAACTCAGCAGCTGGAACCCTTAGTTAAAAATATCATTGAATCTTATCAGCTTGATATCAATGACAAAAATGAGCGTTTGATAACTATTATGGTTTTATCTGCTTTAGCTAATCAATTAACTAATATTATCGAAGGAATCATTGACAGCTTTTATAAGGAGTTTTAGTTGACTAAAACTCCTGTTTTTTTTATAATTAACGTAATTTATCGATGGAGGAAAAACACATGAAAATTATTGATTTATTACTTAAAAGACCAACGTTGTCATTTGAAATATTTCCACCAAAAAATCATGATGGTGACATTAGCTCGATCTATCACACTATTGATGAGCTTTCTAAATTAAATCCTGATTTTATCTCAGTTACATATGGAGCTGGTGGTTCAACAACAAGAAATACTGTTGAAATAGCTTCAAAGATAAAAAAAGATTATCATATTGAAGCTGTTGCTCACTTAAGCTGTATTGATGCAACGCCAGAGCAACTGATTCAAACCATTGACTCTTTAAAAGCAAATAATATTGAAAACATTCTGGCTTTACGCGGTGATTATCCTAAAAATTACGATCCTAACACTGCTCCTTATTACTATAAACACGCTAGTGAATTAAACGAATTTATTAGTAAAAATTATCCTGATACTTTTTGTCTAAGCGGAGCTTGTTATCCTGAGGTTCATCAAGATGCCGATTCTTTAGAAAGTGATCTGGAAGCATTAAAGAAAAAAGTCGATGCGGGGGCTCAATATCTAATTACACAGATCTTCTTTGACAATAATTATTATTATCGCTTAGTTAGAGAAGCTCGAGCTAGAGGCATCAATGTACCGATCATCGCCGGAATAATGCCAGCTACTAATTCTAAATCACTATTAAATATCGCTAAATTAAGCGGCTGCAATATTCCATATAACTTATCAGCAATGATTGAGCGCTTTAGAAACAATCCTCAGGCAATGAAAGAAGTAGGTTTAAATTATGCGACTTATCAAATAATTGATTTAATTACTAATGGTGTTGATGGTATTCATCTTTATACGATGAATAAACCCGAAATAGCTAAAGAAATATTACTTAGAACTAATAATATTTTCGCTGAATTTATTAATGATTAAAAAAAATGCGTTAAAATATTTAGGCTACTTAGATGATCAAGCCGATGAACAAACAAATAGACTTTTAGATGAATGTTTATTAGAACTTGAAAAGTTAAAGCCAAAATTCATGTATCAAATCTTTTCATTAGAACACCATCCTTTATTAATTAAAGAATTAAATCTCTCTCTCGAATATCCTGATTTAATCGATTTATTTGATAGTTGTGATAAAGTCGCGGTCATTGCCTGCACTTTAGGAATTGAATTGGATAAATTATTACGTTACTATGCCATGATCGACATGACTAAAATGACTGTCATGGATGCTTTAGCTAGTAGTTATATTGAAATTAAATGTGATGAATTTGAAGAAAAGCAAAATTTTGGCAAGCGTACTTTTCGTTTTTGCCCTGGCTATGGTAATGTCCCTCTTGAACTCAATCATAAATTAGCAAACGCTTTAAATTGTAATAAGCATATTGGTTTAACTGTTCAAGAAAATAATTTATTATTACCACAAAAATCAATGATTGGTTTAATTGGTATTGGTGATGAAAAATTAACTAAACATTGTTTTTCATGTATAAACTTAGAAAATTGTATATATAGAAAGAAGGGACAAAGATGCTACAAAAAAGATTAAAAGAAGAAATACTAGTATTTGATGGCGCAATGGGAACACAATTGCAGGAAGCCGGATTAAAAGCTGGAGATATTCCTGAGTGTTTAAATATTACCGATCCTAAATTAATTCAACAGATTCATCTTAATTATTTAAATGCTGGAGCTGACTTTATTACTACTAATACTTTTGGCGCTAATCCCTTAAAAATGAAAGATGCTCCTTATCATTATGATGAAATGATCAAAGCAGCTATCGATAATGCAATCATTGCTCGACAAAAAGCTAATCGTGAAAATGATAGTTATATCGTTTTAGATATTGGACCAATCGGTCAATTATTAGAACCGATGGGAACCTTAACTTTTGATGAAGCTTACGAAATCATTAAAAAGCAGGTTTTATTGGCAAAAGATAGAGTTGATGCGATCTTATTAGAAACAATGACTGATATTTATGAAGTCAAAGCAGGAATTTTGGCTGTTAAGGAAAATAGTGATCTACCCGTCTTTGTTACTATGACATATGAAAGTAATTTAAGAACTTTATCAGGATGCGATCCTATTACCATGGTAAATGTTTTAGAAGGCTTGAATGTTGATGTTTTAGGAGTAAATTGTTCTTTAGGACCAATTGAATTAACACCGATCATTAATGATATTTTAAAAATCGCTACTGTCCCTGTAATGTTACAGCCCAATGCTGGATTGCCATGTTTAGTAGAGGGCAAAACTTGTTACAATATGGATGAAGAAACTTTTGTAACCGAAAGTATAAAACATGTTATCAACGGGGTTAGTATTATTGGCGGCTGTTGTGGAACGACACCAGCATTTATTGCGGCTTTGAAAAAAAATCTTCCTAATAAAAAAACAAAATTAACTCCTATCAACGCTACAAGAGTATCGAGTGGAACTAAAACAGTTGAATTTGATCATCATGTTGTAGTATGTGGTGAAAGATTGAATCCGACAGGAAAGAAAAAATTGAAATTAGCATTAAAAGAAGAGCGTTATGACGAATTGATCGTTGAAGCGATCAAACAAGAACAAGCTGGAGCCCACGTCCTTGATGTCAATGTTGGTTTACCAGGAATTGATGAAGTAAAGACGATGAAACGTGTAATTAAATTATTACAAGAAGTTATTTCTTTACCGTTACAAATCGATAGCAGTAATTTTGAAGCAATCGAACAAGCTTGTCGTTATTATAACGGTAAACCATTAATTAATTCTGTTAATGGAAAAGATGAAACGATGGATGCTGTTTTTCCCATTGTTAAAAAATACGGTGGTGTCGTAATTGGTTTAACACTTGATGAAAACGGGATTCCGCCACTTGCTAAAGACCGCTTTGAAATCGCCAAGAAAATCGTAAAAAAAGCTGAAAGTTATGGTATTTCAAGAGATAATATCGTTATTGACTGTTTAGTTCTAACAGTTTCTGCCCAACAAAAAGAAGTCATGGAAACTATCAAAGCTGTTTCGATGGTTAAACAATTAGGAGTACATACTGTCCTAGGAGTTAGTAATGTCTCTTTTGGTTTACCAAATCGTCCCTTATTAAATAAAACTTTCTTAGCTATGGCATTATCTGCCGGCCTTGATCTACCAATCATCAATCCTCTAGATGCCCAGCTTATGGCGACGATCGATGCTTTTAATGTATTATATAATTATGACCATGATGCTTCTGTTTATATTGAACATCAGTCAAATCAAGAAATTGTAGTAAAAAAAGAAACCGCAAACTTTAGTTTAAATGACATTGTCCTGCATGGTTTAAAAGATGAAGCAGCAAATACTACTAAAAAATTACTTGAAACAACACCAGGCTTAGAAATCATCAATAATATATTGATCCCAGCTTTAGATACTGTTGGTAAACAATATGAAAAAAATATTATTTTCTTACCGCAACTGATTCAATCTGCAGAAACTGCAAAAATAGCTTTTAGTACTATTAAAGAGACTTTTAAAGAAACAACGGCTACCAAAGGTCCAATTATTATGGCAACTGTCCATGGTGATATTCATGATATTGGTAAAAATATCGTTAAAGTTGTTCTTGAAAGCTATGGCTATAAAGTAATCGATCTAGGTAAAGATGTTCCTCCAGAAACTGTTGTTGAAGCCTTTTATAAGCATCATCCTAAAGCAATTGGTCTAAGTGCCTTGATGACAACAACTGTTGTTTCGATGGAAAAAACAATTACAATGTTAAAAGAAATTGATGATATGTGTCCTATTTTTGTTGGTGGTGCAGTTTTAACAGCTGATTTTGCTAAAGAAATCAATGCTGACTATTATTCTAAAGATGCAATGGAAGCAGTAGAACTAATGAATCAAATCATAGACTAAAAAGATCAGCAGCAAAAAGATAAGTTCTTACTTGCTTATAAGTAAAACAGATATGTTAAGCAGCACAAGATATTGTGCTGTTTTCCTTTGAATTTATATTTCTTATATTTAGGGATAATATTTTTATGAATAACGATTCATGTTAAGTATAATGAAATCACTTTGAATGAAAAAATCTTTGGTGAAAAGTAAGCGTCAAATAGCTTACAATATTCTAAACTTTATTTTTAATATAAAATAAACATATCGTATGCTCAACTGACTAAAGTCTATATTCATACAAGTATGAATATCAATAAAGAAAAAAGGCAATTAATTATGAGGGAAATCATCGCCTTTTTTGCTTTATTCAATTATAGATGAAATCAGATAAAGAGAAAACGCATACGTTATTACAGAATTGACTTTTTCAGCACTTACGCTTGTGCTACCTGTAGTGCTAATGTATAATTACATTCAAATACACCAACAACTCAGAATTGATGGAGCAGAAAATGAATACACCAACACTTGAAACGGAACGACTGATATTAAGAAAATTTATAGAAAATGATATAGAAGCAATGTATAGAATTTACAGCGACAAAGAAGTCAATAAATTTCTGCCATGATTTCCATTAGAAAGCCTTGAAGAAACTCGACTATTTTTTAAAGAGAGAGATGCGTCAAAATATGCACAGCCACAGGCATATGCCTATGCTGTTTGCTTGAAAAAAGATAACATTCCTATTGGTTATATAAATGTAGATATGGAAGAACACCATGATTTTGGCTATGGACTACGAAAAGAATTCTGGCATCAGGGTATTATAACAGAAGCTGGGAAAGCAGTGGTTGCACAAGTGAAAAAAGATGGGATTCCTTATATCACAGCAACCCATGATCGCAACAACCCTCGAAGCGGGAACGTGATGAAAAATATCGGAATGAAGTATCAATATTCGTATGAGGAACAATGGCAACCTAAAGATATATTAGTCACTTTTCGTATGTACCAATTAAACTTTGACGAACAAAAAGATAGGGTTTATATGAAATACTGGAACAACTCAAATGTCCATTTTATAGAAGTGAATATGTAACTTCTCGTTTGTCAGTCTAATTGATCGTCTACAAGAATATCAAGTATCGGATTGTGTCAGTCATAATCTAGATCCATATCTAAGAGTTGCGTAAACTTAAATAGTTGATAGACTTTTTTCTCCTTATTTAGTTTCATTTATGCTCTATTGTTCGATAAATTAGTAAAATGAAAACCAAATAATATTTTATGGATATGATATCCTATTAATCCTCCAATTAAATAGTATATTATATCTGTTATGTCAAAATAACCATATAAAATTAATAAGTGAAATAATTCTTTTGATAATCCAATCAATAATATTATTTTCGCAGCTTTAATTTGTCTTTGTTCTGGTGCAAAGAGCATATAACCAACAGGAATAAATAGACATAGCTTAAAAACAATATTTTTTAAAATAATTGCTGGCATTACAGTATAATCAAAATAGAAAGGAATTATATTTATACACCTAATTAATTTTTCAAAATAAGATGGATAGCCGTTGACATGAGCAATTGATCCTTTCAATAATGGGTAAAGAAAGATAAATACTAAATAAATAGTGAAAATGATAGTTGTTTTTTTCTTCATAAATTCCTCCATTTCCGTCCGCCTTCGTCGGTCGGACACAAACATGTGATCAAAGCTTCAATTTACTATTAATCTAAACAAATTTAGAATATTACTACGATATTTATTTTTATCATAAGTAATACCCTCACTTTCTTTATTTTCTTCGATTAATAACAAATTTTATTTTCACACTTAATCCTCAAGATAATTTTATTTAATAATCCCTTCCATTTATTTTATTATACTATATAAATATTAAATTTGTAAATTTATAAAGATAAAAAAGTTAATTTATAAAATTCAATTATAATAATAATCAATGTATACTATAAACCTAATATTTTTAAATTATAGGTTTACTTATGAGAAAAAGTTGCTTTAAGAATGAATTAAAAAGCTTGTTGAAACTAATGACAAAAAAGAGCTGCTACTAAAAACTAAAACTGTCAATAGACTGATTCAAAAATACTATCAATATGGTAAGGCTGGTTTTATCCATGGTAATCGTAGAAAATCTCTATCTACTACTGTTCCTCTTGATAAAAGCATTTGATGGTGAGGTTAAAGAAACCAAAAAAACAGCACAATTTCTTGTGCTCTCTAACATATCTGTTTTGCCATAAGAAAGTAAAACTACATACACTCATATTTCTTTTTTCTTAAATAAAAACAGATAGTTATCTTTAATTAGATTTCTATCTGTTTCTACAATCTTAAATTGATGACATTAAAATTACTAGGAATTCTCTTTTCTTGTTTGAATCTGTTGTAAAATTGAAGGATCCTTGATCTTATCATCTTGAGCAAATAAAACAACTTCAGAAATGATTTGCGCCGTTTTAGGATCTTCATCTAAAAATGGTAAATAAACTTTGCCACGTTTTCCACTCCATACAGAAACAATTCTAATTACTGCGCCACCATCTTGATGAACTATTCCACTCCCTAAATGAACACTATAATTATTTAATCTTCCTTGAATACATACAAAATGATCTTTAATTTCAACATTATTTAATTTCATTAATTGAGATGTATACTCAACAATTGTTTTTCGCAATTCCATCGTAGAAAATGATGTGATTGGATCAACACCACCAACATAGGCAGTACTTACAGCTAAATCAACATCTCGCATCGTTTCCGAAAAAACAATATCATCGATATCACAAATCTTCATTGGCTGATTATTTTTCTTGTCATAAAATTGAATATAATCGATACATGGTGCTTCAATATCACTAGGTGAAAACCAGTCAGCTTGAGCAAAAAGATTTACAATAATCTGGTCTTGATAATAGATTTTTTCTAAACCATTTTCATAGCTTACATTCCACTTTCTTGATTTTAGTGCAGCTGCTGCTTTTTTAGGCTGAATTTGATATCCTGTATAACGTTTAGATGATGATTGATCTTTTTCATCATCCAATTTGAGATAAAGTTCTCTAAAAACCTGTTTAAAAGGCTGAATAATTTGCTGTTTATAAATATACGTTTGATATTCGTGCCAGCACTGACGTTTATATAGATCATAAGGATGAATGATGCGCACATAGTTACCTAATTTTTCACGATGAGCGATTCCTTTTAAATATCCTTGATCATAAAAACCTAAATTTTCATCAGAAATCAAAACAAGTTTAGAAAGCATTGGTGCTACGATTGGATTATTCATGATCGTATGAATTTCATCAATCATGAAAACAGTTCGATCTTCCATAGCCTGTTCTAACATTTTTCTCGAACGCTGATATTGTTCGTTCCATTTTTTATGAATATCTTTAATTTCTAGTACATAACTATTATTTTTTAATTTAGCTGGAATAGATTTCTGTTTTCGTTTATTTTTTAAAACTTTTATTTCATTATGTCCCTGATCATCTATTTCGATCCACAATTGAATTTCATCAACCTGGTGTGGTTGTAAGACATATTCATATTTTTTAACTATTTCAGTTTCCATCATCCAAGATAATCTTGTAGCTGTTTCAAAGCGTGAATTCTTAGCCAAATTCATCAAAGCAATTTCACAAGCTCTTTTTTCACTAGCTTGTCTTTGCGCCCCAAATTGTTTTGATTCTTTTAAAAACTGCTGAATCGCTAAATAACGCTCAAGTAGATCTTGATCATCCTTTAATGGATAAATACAGTAAGCATTTAAAGCATCTTTATTTCGTTTTTGGCGCATTTGTAGATATAATGTCTCTAAATCTATTTTCTTTAAACAAGCATCTGCATATTTACGAGCACGACTATGAAAAGAATTTTCACATAAATATTTTGCCGCCCGATATAACATTTGAAATCTTTTTTCGCCCAAAAGCTGATAGACATTTTGGCACCATTCCATATCAAATGCCCCATCATTTAAATCTTGAGGATCTATTTGCGTGTAATGAGCAATCTGCGCTTTCTTTTGTTGATAATCATATTGTTTCATATGAGCAATAAAATAATAACAGGCTTCTTTAAAACCTTCCCAATTTAAAACTCGATTAATAAAATCGATCCATTGTGGAGCTAACATTGCCACTTCAACAAGTCTCTCTTCTTTAAAATTTTCATTTTTTAAAGTTTGGGGATCATCACTTGATAAAGGGTAACAATGACGGATCAAATCAGTAAAAACAACGTTTCGATCATCACCATAGCGTTGCCTTTTTAATGTCTCATGTTCTAAAACATGCAGGGCATCAATAAGATATTTAACCCCGTTAACAACATATAGATTTTCAACATAAGAAGTAACAGCTGTTTTTTCGTTTAATCTTGTTTTTTCCATCGAAATTAAATGATCAGCTATCAAATCAAGTTCTTTTCTTAAATAAGCAAAAACTTCAATATCATTATTCAACCTATTATGATGATAGCATTCTAAATTTAACTGTGGTTTTTTCCAAACTCCTGTTCCTTCAAAATAAGCATCTCGATAAGCAGCAAAAAGCTGATGCTGATCATTTGTATATCTACTACTATTATTATGACTATCAAGAATACATTCATAAAAAGCTTCTTGGCTAATAATTCCTAACAAAGCAGCTCGAGCTAAAATCATTGGTGAAATAGTAAATTTATGTTGTGTATCCCGTTGACACTTTAGATTAAAATTTTCATAACAGTGCATCATCATCGGAAAATATTCCTGGAACTGTTGATCATTAGCGTTTTCTAAATGCAATTGAACAACTAAAAAGGGAAATAAATTACTTAGGCTCACAATTTCATATTGATTATTATAAATTCTTCTTTTATATTGATAATATTTACAATGCTTATTGATAACTTCTAAAAGCATAAAAGCTTTATCACGATAATTACTTGTATTTTCATATTCATAAAAATAGTAAGAAATTAATTTTGTAATATGCTGATAGTATTGTAATGATTCGATATCCTTTTGATAAAGAGTAAATAATGGTGTTTCTAAATTAAGAATCTTATCAAATTCAATTCCTTCTAGTAATAAACGGAGTTCAAAAACAATATCACTATCTAATTGATCTTGTTGAAAATATTCATTCCACAACTCATTTAAAGGTAAAGCCTTTAATGAGTGTTCTTGATAATTAAGAGGATAAAAATACTCTGACTTTAATTGTCGATATTCATATCCATTATAATATTCATCATTTTGATGTAAAATAATTCTTTGATCCCATTTTTTTAAATATTCAAGAACTTGTTGTTTATCCCATGGCAATAGTGTTGAAAAATCAATTTTTTCTTTTTTAATAATTAGACCTTTTTTGATTGTTTTTATTTTTGAATGATAAGGCAATAAATAAGACTGATAAGGACGATATAACCCAAATCCTTCATCTTTTCCCTGAATTTTCACTGCACTGATTTTAACATCCTGAAAATAGTGCGGCACCTTTTGTTGTAACTCAAGCGCTGCTTCTTGAATCATTTTATTTGCTGATTTAGATAAGCGTTGATAACTTTGCTGAATCTGCTCTTGATTCTGTTTTGCAAGAATATGAACGATATGTGCTCGTGCCTGAGCTTTTTTTGTTTTTAAACGGTTTTCAAGATCAATAATATCTTGACTAGAGAGATTTAATTTTATATATTCTTTTTCAATATAATTTGCTAACTCACTATTATTAGAAATGATTTCTTTTAACATAAAAGTCTTTTTCTTGTTTTCATCTAATAATGGAAATCTTTCTTCCATAAATTGTTTTAATCTTTTATCATGAAGATTACTAGCAACATACGGCAAATATCTTTCAATAAATTCTATTTGCGGATTTGCTGCAATTATATCATAAAGATGATAACAAATACTTGATTTATATAACGTTATTGAAAACCATTCAAATCCTCGTGACAAATAAGTTTGTTGACTTTTCATCGTTTTAGCAAAAGTTTCCATCTCATTAAAAATAAGTGCTAATTCATCATTTGTTAAAACTGCTTTTTGATAATCATAACGGCAACATTCACTAATAAAAAGAGCCATGATCCATTGATCATGATGATAATCTTTTAAATAAGGCAGCAACGCATGCAAATAAGGACAATTCGTCAATTTTAAATAAATCAAAGCACAAGCAACAATATGACGCTTAGAACTCTTTAATAAAATTAGCGCTTCATCTATTGCCTGATTAACATCATAGACACCTTTACAATATAAAGCCAAATAAATATCTAAAGGATTTTCACTTTGTAATGCCTGAGATCGATTATTTTCATTATGAAAATAATCTTGAAGATGCCAGAAAATATAACGAACATCTTTTTCTTTTACAATTTCATAACCTATCCCTATCCAGGTCAAAACACCTCTTTGAACTGATGAATATCTTAATAGATCATTTTGAGCAATTACATCGATCATCTTTAAAAAATAATCAAGATTATTTTCATCAACTGTTTCTATAACACTTTGTCTTAATCCCTCTTGTAATCTGGCCGCTAAAAAAAGCTGAGTTAATAAATCCTGTAGTTCTTGATGATGACTTTGTTCAATAGCAATAATCACGTTTCTTGTTAAAACAGCCGTATTATTATCGCTTGTTAAAACATCTTTACAGTATTGAATGACATCCTGATCATCACTTAACAAGCGTTCAGCAATAACACTCGAAAAATTCATCCAATTATCAAATTGACGATATTGACCATAAATCAGCTCTTTCATTGTCATATCCGTACCATAAAACACATAAAATGAACCAATTGCCCTAATTATCTTATTTTGATAATCAGAAAAATTCTTACTTCTAACATCCATCCTAATGAGTTGATCATTACATGTCCATTCGTGCATACATCTTAAATAATGACATAATTTTTCATAATGTTTAGGGAGTAATCCTTTAAAATATTTTTGTTCTTTCAAAAAACTTTCAACATCATTTAAAATACGAATATCTTTAAAATAAAAACTATAAAAATAATCCTGCTGGACTTGTTTGATAAATTGTTTTTCTAAATGAGTGCAAAATACCGATAGTGTCTGATTATATTCTCTTAATTGCGCAATTATATCTTTTCTCTCCACTACCATAACCTCCCTGCTAACATGACAAAGCGAATAAAAACAATCTCATCGTTATCTTTAATTTGAATATGCTCATTAAGATTTTCATATTCCTGTCCATTGATAAAGACTTTATAAAGTCCATCAGTAAAATCTTGAAACATGATTTCGATTAAATCATCTAAATCTTTTTTATCAGTATTGTATAGATTTGAAAAAGATATTTTTCCTAACTTAGCTAAATATTTGATATCTTTTTCAGTTAAAGTTTTTATCTGATTATTATAAAGATGATTGTATTCATTATAGAATATCACTAACAATAATTCTTTTAATGTTGAAACACTTGGGATTTCAATTGTTTCTTTTCCTAAATCTTTTAAACTACTAGCTTTCTTTTTAATAATATTTATTTTCATAATCTTTTCTCCTACTATAATCTTAACACTATAAAGCATCAAGAAAAAGAATTCTTTCATATACAATGAAATAATTTAATATTTTATACACTAAATTTAAATCAAATAACTCTTTTACTTTCTATTATAAAAATTTTATTAAATAATAATTGTAATTAGAATAATAGTGCAAATTA
>JABLTO010009241.1_pt1 | contig 12799 bp, 10 predicted proteins | sample 7160091 | NCBI WGS metagenome assembly JABLTO01 (sample SAMN14651225, study PRJNA627086) | human gut metagenome | isolation source: feces | host: Homo sapiens
AAACGAGACTCGAACTCGCGACCCTAACCTTGGCAAGGTTATGCTCTACCAACTGAGCTATTTCCGCGATTGCGGATGCAAAGGTAGATATTTTCCTTAAACCTGCAAACATTCCGCAGACTTTTTTCACACAGAAAAGTGTACATTTTCGCCAGGCATACAAGCAGACTTTTGATTATCAACTCATTCGCCCACGATAATCTTCATAAGAAAATTGCTTGAAAACTTCAGCTTTTCCTTCTTTTGTCCACATTGCAATGGCCGGATGGTGAATTCCATTGAACATATTCGTCTTTACAGTGGTGTAATGTATCATGTCCTCAAAGACGATTCTCTCCCCTATCTGCAGCTCATGGTCGAAACTCCACAGTCCCATATAGTCGCCGCTCAAGCAGGAGTTTCCTCCAAGGCGATAGACGTAAGGGCCCGCATCGCCCATCTCCGCTCCACGCACTGCAGGCTGATAGGGCATCTCCAGACAATCCGGCATGTGGCACGTAAAGCTAACGTTGAGAATGGCGGTACGAATGCCGCGGTTTTCCACGATGTCCACTATCTCCGAGCTCAGCACACCGGTCTGCCAAGTAAAAGCGGAACCGGGCTCAAGAATGATTTGAAGATGTGGATAGCGCCCCTTCAAGCCCTGCAACAGACGGACAAGATGCTCTACATCATAATCCTTACGCGTCATCAGATGCCCGCCTCCTAAATTCAACCACTTAATCTGTGAGAACCAGCGGGAGAATTTTCCTTCCAAGTGCTCCAATGTGTGTTCCAGCTCGTAGGAAGAAGACTCGCAATGACAATGACAGTGAAAACCTTCAATACCCACCGGAAGTTCTTCGGGAAGCGGGTCGGCCATTACACCGAAGCGAGTACCGGGTGCGCAGGGATTATAAAGCTCCGTTTCCACCTCAGAGTATTCGGGATTGATACGGATACCGCAGGAAATGCCGCTTCCCTCCGCCACCACTACCGGATAAAAGCGGTGGAACTGCGAAAGCGAATTGAAAGTGATATGGCTGCTGCACCGCATTATCTCCGGAAAATCGGCCTCGGTATAGGCAGGCGAGTACGTATGTGCCTTACTTCCGAACTCCTCCAATGCCAGACGGGCTTCGTAGACGGAACTTGCCGTAGAGTGGTCTATATACTCCCTGAAAATGGGAAAGGAACGCCACATGGCAAATGATTTGAAAGCGAGGATTATCTCCACACCTGCGCGGTCGGCCACACTTTTTATCAGTGCGAGGTTCTTTCTCAGCAATCCTTCTTCCATAATATAGCAGGGAGAAGGGAAAAGGGAAAAGTCTTTATTTGTCATTTTATATATATTTTTTTTACCATTTATGATTCCATCCTAATAAACACGCCACAAGGGGTTGACAAGCCCTCTCCAACGATTTAGTAAAACTTCGGAGAAGATTTACTAAATCGTCCTCCTCATTTTAGTAATTCTCCGGGGAATATTTAGTAAAACAGATGCCGCCCTTCTGCAAAGTCATTCTTTTGTAAACAATATTCATCACCATATAACTTTGAAACGCGCGAAGCGCAGCAAAAGTTGTTTGTCTCCCGCATTCTTGAAGCGGATGGTGGCTTTCGCATTGTCTCCTTCGCCCTCCACTTTCAAAACTTCACCCAGGCCGAAACGTTCGTGCTCTATCAATTGTCCCTGCTGTACACGATTGGCAGACCCGCCGGCAGAAGGCGATGTACTTGCCGTATTTGCAGAAGGCGCCACCCGTTTCAGGTTACGTGGAACGGTCGGCGCAATAATCTGCTGCTTCGGCCGTACAGACACACGCTCTTTTCCTCCATACGGAGCATCTTCCCTATCAGGCGCAAAACCTCTGGCGTTCTCCCTGCGGAAAGCGGCGGCTTCCTCCTCTACCCTGCGGAACATTCCCGCATCCTGAGGCAGACGCAGGAAACGTATATCTATATCCTTCAGGAAACGGCTGGGACTGCCAAACTCCATCTTGCCATATCGGAAACGCGTCTTTGCATACGATAGGAAACAGTGTTCTTCAGCACGTGTGATGGCTACATAGAACAGCCGCCGTTCTTCCTCCAATGCCCGGGGAGAGTCACCCACCATGCCGCTGGGAAAAAGATTCTCCTCCATCCCCACTACAAACACATTCTTGAACTCCAATCCCTTGGCCGAATGTACAGTCATCAAGGTTATCTTCTCATCGTCCCCATCCTTATCCGAATCCTGGTCGGTAAGAAGGGAAACTTCCGAAAGGAAGTCACCCAACAACACGTTCGGGTTTCCTTCCTCCTGCCGTTGGGCACAAAAATCACTCATACCGTTCACCAGCTCCTCTATATTCTCCTTACGGCTCAGATTCTCGGGAGAGTTGTCCTGACACACATCATTGATGATGCCCGATTGGCGAATAATGTCGGCACCGATCTCGTAGGCATTCTTCTCCGCAGCATCTGTGATAAAGGCGGATATAAGTTCGCGGAATGCCTGCAACTTTCCCACCGTACCTTTATTGAAGTTCAAGCCATACGCCAACGGCTCACAAAGCACGGTCCACAAACTTACATTGTGCCCGGTGGCGGCAGCAATGATTTTTCCCACTGTCGTATCTCCGATACCACGCGCAGGATAATTGATAATACGCTTGAAAGCCTCTTCATCATTGGGATTCACTATCAGACGGAAGTAAGCGATTACATCTTTGATTTCCTTGCGTTGATAGAACGACAAGCCTCCGTAAATACGGTAAGGCATACTGCGTTTGCGCATGGCTTCCTCAAAAATACGGCTCTGCGCATTGGTACGGTAGAGTATCGCAAAATCAGAGTAGGCATAGCGCTTTTCACGCCGCAGTTCAGCTATCTTATTCACCACAATATCCCCTTCTTCCACATCACTGTATGCCTGGTACACACCGATGGCCTCTCCCTTCTCCTTTTCCGAGAACACTTCCTTGCGTATCTGCCACTGGTTCTTTTCTATCAGGCTGTTGGCCGCGCGGACAATGGTCTGGGTGGAACGGTAATTCTGCTCCAGCTTGAAGACCTTCGTATCGGGATATACTTTCGTAAAGTAGAGAATATTGTCAATATCAGCACCACGGAAGGAGTAGATACTCTGTGCATCATCCCCCACCACACAGACATGCTGATGGTTCTTGGCAAGTTGCAGCACAATGCTGTGCTGTGCAAAATTGGTATCCTGATACTCATCTACCAGAATGTAACGGAACTGGTCCTGATAACGCGCCAACACCTCGGGGTGGTCCCGGAACAGCAGGAATGTGTAGAACAGCAAATCGTCGAAGTCCATCGCATCTGCCTGCCGGCAACGCTCCCAATATCTCTGGTAGATGTCGCGAAGCGCCGGAACCTTGGCTGCACGGTCTCCTTCGTAAGCCTCCTTGTTGTTGGCATAGCCTGCCGGAGAAACCAGATGATTCTTGGCATTCGAGATACGCGCCTGCACCATCCCCGGCTTGTACACTTTCTCATCCAGCCCCATTTCCTTGATAATGGAACGTATCAGGCTTTTACTGTCCGCCGTATCGTAAATGGTAAACTGCGAAGTGAAGCCGATATACCCGGCCTCGACATGCAGAATGCGCAGGAACATGGAGTGAAAGGTTCCCATCCACAGATGGCGCGCCCTCTCCGGCCCCACCTGACGGGCTATACGCTCCTTCATTTCGCGCGCCGCCTTGTTGGTAAAGGTCAATGCCAGAATGTTCCAAGGCTGGTAGCCATTCTCCAGCAGATAAGCAATCTTGTAGGTCAGCACGCGCGTCTTTCCCGAACCGGCACCGGCTATCACCAGTGACGGACCGTCATTGTATAACACCGCGTTCCGTTGTCCTTCGTTCAGTTCCTCTATATAATCGGGCATATCCGTATAATCTTAAAATGATGATATTTTTTCTTCCTTTGTTTTTACGGAGGCAAAGATAAAAAAAGCTTCGGAGACGTACGAACATTTCTATAGGTTATAGTGTTTATATAGTAAAGTTCCAAAATTAAATAATTGAAACTTATGAATACAATATTAACGATTTTAATGATAACAGTTATGACTTACGAAATGCCAAAACTTCCCTACACCAACAATGCACTGGAACCTGTAATCAGTCAGCAAACCATAGATTACCACTACGGTAAACATCTGCAAACCTACGTGAACAACCTCAACAACCTCGTTCCGGGAACGGAATTTGAAGGCAAAGACCTGGTAACCATTGTTGCCACAGCACCGGACGGTGCCATCTTCAACAATGCAGGACAAGTGTTGAACCACACATTATACTTCTTACAGTTTGCTCCGAAGCCTGCCCACAGCGAGCCTACCGGCAAGCTGGCAGAAGCCATCAAACGCGACTTCGGCAGCTTTGAGAATTTCAAGAAGGAATTCAACGCGGCAGCTGTCGGCTTGTTCGGCTCCGGATGGGCTTGGTTGTCTGCCGACAAGAACGGCAAACTCCACATCACCAAAGAAGCCAACGGTAGCAATCCGGTACGCGCCGGTCTTGTTCCGCTACTCGGATTCGACGTGTGGGAACATGCCTACTATCTTGATTACCAGAACCGCCGTGCCGACCATGTGAACGAACTGTGGAGCATCATCGACTGGGATGTAGTAGGTAAAAGACTGAAATAAGCAACAAGGTCCCACTAAACATGTTAATGACGCATTCTTGAGCAACTAAGGTTCAAGAATGCGTTTTCTTGTTTAAAATAGCCATCTAACATATTTTAAAGAAATTCTTTGGCTTCTACCATAAGTATTCATTAACTTTGCTAAACTTAAAAGTTAAACAAAAGAAATGAAACTCATCGTAGTAACAGCACCCACATTTTTTGTGGAAGAAGACAAGATTATCACGGCACTATTCGAAGAGGGGCTGGATATTCTACATCTGAGGAAGCCGGAAACTCCCGCCATGTATTCAGAACGGCTTTTAACGCTGATACCCGAAAAATACCATAAGCGCATCATTACCCATGAGCACTTCTACCTGCAGGAAGAGTTCAGCCTGATGGGGATTCATCTAAACACCCGCAATCCCAAAGAGCCCCACGACTATTCGGGCCACATCAGTTGCACCTGCCATTCACTGGACGAAGTGCAGAACAAGAAGCATTTCTATGACTATCTGTTCCTAAGCCCGATATATAATTGCATCACAAAGTCCGGAGTCACGTCCGGCTTCACAGCCGAAGAGTTGCGGCAAGCAGGAAAAAGTAAGGTCATAGACAGTAGAGTCATGGCTTTGGGAGGCATTACTCCCGACAACATACTGGAGATTAAGGATTACGGATTCGGTGGTGCCGTTGTAATGGGTGACTTATGGAATAAATTCAATGCCTGCACCGACCGCGATTATCTGGAAGTAATCCGCCACTTCAAGAAGTTGAAGAAAATGGCTGATTGAGCCTTCTTGGACTGGCAAATCAAAATTTACCGTACTCTTTGTATTCAATACCGGCAGGCAACGTGAAATAGAAGGTGGAGCCTTCCCCTTTCTTAGACTCCACACCGATACCTCCCCCATAGTGCTCCACAATAGATTTGGTGATGGAAAGCCCCAACCCCGTACCTTTGATATTGTAGTTCATCTTCACAAACCGTTCAAAGATGGCATGTCTTCCCACTTCATCGATACCACAGCCTGTATCTGCCACATAAAAATAGAAGTTATGGTTGCTCAATCTCCTGCAACCGATTTTCACACTGCCCATCTCCGTAAACTTCAAGGCGTTCCTCACCAAGTTACCTATGACTTGGGCAAAACGCACGCGGTCTACCACCAAACGGCATTGAGGCAGCCGTTCTACAAACTCCACCTGAATGCCCGTGGGATGCGAGCGCATATTCTCCGTCGTACAGACTTCATCAATCAGCGCGTTTACATCCACTTCTCCATCGTTATATTCCAGAGTATTTGCCTCAATCTTCGAATAGTCCAGCAAGTCATTGACCAGTTGCAGCAGCGAGTCCTTGTTATCATTAATCTCCTTCAGAAAAGCCATACGGGTTTCTCTGTCCAAATTATCCATTTCGGCAAGCATAGTTGTAAAGCCTACAATGGCATTCAAAGGAGTACGAATTTCGTGAGTCATATTAGCGATGAAAGCATTCTTCAGCTGGTTGGATTCTTCGGCAACCTCATTGATGCGCTGCAACGTCTTCAACCTTTTGCTCTTGCTGATGGAAATGATTATCATGATGACCAAAAGCAGAATGACAATTATCCCAAAACTATATACCAATGCTTCATTATTCTGATAGAAGTCATTCGTCCAAACATCGTATGCTGCCGTAATTGTCAATATCATCGTTTTTTGCTTGCTTATTGGAAACTATAAAATTATGGGAAGCAAATATACTAAAGAAAATACAAATAAATTAATAGAAACTACAGTTTTTTCCAACAAAATAGGCCGCATGCCATTACCAAGTAAAGCATGCAGCCCATAAATGTCATTATTCAGTATTATTGAAATCAGCCTTCAATGGCAGCCTGCGCCGCAGCCAGACGTGCAATAGGCACACGGAACGGAGAACAGCTGACATAATTCAAGCCAACTTTGTGGCAGAACTTCACAGAAGAAGGCTCACCGCCATGTTCGCCGCAGATACCGCACTTCAAATCCGGACGGATAGCACGTCCCTTTTCAGTAGCCATGCGCACCAACTGTCCTACACCATTCTGGTCGAGTACCTGGAACGGGTCTACTTTCAGAATCTTCTTCTCCAGATAAATCGGGAGGAAGGAAGCGATATCGTCGCGTGAATAACCAAATGTCATCTGAGTCAAGTCGTTCGTACCGAATGAGAAGAACTCGGCAGAGGAAGCAATGCGGTCGGCAGTCAAGGCGGCACGCGGAATCTCAATCATTGTACCTACCTTGAAGTCGATGCTGTCACCCACTTCTTCAAACAACTGGGCAGCCTCAGCACGAATCACTTCTTCCTGCTGCTTGAACTCATACAAGATACCGGTCAGAGGCACCATGATTTCAGGATGGGTTTCAACACCTTCCTTCTTCAATTCCAAAGCAGCACCCAGGATGGCACGCGTCTGCATCTGTGTAATTTCAGGATATGTATTTCCCAAACGGCAACCACGATGACCCAACATCGGATTATGCTCACAAAGTGCCTCAACACGTTGCTGGATATACTGGAGGCTCACGCCCATCGTATCTGCCATTTCCTGCTGTCCCTTCAGGTCATGGGGAACAAACTCATGCAAAGGAGGGTCGAGCAGACGCACCGTCACCGGACAGCCTTCCATTGCCTTGAAAATTCCCTTGAAGTCAGCTTGCTGGTAGGGAAGAATCTTAGCCAAAGCCTTGCGGCGCCCTTCTGCATTTTCTGCCAGAATCATCTCGCGCATGGCTTTAATCTTCTCGCCTTCAAAGAACATGTGTTCCGTACGGCAAAGACCGATACCCACAGCGCCAAAATTACGTGCTACTGCGGCATCATGAGGAGTATCCGCATTGGTACGAACCTGCAGCTTCGTATATTTGTCTGCCAAATCCATCAGTTCCGCAAAGTCACCGGACAGCTCAGCCGCTTTTGTCTCCACCTTGTCTTTATATACTTCACCGGTGCTTCCGTTCAAGGAGATATAGTCACCTTCTTTCAACAGTACACCATCCACTTCCACTGTACGCGCCTTGTAGTCGATGTTCAAGGCACCTGCACCGGACACACAGCACTTACCCATACCACGGGCAACCACTGCCGCATGCGAAGTCATACCACCGCGGGCAGTCAGGATACCTTCGGCAACTGCCATACCTGCCAAATCTTCCGGAGAAGTCTCGATACGTACCATCACCACACGCTTGCCGGCAGCATGCCATTCGGCAGCATCATCGGCAAAGAATACGATTTGTCCCGTAGCGGCACCCGGAGAAGCGGGAAGACCACGAGTCAACACCTTAGCTTGTTTCAGAGCTGTCTTATCAAATACCGGGTGGAGCAGTTCGTCCAACTTATTGGGCTCACAACGCATCAATGCAGTCTTTTCGTCAATCATACCTTGATGGAGCAAGTCCATGGCAATCTTCACCATAGCGGCTCCGGTACGCTTACCGTTACGGGTCTGGAGGAACCAGAGTTTACCCTCTTGTACTGTAAACTCCATATCCTGCATATCACGGTAGTGATTTTCGAGTTTTGTCTGCAAAGCATCCAGTTCCTTATAGATTTCCGGCATAGCCTCCTCCATGGAAGGATATTTGCTGACACGTTCTTCTTCGCTTACACCGGCTAATTCAGCCCAACGTTGAGAACCGATTTTTGTAATCTGTTGCGGAGTACGGATACCGGCAACCACGTCTTCGCCTTGTGCATTAATCAAATACTCACCGTTGAAAAGGTCTTCACCGGTAGCAGCATCGCGGCTGAAGCAAACACCCGTAGCAGAGCTCTCGCCCATATTACCGAATACCATAGCCTGAACGCTTACGGCAGTACCCCATTCGTCAGGAATTCCCTCCATCTTACGATACAAAATAGCACGTTCGTTCATCCAGGAGTTGAATACGGCACAAACGGCACCCCACAACTGCTCGTAGGCACAAGTCGGGAAGTCTTTTCCGGTTTGTTCTTTCACCGCAGCCTTGAACTTCTTCACGAGTTCCTTAAGGTCTTCCACCTCAAGCTCGTTATCCAGCTTCACGCCTTTAGCATGTTTCACCTCTTCTATAATAGCCTCGAACGGGTCTACATCTTCCTTGTTCACCGGTTTCATGCCCAGCACCACGTCGCCATACATCTGCACGAAACGACGGTAAGAGTCCCATGCAAAGCGTGCATTGCCCGTCTTGCGCGTCAGGCCTTCCACCACTTCGTCATTCAAGCCAAGATTCAGGATAGTGTCCATCATGCCCGGCATGGAAGCGCGCGCACCCGAACGTACGGAAACCAGCAACGGATTCTCCACATCACCGAATTTGGAACGCATCAGCGTCTCCACATGGGCAATGGCCTGTTCAACTTCGTTCTTCAACAGAGCAACGACTTTATCCTGCCCCATTTCATAATATTCCGTACAAACTTCTGTCGTTATTGTAAAGCCCGGAGGAACCGGAACCCCTATAAGGTTCATTTCTGCAAGGTTAGCACCTTTCCCACCCAAAAGGTTTCTCATATCGGCCTTTCCTTCTGCCTGGCCGTTACCAAAGGTATAAACTCTTTTTTTGTCCATAATATAAATTTAAAGTTTTTGATAGTGATTTCTCTTTTCTGCTCGCAAATCTAAGTATATTTCGCAGACTAGAAAACTTTTTCAGAAAAAACTTTATGCTAAAATGCAATTTCGACATTGCAATCTTTAATATTTCATTTCATAGAGAGAAATCCCGAAAAAATGTCTATTTTTGCCGAAGAATTTATTAGATTGGTGTAAAAGTGGCAAGAAAGAGAAAAGAACTTCCCCTACTGGAGAAGGTGACAATTACGGATGTGGCTGCCGAAGGAAAAGCCATCGCAAAAGTCAATGATTTGGTGATTTTCGTACCATATGTCGTCCCCGGCGATGTAGTTGACCTGCAAATTAAGAGAAAAAAGCATCATTATGCTGAAGCCGAGGCTGTGAAATTCCATGAATATTCGGCAGTACGGGCAGTTCCATTCTGCCAACATTATGGTGTATGCGGCGGTTGTAAATGGCAGGTTCTCCCCTATTCCGAGCAAATCAAGTATAAGCAAAAACAAGTAACGGACAACCTCACCCGCATCGGCAAAATCGAATTGCCGGAAATCTCTCCGATATTAGGTTCAGAAAAAACTCAGTTCTACCGGAATAAACTGGAGTACACTTTTTCCAACAAACGTTGGCTGACGACAGAAGAGGTTCAGCAGAATGTAGTGTACGAACAGATGAATGCCGTAGGCTTCCATATTCCCAATGCTTTCGACAAAGTGCTGGCCATAGAGAAGTGCTGGCTGCAGGACGATATATCCAACCGCATCCGCAATGCAGTACGCGACTATGCCTACCAGCACAACTATTCCTTCATCAACCTGCGTACGCATGAAGGAATGCTACGCAATATGATTGTACGTACCTCTACCACCGGCGAACTGATGGTAATCCTCATCTGCAAGATAGAGAAAGAGGAGGAAATGGCTCTGTTCAAGCAAATGCTGCAATACATAGCAGATACATTCCCCGAAATCACTTCCCTGCTATACATTATTAATAATAAATGCAACGACACCATCACCGACCTTGAGGTACACACCTTCAAGGGGAAAGACCATATCTTTGAGGAAATGGAGGGACTGCGCTTCAAGGTAGGTCCCAAATCTTTCTATCAGACCAACTCCGAACAAGCCTACAACCTCTACAAAGTAGCACGCAACTTTGCCGGACTGACCGGTAACGAGCTTGTTTATGACCTTTATACCGGCACGGGTACCATTGCCAATTTCGTATCCAAGCACGCACGCCAGGTAATCGGCATAGAATATGTGCCCGAAGCCATTGAAGACGCCAAGGTCAATGCCGAGATTAACGGAATTAAAAACACATTGTTCTTTGCCGGAGATATGAAAGACATGCTGACACAAGACTTCATCAACCAATACGGCCGTCCCGATGTCATCATCACCGACCCTCCCCGTGCCGGAATGCACCAGGATGTAGTGGATGTCATTCTGTTTGCCGAGCCCAAACGCATCGTATACGTCAGCTGTAATCCGGCTACGCAGGCGCGCGACCTGCAACTGCTCGATGCGAAATATAAAGTGAAGGCCGTTCAACCGGTAGACATGTTCCCGCACACCCACCATGTGGAAAACGTAGTATTATTGGAATTAAAAGATTGAAAGTACAAGTAGTTTTCAATCGTAAATTGTAAATTGTCTAATCGTAAATTAAAACCAGTCGTGGCAAAAGAAAAAATTACAGCAAGAGCCCGCACACAATATACGGACTACATGGTGAAGGAACCGATGGAGCTCATGGAGTTTCTGGCAGCTAAAATGCCGGACGCCAGCCGCACCAAGCTGAAATCATTGCTGAGCAAACGCATTATATATGTGGACAGCGTTATCACTACACAATACAATTTTCCTCTGAAACCGGGTATGAAAGTACAAATCAGCCGTGAGAAGGGACGTAAAGAGTTCAACCATAAACTGATGAAGATTGTATACGAGGATGCCTATATCATCGTGATAGAGAAGATGCAGGGTTTGCTGTCCGTCAACACTGACCGGCAAAAGGAACGTACCGCCTATACCATCTTGAATGAATACGTGCAACGCTCGGGCAAGCAGCACCGTGTACACATCGTGCACCGCCTGGACCGTGACACCTCCGGCTTGATGATGTTTGCCAAAGACGAGAAGACCCAACGTACACTACGCGATAACTGGCATGACATTGTAACAGACCGGCGATACGTAGCCGTGGTGGTCGGCGAGATGGAAAAAGATGCAGGAACCGTGGTTTCTTGGTTGACAGACCGCAAGCTGTATGTATATTCAAGTCCGACAGATGACGGGGGACAAGAATCCATTACGCATTACCGTACCATCAAACGAGCCAATGGATACTCTCTCGTTGAACTGAACCTGGAAACGGGACGAAAAAACCAGATACGTGTACACATGCAGGATTTGGGGCATCCCATTATCGGCGACGGACGCTATGGACTGGAAGACGTAAATCCTATCGGACGCTTGGCCCTGCATGCTTTCAAACTCTGTTTCTATCATCCCGTCACGGGAGAGCTGATGCGGTTTGAAACACCTTATCCGGGAGAGTTCAAGAAATTGGTTTTGAAGAATAAGTAAAAAGCTGACATACAATAAAAAACGGAGCAATTGATTTGCTCCGTTTTTTATTGATAAGCATGTCCTCATTGCCGACGCATACGAAAAGGCTGTCCGTGAATATTATCTTGATATTCCCTCCAGCTATTATACCAAGTACCACTGAAAGAATAAGAATCAGCCATGGCTCCTTCAATGTAAGCCATGCTGCCACCATCATAGAATTCCAATTCCATCAGATTGTAAGCCCCACTAACCCAATTCCATCTGAAAAGCAAATAATTCGGGTCGCCATATGAACCAATAGTACCTTGGTTGCGCGCGTTAAAGGTCATAATCGTCCCCCTACCCCAAGTATATGCCCCGAAATCTATTTCTTCAGATGTATACCATTCACCGGGCAGATTATATTCCGTTTCTTCCTCACTATCACATGATGTCAATCCTAATACAAGGACAAACAACAATAACATTTTTGTGTATTTCAACATATTATTCATAAGCCATACTTTATTTATAATTAGCATCTACCATCATAACAACCACTCCATCCAGTTTACCGGATAAATAATGTTCGCGCACCCATACATTATCAAAGTACTTGATTTCACCGGCACCATAATTCAGAGTCAACCCCTCCATAGACTTATCCATCCATTTCCAAGTAAAAGTACGTGAAGTCGTTTCATAGGGACGGGACTCGCCTCCGCGATAATACTCCCAGATTTCCTGTCCAGAATTATCAGCCTTGGCAAACTTCAGCTGATGACTGCATAACACTTCAACTCCATCTTTGTTTTCCGTCTGATATTCTTCTATCCACGTCTTCCCACACAATTTGTCGTCGCTATTCTGCATGGTATAATATACATCATCCCCACAAGACGCCAGCCCAATCGTAAATACACACAACAGCAATATCTTCACATAATTCAAAGTCTTCATAAGTTATCGAGTTTAGTTAATACTTGCGGACAAACATACACAAAAAAAATGAAACACTTAATACTT
>JABLTO010015593.1_pt1 | contig 12798 bp, 8 predicted proteins | sample 7160091 | NCBI WGS metagenome assembly JABLTO01 (sample SAMN14651225, study PRJNA627086) | human gut metagenome | isolation source: feces | host: Homo sapiens
ATCAAGCCACGCCTTACTGTATCTTTCCGAGATAATGTCATAGTCAATGTTTTTCTTGATTAGCTTTTCATATTTTCGCCGATTTTCTATCCATCGTATCGTATCAATGCCTTTTGGTGCAGGAGAGGTATTCTCGTTTTCCCGTCCGATAGGATAGGATATGATTTCAGTATCGCTCAATTCAGTATTATTCTTTTCAGTATCATTAAAATCAGTATTATTATATTTATTATAATTAGATTTTGATTCTCGAAAGTCTGCACTTTCGACTTCCGAAAGTCTTGGATTTCGATTTTCAAAAGTCTTGACTTTCGATTTCCGAAAGTCTGGAATTTCGGTTTCCGAAAGTCTTAAATCTCGGTCGTTATTTTCGCTTATATAAAATTTTTTCAAATATATAATTGCAGGCTTGCCTTGTCCTTGCTTTTTTCGTTCAATAAGACCGATACCTTTTTCAGCGTCAAGCTCCGCAAGCAGCTTTGTAGCTTTTTCTGTTCCGCAGCACATTTGATCCATAACATTATTTGTTGTAAAGAATATGTATGCCCGGTTTTCATCATCAACCCAACCGTTGCGTATAGATAAACCCATACGGTCAAGCATAAGACCATATAACAGCTTTGCACTGTCCGACACTCGTTTGAAAGTGGGGGAAGTTACAAGTATTTTCGGTATTCTGTAAAATGTAAATTGTTCAGCTTCATTGCCATAAAAATAATCAAACTGTATCGACATTGTTGTGCCTCCTTTCCGTGTGTGATTGCATAAAAAAAGAACGCCTTATGGTTTTTTATAAAACGTTCTTTCTTATATTCAACATTTTATAGTATAACAAAAAGAGCTGCAAATTGTGTATTTGCAACTCTTATTTGTAAGCATCGTTACCTTTCAATTATGTCTGCACAAATTCTTGCACAGATTGGCGTAGTATTGGCGTAGTGTGGCGTAGTTTTTGATATTCTCAAAATCCTTAAGCCCGCATAAATACCGGCTTTTTTCGTTTTTTACTTATCCAACGGCTTCATTGTCGGGAAGAGCAATACGTCGCGGATGGAGGAACTGTCGGTCAGCAGCATCACAAGACGGTCGATGCCGATGCCCAGACCGCCGGTAGGCGGAAGTCCGTATTCCAAAGCGTTTACGTAATCTTCGTCCATCATGCTGGCCTCATCGTCGCCCTTTTCGCGCTTTTCCACCTGCTTTAAGAAACGCTCTTTCTGATCGATCGGATCGTTTAACTCCGAAAACGCGTTACCAAATTCGCGGCGGGTGATAAACACCTCAAAACGCTCGGTAAAGTCGGGGTTGTCCGCATAGCGCTTGGCAAGCGGCGAAATTTCGACCGGGTATTCGGTGATAAAGGTCGGCTGTACCAGCTGCTCCTCGACCCGTTCTTCAAAGACAAGACTGATGATTTCACCCTTGGAAAGGTCGGCGGCATCTTCATCAAAGGCAATGCCGACCGACTCTGCCAGAGCCTTTGCCTCGGCTGCGGTCGATACGGTTTTAAAGTCGGCGCCGGTATACTTTAAGATGGCGTCCTGCATGGTAATCCGCTGCCAGGGGCTGCCCAGATCGATCTCCTCGCCCTGATAAACGATGGTGGTGGTGCCCAAAACCTCTTTGGCAACCGTGCGGATCATATCCTCGGTCAAATCCATCATATCTTTATAGTCGGCATAGGCTTGATATAATTCAATCGTGGTAAACTCCGGGTTGTGCTTAACGTCCATGCCCTCGTTGCGGAAAAGCCGACCCATTTCGTAGACCTTTTCAAAGCCGCCGACCACCAGCCGCTTTAAATAAAGCTCCGGCGCGATACGCAGATACATGTCAATGTCTAAGGTATTGTGGTGCGTGATAAACGGCCGTGCCGCCGCGCCGCCGGCAATGGTATTTAAAATGGGGGTTTCGACCTCCATATACCCGCGGGAATCCAGATAGTTGCGGATCGCAGTCATGATTTGGCTCCGCAGACGGAAGGTCTTTTTGACCTCCGGGTTCATGATCAAATCGACATAGCGCTGACGATAACGCAAATCCGGGTTGGTAAGACCGTGGAATTTTTCCGGCAGGGGACGCAGGGACTTGCTGAGCAAGGTAACCTTGGACGCCCGCACCGAAATCTCACCGCGCTGGGTGGTAAACACCTCGCCGGTGACGCCGACAATGTCGCCGATGTCTAACTTTTTGTATTTTTTATAAGGCTCATCGCCCAGCTCATCCCGTTTTACACAGAGCTGAATTTTGCCGGAGCCGTCCTGTAAATCCGCAAAGGACATCTTGCCCATGACGCGCTTTGACATAAGGCGGCCGGCCAAAACAACGGTCTTGCCCTCAAAGTTTGCATAGTCTTCAATAATTTCGGCCGCATGGTTTTGGCGGTCAAATTTGGTAATGGCAAAGGGATTTTCGCCATCCGCCAAAAGGGCGGCTAATTTCTCGCGGCGTACCTTTAAAACCTCATTGAAATCCTTCTCCGGGGCGGTCGGTGCGCCGTTTTGCTGATTTTGTTCGCTCATATAACTCTCCTCTTCCTTATTCGGGCTTATTCGATCGCAAGAATTTTGTAGCTGACCGGGCCGTCCTGCGTTTCCACAATGGCGGTCTCGCCCACGCCCTTGCCCTTGATTGCCATAAACAGGGGGCATTCGTTTGAAATGGTCTTTTCTTCCTCGTTGGTCGGGTCTGCCTCGGTAGAACCAACGATGGTATACCACTCGGCCTCGTCAAATTCTATGTCTAAAATCTGTACCTTGGTACCGATGCCGACCTTGGTGCGGTCGATCTCGTCCGCGTCGATCACGGTCACGTTTTTCAGCATGTTCTCCAGCTCATTGATGCGGATCTCCACCTGAGCCTGTTCGTTTTTCGCCTCATCGTATTCCGAGTTCTCGGACAGGTCGCCGAATCCCAGCGCAACCTTGATCTTTTCAGAAACCTCTTTGCGCTTTTTGGTTTTTAAATATTCCAGCTCGTCCTCCAGCTTTTTTAAACCCTCTGCAGTCAGCGTAATCTTTTTTTCCATTTGATAACCTCCGTTTTTGCCATGCGGCGCAAGCCTTAGCGGCCGCAAAAAAATAGGAACCTTTTTATTATAATCGAAATCATCCGTCTTGTCAAATCCCGGTTGCATTCAGGAAATAAGCGGCAGGACTTTCGCCCTGCCGCCGCGCTTTTTTAGCCCTTATACCCGTTCGGGTTCTGCGTCTGCCATTTCCAGGTGTCGGCGCACATATCGTCCAGCGTGTGCGTTGCGCAAAATCCCAGCTCTTGGTTTGCCTTGGTGGGATCTGCATAGCAGCTTGCCACATCGCCGGGACGGCGGTCAACGATTTTATAAGGAATCTCCTTGCCGCTTGCCTTTTCAAACGCCGCAATCATATCCAGTACGCTGTAACCGGTGCCGGTGCCGAGGTTGTAAATCAAAACGCCGGTCTCGTTCTCAATCTTTTTAAGCGCCTTTAAGTGGCCGATGGCAAGATCGGTAACGTGAATGTAATCCCGTACGCCGGTGCCGTCCTTGGTGTTATAGTCATTGCCGTAGACCGACAGGCACTGCAGCTTGCCGACCGCAACCTGAGAAATGTAGGGAACCAGGTTGTTGGGAATGCCGTTCGGATCCTCGCCGATCATGCCGCTTTTGTGGGCGCCGACCGGGTTGAAGTAGCGGAGCAGCACAATGCCCCATTCGGGATCTGCCTTGCTGAGATCCTTTAAGATATATTCAATCGTGAGCTTAGTCTGTCCGTACGGGTTGGTGCAGGAAAGCGGAAAATCCTCCCGGATCGGAACGGTGTGCGGATCGCCGTATACCGTAGCGGAAGAGGAGAACACCAGTTTCTTGACGTTATACTTTCCCATAATGTCCAAAAGATTCAGTGTGCCGGTGATATTGTTGTGGTAATAAAGAAGCGGCTTTGCAACGCTTTCGCCAACGGCCTTTAAGCCTGCAAAATGAATGACTGCGTCAAAATCGTGTTCTTTAAAAACCTGTTCGGTTGCCGCATAGTCCAAAAGATCGACCTTGTAAAACGGAAAATCCTTGCCAGTAATCTCTTTTACCCGGCGCACCGCTTCCTCACAGCTGTTATCCAGGTTGTCCAGTACGACAACTTCATCGCCGTTTTCAAGTAATTCCACACAGGTGTGGCTGCCGATATAGCCGGCACCGCCGGTCACTAAAATCTTCATAATATCAGGGCTCCTTTGATTTATAAACTTTGGGGATCAAACACATTTCACCCTGCGTCAAGAATACCACATTTTGTGTACCGTGTCAAGGTTTTCGGACGGCGTTTTGTAAAAAAATGCCATGGTTTTTCACCATGGCAAGGAGATAAATTTCGGATCAATTTTTTCTTTAATTTTCGCTCTCTAACATGGCTTTTAATTCGTCCTCCGAGAGAACGGGCACGCCGAGTGCGGCCGCTTTTTCAAGCTTGCTGCCGGCCTCGCTGCCGGCAACGACAAAGTCCGTCTTTTTGGAGACGCTGCCGCTGACCTTGCCGCCGTTTTCCTCAATCAGCGCCTTGGCCTCGCTGCGCGTCATCGTGTTTAGCGTGCCGGTTAGGACAAAGGTCTTTGCGGCAAGGCGGCTGCTGACGCGGCTGCTTTGATAGGTAAGCCGTACGCCGGCTGCGCGCAGCTTATCAAAAAGCTCTATGGATTTTTCTTCTTTCAGATAATGCGTCAGGCTTGCAGCCATCTTGGCGCCGATATCCGGGATCGCCGCAATGGCTGCCTCGTCCGCCTGCATCAGACTGTCCAGGCTCTCAAAGTGTTCTGCAAGGGATTTTGCCGCACTGCTGCCGATCAGCCGAATGCCGAGACCAAACAGTACACGATCCAGTCCCTGCTGCTTGGAGGCCTCGATGGCCGCAATCAGGTTCTGCGCCGATTTTTCCGCAAAGCGCTCCAGAGAGACCAGGTCGTCCATGCGGAGACGGTACAGATCCGCGCAGTCCGCAATCAGATCGTTATCCAGCAGCTGCTGCACAATGGCAGGGCCGAGACCGTCAATGTCCATGGCCGGCCGGGAGGCAAAGTGAATGATACTGCGCAGCTGCTGCGCCGGGCAGTTGGAGCTCAGACACCGCACGGCGGCCTCGCCCTCCTCGCGGTAGAGCGGCTCGCCGCAGGCCGGGCAAACCTTTGGCATGTGAAAAACCCGTTCCGATCCGCTGCGCCGCTCCGGCAGAGAACGCACCACCTCCGGAATGATGTCGCCGGCCTTTTGAATCACCACTGTATCGCCGATGCGGATATCCTTGTCGCGGATATTGTCCTCGTTGTGCAGGGTCGCGCGGCTTACCGTTGAGCCGGCAATCCGTACCGGCTCTAAAACGGCGTTCGGCGTAATAACACCGGTACGGCCGACTTGCAAGACAATATCCAAAAGGCGGCTCTCCTGCTGCTCGGCCGGGAATTTATAGGCGGCTGCCCAGCGCGGCGTCTTGCTGGTGGTGCCAAGCGCCTCGCGCTGATCAAAGCGGTTGACCTTTACCACGGCACCGTCAATGTCAAAGCTGAGCGTGCCGCGCGCCTGACCGATCCGCATAATTTCTTCATAGGCGGCGTCTGCACCGTAGAAGAGTCCGCGCTCCGGAATGGTTTTAAACCCTTGTTCTTTTAAATAGGCAATCGATTCCGCGTGGGTGGCAAAGGTTTTTCCGTCAATCTGCTGCACATTAAAAATAAAAATGTCCAGCTGCCGCTGCGCCGTGATGCGGCTGTCCAGCTGCCGCAGCGATCCTGCCGCCGCGTTTCTGGGATTGGCAAACAGCGGCTTGCCGACGCTCTCGCACTGCTCGTTAAGCTTGACAAAGCCGGCCTTTGGCATAAACACCTCGCCGCGCACCTCCAGATAAGGAATCGCGTCCTTCAGACGCAGCGGAATGCTGCCGATGGTCTTAAGGTTTGCCGTGATATCCTCGCCGACATTGCCGTTGCCGCGGGTCGAGCCGCGCACCAGACTGCCGTTTTCGTATTCCAAAGAGACCGACAGACCGTCAATCTTCATTTCCACGGCGTATTCCACTGCGTCCGTTTGCAGCGCCGCGGCGGTGCGGCTGTCAAAGTCGCAAAGCTCCTCCTTAGAAAACACGTCCGCAAGACTTTGCATCGGTACGGTGTGGACGACCTCGTCAAAGCCGTCCGACACCGCGCCGCCGACCCGCTGGGTGGGAGAATCCGGCGTGATAAGCTCCGGGTACTCCGCCTCCAGACGGAGCAGACGGTTCATTCGTTCGTCATAGACAAAATCGCTGACGCTGGGCTGATCGTTTACATAATATTCCTCGTTATACCGCTCCAATTCGGCGCGGAGTTTTTGGATTTCCTCTCTGACTGCTTGATCGGGCATACGGAGCGCTCCTTCCCCTTTTGTAAAATCAGTATCCTATATAGTATACCGAATTTTCAAAAAAGAATCAAGTGGAGATTTTAGCGGTCAGGAACAGAGAGGTAGGTATCGGGTACGGTGCCGAGCAGGATTGTTTCGGTCATGGGAACCTGCGTGGTGACCGTGATTTCCTCACTGTTTGCAATGCCGCCGACCCTTGCGGTGACGGTAATGTCCGCCGAGAGCAGATAGCGCGTTTGGTTGATGCCGGCTGCCGTAAATGTATCGCAGAACGAGACGTCGATTTTCTCGGCGTAAAATACGCGGATCGGCAGATGAAAGCCGACGCCGGTATACAGGGCGTCCGAAAACAAAAGCCCGATGGGAATGTAGGTGTCCACCGCATGGATGGCGCGGAGCCTGTCGCCGATTTTCAGTAACAGCTCCGCTTTGACGCGGTTCGCGGCCGCATAGTCGGTGTGCATGGAGCGGGGCGCGCCGCCCTCATCCTTTTGCAGCGTGGTGAGGGCGCGGATTTCGTCCGCCTTTTCCTGCATCAGCTCTGATACGGCTGCGTTGGCGTCATAAACCAGCCTTTGGTTTAAGGCGGCTGCGGCGGCCTGTCTGCCCACCGTGCCGACCCGGCGCACGGCGGCAAAAATCCCGAAAAGCAGGGCGATGAGAAGAAGAAAAACGAAACAGGAACGCAGCTTGCCGCCGATCGTGTGCCGATAGACCTTGCGGCGTGTGCCTCTTTGCCGGCCGGCAAAAAAACGGTAACGAAATCTGCGCCATCGTGTATGCATCCTGCCATCCCCTTTCTGTCTTACCATATGAAAAAAGAGGAAGATGGTGCCTGTCTGCAAAAAATCATAAAAAAGGCGTGACAAAACAGGGATTTTCCGTTATAATGAAATATACGCTGAAAGACAGAGTAAATGACGAAACATCGTTTATCATGAAAGGTGCGAAGGATATCATGTGGGCAGAGGAAAGTGTTTTTTATCAGATTTATCCGCTCGGCTTTTGCGGTGCGCCGCAAAAAAATGACGGCGTTTTGGTGCCGCGGATCCGCAAGGTTATGGATTGGATTCCGCATATCAAAAGCCTCTGTGCGGACGCGGTTTATTTTTCGCCGGTGTTTGCGTCGGACACGCACGGCTACGACACCCGCGATTTTCGCCGCATCGATTGCAGACTGGGCGAAAATGCGGATTTTCGCGATGTCTGCGACGCGCTGCATCAAAACGGAATCCGCGTTGTCTTAGACGGCGTGTTCCATCATGTGGGCAGGGGCTTTTGGGCGTTTTTGGACGTCCTGGAAAAGAAGTGGGATTCTCCGTACAAGGACTGGTTTTATATAAATTTTGACGGCGACAGCCCCTACCGGGACGGATTTTGGTACGAGGGCTGGGAGGGGCATTATGAGCTGGTTAAGCTGAACCTGAACAACGAGGCGGTGGTCGAGTATATCTTCTCCTGTATAAAGGGCTGGATCGAGGAATTTTCGATTGACGGGCTGCGGCTGGATGTGGCGTATTCGCTGGATTTTGATTTTTTGCGGCGGCTGCGGCAGTTTTGCGACAGCCAAAAGGAAGATTTTTATTGCATCGGCGAGCTGCTGCACGGCGACTATAACCGCTGGGTAAATCCGCAGATGCTAAACAGCTGCACCAACTATGAGTGCTATAAGGGGCTTTACTCCAGCTTTAACTCCATGAACCTTTTTGAGATCACACATTCTCTGCTGCGGCAGTTCGGGTCGGAACCGTGGACGCTGTACCGCGGCAAGCATCTTTTGTGCTTTGTGGATAATCATGATGTCACCCGTATCGCAAGCCTGCTGCAAAACCCGGCGCACCTGCCGCTGATTTACACCCTGCTCTTTACCATGCCGGGGATTCCCTGTATTTACTACGGCAGTGAGTGGGGCGCGCACGGCGAAAAGCAGCCCGGCTCGGATGAGGCACTCCGCCCGTGCTTTGACGCACCAAAGAGCAGCGCGCTGACCGCGCATCTTGCGGCGCTTGCCAAGATCCATCATGAAAGCCCGGCCATCCTGTACGGCGATTTTTCACAGCTGCATCTTACCAACCGGCAGCTTGTCTGGCAGCGGCGCTGCGAAAGCGAGACGGTCTGGATCGCCGTCAACGCGGACGAGGCGCCCTATGCGGCGTATTTTTCCGCGCCGCACGGCATGCTGGAAAATATGATTACCAAAGAGGCGGTTGCCTTTGACGGCGCCCTGGCACTTGCGCCGTACAGCGCGGCGGTCTATCGGGTGCTGGGCTAGATGTTTTGTAAAGATTTATAAAAACGGGAGGATCTTATGATGATCAAACGAATGACGGCGGTACTTTTATCCATGTTGCTGCTTCTATCCCTTGCGGCGCCGGCCGCCTTCGCGGAAGGCGAGGCTTTGCCGATGCCGCAGGAAAAACGGGATATGCCGCGCGGCGGCGTGTGGCGCAGCGAAACAAGGACTCCGATCGAGGAGGATGCGGCGGCAGATGCCGGAGACATTGCGCTTTCTGCCGAATACGATGAGGACGCGTTTTTTGCCTATTTGGAAAACGCCTGCATGGAACACATGGAGGCGATTCCGGTTCGGGAATTTCAGATCCCGGCGGACGATATCGGGGCAATTTATATGCGTTTTGCGATGACCCATCCGATGGCGCTGCTGCGCACCGGGTATAACATTGAATACGGGCTCTCAAGCGGCCTTACGGTGCGCCTTTATCCGACCTACCTGCTCGGCAGTAAGGAAGAGGACGATGCGGCGCGGATTCTGCTGCGGCAAAAGGCAGCGGCGTACGGGAACGCTGCCAAGCAGCATAAAGACCCCTTGGAACAAATCCTGTCCGTACACGATGCCATCACCAAGGATACGACATATGATTACAACTTTCAGGACACCTCCTACCATGCCTACGGCATTGCAAACGGAGGAAACGCCGTGTGCCAGGGATATGCGCAGATGTTCTATATGGTCGCGGACAGCCTTGGCTTTGAGACCAACTTTATCACCTATACGGCCGGGGATCCGAACGATCTTTCCGATCCCAATCACGCCAATAACCATATGTGGAATTGTGTGAAATTGGACGGAAAGTGGTACTTTTTGGACGCAACATGGGACGACCCGGACTGGGAGGATCAGGCGCTTTCCTCGCACGATTACTTTTTGGTCAGCGAGGCAACCATGATGCGGCGCGATACCGACGGCGGTCACGGTGATAAGGCGAAATGGAGTTCTTATCGAAAGGACGGCAGCGTGCCGGACTGCACCGATACGACCTATGAGACGGATTATATTTTTAACTATCCAAGTCCCATAACGCTGGTGCGCGAGGACGGCAAAATCGGATTTTATGCGCACGGTTACTTCTTTTGCGCCGACAGTTTGTATGTCGGAAATGTCTTTGTCAGCCGCGCAGAGGGAAATCAGATCAAATACTTCTTTTTAAACACGCCGCCGGCCGAGGTGACGCTATATATGGTATACAGAAATCGATCCGGCGTGATCGGCAAATTAGAAAAACAAGCGCTGAACGACAAACGGGAATTTATGATTTATACCCTGTCACTTGGCAGTGCGCCGACAAAATATCCGTCGCGCACACTGTATTTTTGGGAAGGCGATACCCTAAACCCGTGCGGCGGCCGCGTCAATATCGAGTAAAAGGACTTGCATATCACAAAAAATCATGGTATGATAACATAATAGGAAAAAACAGGGGCTTTTTTATAGCCCCTTTGGATAGAGAGGAGCGGTTTTGTGCCAAAAGAGCTTTCAAAAACCTACGACCCCAAACAGGTCGAAGAACGCATTTACCAAAATTGGATAGATAAGGGCTATTTCCATGCGGAAATTGATCCGAATAAAGAACCCTTTACGATTGTGATTCCGCCGCCGAATGTCACCGGCCAGCTGCATATGGGACATGCCCTGGACGAGACGTTTCAGGATATTTTAATCCGTGCAAAAAGAATGCAGGGGTATGCGGCGCTTTGGATTCCCGGTACCGACCACGCCGGAATCGCCACACAAATTAAGGTAGAAGAGGATCTGCGCGTCAATGAACACCTGACCCGATACGATCTCGGACGGGAGGAATTTTTAAAGCGCGTCTGGGCCTGGAAGGAGAAGTTCGGCGGCCGCATCATCAGCCAGCTGAAGAAGATCGGCTGCTCCTGTGACTGGGAACGGGAGCGTTTCACCATGGACGAGGGGTGCAGCAAAGCCGTTAAAGAGGTTTTTGTCAACCTTTACAATAAGGGGCTGATCTATCAGGGAAGCCGCATCATCAACTGGTGTCCGCACTGTATCACGGCGCTGTCTGACGCCGAGGTGGAGCATACCGAACAGGCAGGACATTTTTGGCATATCAAATACCCGATTAAGGACAGTGACGGCTATGTGGTGATTGCGACCACCCGTCCGGAGACCTTGTTCGGCGATACGGCGGTTGCGGTCAATCCGGAGGACGAACGCTACCGGGATCTGATCGGAAAGAAGCTGATTTTGCCGCTGGTCGGCCGAGAAATCCCCGTGATTGCGGACGAATACGTTGACCGGGAGTTTGGAACCGGCTGCGTGAAGATTACCCCGGCGCACGACCCGAACGATTTTGAGGTGGGACAGCGCCATAATCTGGAGCAGATTAAGGTATTAAACGATGATGCGACCATGAATGCCCACGCTGGAAAGTACGAGGGCATGGATCGCTATGCCTGCCGCAAGGCGATGCTGATCGATCTTGAAGAGCAAGGCCTTTTGGTAAAGACCGAAGAGCACACGCATAACGTGGGACAGTGTTACCGCTGCGGCACCACGGTAGAACCGATCATCTCCAAGCAGTGGTTTGTGAAGATGAAACCGCTGGCACAGCCGGCGATTGACGCGGTAAAAAATGATGAGACGGAATTTGTGCCGGAACATTTTGAAAAGGTTTACTTCCATTGGCTGGAAAATATCAAGGACTGGTGTATCTCCAGACAATTGTGGTGGGGACATCGGATTCCGGCATTTTACTGCGATGACTGCAATGAAATTGTTGTCACCAAGGAAGAGACCGCGCACTGCCCCAAATGCGGCAAGGAGATGCGCCAGGATCCCGATACCTTAGATACCTGGTTCAGCTCGGCGCTCTGGCCGTTTTCGACCCTGGGCTGGCCGGATCAGACCGAAGATCTTGCGTATTTTTACCCGACCAGCACCCTGGTTACCGGCTACGACATTATCCCGTTCTGGGTAATGCGGATGATGTTCTCCGGCCTTGCGCATACCGGACAGGTGCCTTTCCGCCATGTTTATATTCACGGGCTGGTGCGCGACGCCCTGGGACGCAAGATGAGCAAATCGCTGGGTAACGGCATTGACCCCTTGGAGATTATCGATCAGTACGGCGCCGATGCGCTGCGTTTTACGCTTGCCACCGGGAACTCGCCGGGCAACGATATGCGCTTTAGCACCGAACGGGTGGAGGCCAGCCGGAACTTTGCCAATAAGATCTGGAATGCATCGCGGTTTGTCCTGATGAATCTGGACATCGATACCTGCTGCCTGCCGGAGCTTTCGAAGCTGCAATTAGAGGATCGCTGGATTTTGCACGCGTATAATGAGCTTATTCGGGAAGTGACGGAAAACCTGGATAAGTATGAACTGGGTATCGCGGTTTCCAAGCTGTATGATTTTATCTGGGACAGTTTTTGCGACTGGTATATCGAACTGGTAAAGCCGCGTTTTTTTGCAAAGGACGAGAGCAACCAGACGGCGCAGCAGGTGCTGACCTATGTACTGTCCGGCACCTTAAAGCTGCTGCATCCGTTTATGCCCTTTATCACCGAGGAAATCTGGCAGGCGCTGCCGCATGAGGGAGAGAGCATCATGATTTCCGCTTTCCCGGTTTATGACGAGGCGCTGAAAAACTCGGAGGCTGCCGATCAGATGCAGATGCTGATGGCGTCCATCAAAGGCATCCGTAATATCCGCAGCGAGCGGAATGTTCCGCCGTCCAAAAAGTGTACCGTTTATATCGTGACGGCACAGACGGATGTTTTTGAAAAGGGCGTTGCCTTTTATACCAAGCTGGCGTCCGCAGACCGCGTGGTGATTCAAAAGGATAAGAGCGGAATCCCGGAAAACGCGGTTTCCGTTGTCAGCCCCGGTGCAGAGCTGCTTTTGCCCTTTGACGAACTGGTCGATAAAGAAAAGGAACTGGAACGTTTGAATAAGGAGAAAAAGCGCCTGGAGGGCGAGATCAAGCGCGTGGAAGGAAAGCTTTCCAACAAGGGCTTTACCGAAAAGGCGCCGGCCGCCGTGGTAGAGGAAGAACGCCAAAAGGGCGAGAAATATAAGGCGATGCTGAAAACAGTAATTGATAGCATCGATCAGCTGAGATAAAGAATGCGCAAGAAAGAGCGCCGCGAAAATCCGATGGATTTTCGCG
>JABLTO010019969.1_pt1 | contig 12794 bp, 6 predicted proteins | sample 7160091 | NCBI WGS metagenome assembly JABLTO01 (sample SAMN14651225, study PRJNA627086) | human gut metagenome | isolation source: feces | host: Homo sapiens
GTTTTTGTGCCGGTGGTTATGAGCATCGCATTGGTGACGTTTATTGTGTGGATCTTGGCGGGCAAGGGCTTCGCCTTTGCGCTGTCCATGGGCATTTCCGTGCTGGTGATTTCCTGCCCCTGCGCGCTGGGATTGGCAACGCCGGTGGCTATTATGGTCGGTACGGGCGTTGGCGCGAAGAACGGCATTCTGATTAAGTCGGCTGAGGCGCTGGAAGCGGCGCACGCCATTGATACCGTGGTGCTGGACAAAACGGGCACCATTACCGAGGGTAAGCCCCGCGTGACAGATTATTTCCCCGCAGTACAGGTGACACAGCAGGAGCTGATGTGCAGTGCATTGGCATTGGAGCAGTCTTCTGAGCATCCGCTGGCACGGGCGATCACCGCTGCCGGAAAGGATATGCAGGTGCAGAGCGCGTCGGGTATTGCGTCTGTTCCCGGAAAGGGACTGCGTGGCACGGCGGTTTCCGGAGAAACGCTGCTGGGTGGTACGGCGCGTTTTCTCAAGGAAGAGGGCGTGAAGCTTTCTGACGCATGGGTGGAACAGGTCGCGGAGAAGTGCGCGGGTAAGACGCTGCTGCATTTTGCGGTGGGCGGAAGGTATTTGGGGGCAATTGCTGTGGCGGATACGCTGAAGACGACCAGCCCGGAAGCGATTGCGGCCTTGCGGCATATGGGCGTTCGTGTTATCATGATGACGGGCGACAGCAAGGATGCGGCGGCGGAGATCGCACATCAGGCTGGCGTGGACGAGGTGCTGGCAGAGGTCTTGCCGCAGGATAAGGAAAAGATGGTTGCGGAGCTCATGAGTCAGGGCCGCAAGGTGGCTATGGTAGGCGACGGCATCAACGACGCGCCCGCGCTGACGCGTGCGGATGTTGGTATTGCTATTGGCGCGGGTACGGATATTGCCATTGAGGCGGCGGACTTCGTGCTGGTAAAGAGCGATCTGCGGGATGTGCCAATGGCTATTCGCCTGAGCCGGAATGTGCTGCGCAACATCAAGGAGAACCTCTTTTGGGCGTTCTTCTACAACTGTGTGGGTATCCCGCTGGCGGCGGGCGTGTTCTACAACTGGCTGGGCTGGCAGCTCAGTCCTATGTTCGCCGCAGCGGCTATGTCCTTCAGCAGCGTATTCGTGGTTTCCAATGCGCTGCGCATCCGTTCCTTTAAGGCGGAGAAAATGGAAACCCATTCCGCGGCCCCGGCAGAGCTCCGGGTGATCGCAGACGAGAACAAGGAGGAAAAGACGATGGAAAAGAAAATGTTAGTAGAGGGTATGTCCTGCAATCATTGCAAGATGAGCGTGGAGAAGGCCATCAAGGCTGTTCCCGGCGTGACGGACTGCGTGGTGGATCTGGCGGCGAAGACGGCGACCATTACCCTGAATGCTGACGTGGCGGACGATAAGCTGATGGAAGCGGTTCGCGGCGCGGATTTCAAGCCTGTGAAAATGCTGTAAGGTGACAGAATGCAGGCAGATCATGAGAAAATCCGCCGACTGGTCATGACCGCACGCGGTCAGTTGGACGGAATCCTGAAAATGATCGAGGAAGACCGCTACTGCATTGACATTTCGAATCAGCTGATGGCGACCACTGCGGTGCTGAGAAAGGCCAACCGCGAGGTGCTTACGGCGCATATGATGGGCTGCATGACCGAAGCGATTCTGGAAGGTCAGGGGCAAGAGAAGATCGACGAGATCATGAAGATCATGGAAAAAATGGATAAATAAACAGCAGACGCTCGGAATCCTTCTGGTATCCGGGCGTCTGCTTTGCGGTACATGAAGCGAGGGAGGGACACATGTCTCAGCAGAATATTTACGATAACGAGACCTTTTTTGAGAATTTCAAGAGCCTTCGCGCAAGCGACGTGAATTATAATGATTGCATTGAAACACCGATGCTGCTTTCTATGCTGCCGGACTTGCGTGGAAAGCATGTGCTGGACATTGGCTGTGGCATGGGTCAGCACGCGAAGCAGTATGCGGACATGGGCGCGGCGCTTGTGCTGGGCATTGATATTTCCACGAAAATGCTGGATTGGGCACGAAGCCACAATGCAGCGCCGACGATTGTTTATCAGCGGCTTCCCATGGAAGAATTAGATCAGTTGGAAGATGCCTTTGATGTTGTGACCAGCTCACTGGTGTTTGACTATGTGGAGGATTTTGATCGGATGATGCGGCTGGTCTATGACCGCATGAAGCTAGGTGCATATTTCGTGTTTAGCACGTCGCATCCCATGGCAACGGCATGGGATGGCACCTATCCACGATTCACTCGATCAGAAACGGGACAGCGTCTGTATGCCAACATCAATAATTACATGGTGGAGGGAAAACGTTCCGTCAAGTGGGTGGTGGAGGATTACGAGTTGTATCATCGAACCTTCGCTTCGCTGGTGAATGCGATCGTACACGCGGGCTTTCAGCTGGAGGAATGTCAGGAATCCAACTGTTCGGACGCTCTGCGGGCACAGTATCCAAGTCGGTTTGATGGAACGATACATCGTCCGGATTTTGTTTTTTTCAGGTGCCGCAAGCTGCTGGAATAAGCAAAAGCAACGGAGTGGAGAAAATATATGATCTTCACTCCATTGCTTTTTTCTTTGAAACACACTTTCCCCGCATCTCCCCAAAGGCGTACGAAAAAAAGCCTGTCTATTTGCAAAGCATTCAGACGGCAGCAGGAGTCCAGCCGAGCTTCGTTATCAAAAAAGGGACAACCTTTTCCGCTGTCCCCATTGATTGTATCATATGTTTCATCCTTTGTTGTGACCACAGGGCATGATTATTTTATTTGTTGATCTTTTCCGGGGGCTTCCGCATGGTCAGACTGATGCGGTTTTTATTCTTTTCCACTTCAAGCACCCATACGGTCACAACGTCGCCCACGCGAACGATTTCGCTGGGGTGATTCACCCGGCGCTGGGCCATTTGGCTGATATGCACCAGACCGTCCCGGTGTACGCCAATGTCCACAAATGCGCCGAAATCGGTCACGTTGCGAACGGTGCCCTTCAGTTCCATGCCGGGAACAAGGTCATCCATCTCCACCACGTCCGTGCGAAGTAAGGGTGGGGGAAGCTCGTCACGGGGGTCGCGTCCAGGCTTACTTAATTCGCGTATCATATCCTTTAGGGTCGGTTCACCGATGTCCAGCTCCTTGGCTAGCTTAGCATAACCGACCAATTCGGCTTCCTTTTGCAGCATTCCCGTGGCGGCCTCAGCCGGTGTCAGCTCAAAGCGATTTAGCAGCGCCTTGGCGGCAGCGTAGCTTTCGGGATGAATGCCGGTATTCTCAATGGAGTCCTTGCCGCCGGGAATGCGCAGGAAGCCCGCACATTGTTCGAAGGCCTTCGGACCTAACTTCGGCACTTTTTTCAGTGCCGCACGAGAGGCAAATGCACCGTTTTCCTCTCGATAGGTGACGATATTCTTGGCTACGGTTGCATTTACGCCCGCAACATGGGACAGCAGCGAGGGACTGGCGGTGTTCACGTCCACACCCACTGCATTCACACAGTCTTCGATCACGCCGGAAAGAGCTTCGTCCAGCTCGGCTTCCTTCAGGTCGTGCTGATACTGGCCCACGCCAATGGCCTTCGGGTCGATTTTTACCAGCTCGGCCAGCGGGTCCTGCAAGCGCCGTGCAATGGACACAGCAGAGCGCAGGTTTACGTCAAATTGGGGGAATTCCTCTGCGGCCAGCTTGGAAGCGGAATAGACGGACGCACCCGCTTCGCTGACTACCATGTAGCTCAGCGCCTTGCCGAGATTCATGTCGCGCATCACATCTACAAAGAACTGCTCTGTTTCACGGCTGGCGGTACCGTTTCCGATGGCGACGATCTCTACGTGATGCCTGCGGATCAGGGCTTCCAGCTTGGTTTTCGCTGCCGCAGCCTCGGCCTGCGACTTGGTGAGATACACCACAGCGGTGTCCAGCACGCGGCCTGTTGCGTCTACTACGGCGACCTTACAGCCCATGCGGTAGCCCGGATCAAGACCCATGGCAACCTTTCCCTTGACGGGCGGCTGCATGAGTAGGGGCTTAAGGTTCAAGGCGAACACACGAATCGCGGCTTGCTGAGCCTTGTCAGTCAGATCGTTGCGCAGTTCCGTGTCCAGCGAGGGAGCGATAAGACGGGTGTAAGCATCTTCACAGGCGGAAACTACATACTGGGTGGCGATGCTGCCGGTATGCGCCACATATTCCTGCTGAATGATCCGCTGCACCTGCTGCTCGTCCACGACCAGTTCGACCTTGAGGAAGCCTTCCTTTTCGCCGCGGTTCATGGCCAGAACGCGGTGCGAGGGCATCAATCGCAGGGGCTCCTGATAATCGTAGTACATGCGGTATACGCTGTCTTCCTCGCCGGAGGCCTTTGTCTGTACCTGACAAGTCTGATGATACAGGCTCTTCAGCTTTGCGCGTACACCCGCATCGTCGCTGATGCGTTCTGCCAGAATATCCATGGCGCCCTGAAGTGCTTCTTCGGGTGTGTTCACGCCCTTTTCTGCATCCAGAAAACCCTCACAGAGCTCTTCGGGCGTCTTTGCTTTGGTGAGCTGAAGCAGCAGCGTGTCTGCCAAAGGCTCCAAGCCTTTTTCACGCGCAATCATGGCGCGAGTGCGGCGCTTGGGTTTGTAGGGACGATAAATGTCCTCCAACTGGCCCATAGTGGCGGCGTTGTCCAGCGCAGCTTGCAGCTCCTCTGTCCATTTTTCCTGCTTTTTCAGCGAGGACGCAATTTCATCCCGGCGGGTCTGTAAATTTCGCAGCTGGGTCAGCCGGTCATTCAGATCGCGCAGAGTGGTGTCATCCAGCGAACCGTGAGCTTCCTTGCGGTAGCGTGCGATAAAGGGGAGGGTATTTCCCTCGTCCAGCAATGAAATAACGGCTTCCACCTGCCATGGAGCCAGCTTGAACTCCTGACAGAGTGCTTCGACTAACGTCATGTGAGAACCTCCTCTAAGTGACCCTCGCAGCCGGCTAAAAGGCCGCTTGCAAAGGCAAACATCAAATTAAAGCCGCCGCAGTCACCGTCAACATTCAGAATTTCTCCAGCGGCATGAAGCCCGGGAACCAGATGCGAGCATAAGGTATCAGGGCTGAACTCTGATGTTTCTATTCCTCCGGCGGTGACTTGTGCGCTGTCAAAGCCTTTAACACCTGTTACAGGCAAGGCAAAGTCAGCGGCAAGTGAGGCGAGTGCATCTATTTCTGCGCTTTTCAGCGAAGCGACTGGGCGGGAAAGCGGTGTGATCCCGGCACATCGCAGGAGTGCTACGCCGAGTCGGCTTACACACAGGCCTGTCAAAAGCTGTTCCATAGGAACATCCTGCCATAGCTGTTTGCGCCGCAGAAGCTCCTGCTGTAAGGCAGCGGGAGAGTTAAATCCCATGGCACGGATGAAATTCAAATGCAACTGTACGCTGCGACCTTGCGCATAGCGGGCCAGCTGCATGATGCAAACGCCGCTGAGACCGTAATCTGCAAAAAGCGCTTCACCCTCGGTGCGGTGCAGCGTTTGCGATCCCTGCGTAATCCATGCCTCCGTGCGGATACGGATGCCGGATAGGCCACGGATGGGCTGTGTATCCGTTTCAATCTGCGTGAGGGCGGGGAAGGGACGGACGAGATGATGTCCGAGCCCGGTCAGCAGCGCAAAACAGGAGCCGTCGCTTCCCAATTTCGGCTGTGCTTTTCCGCCGCCTGTTACGATCACGCGATGGGCGAAGATACTGCCATCTGTGGTACTGAGTAGAAAGCCGCCCTTGTGCAGATGTAACGCATGGACAGGGCACGCAGCATGAAGCTCCACGTCTGCCTGATGGAGCGCCAACCGAAAAGCATCCAATACAGAGGCGGCTTGGCCGCTGACGGGATAGACGCGCCCCATATCTTCGGTGCGCAGTTGAAGCCCCAGCGAATGAAAGAACTGTTCCAATGCGGCGGTATCGCATCGGGAAAGAACCGTGACCGCAAAATCGCTTCCCCCTGGATAGGCGGGAGCGGAGCAATTCATTAAATTACAGCGGCCATTGCCGGTGGCAAGCAGCTTTTTCCCAACTCGATCCAGACGCTCAAACAGCAGAACGCGATCTCCGTGGCGTGCGGCGGCAATCGCTGCCGCCATACCGGCAGCGCCCCCGCCGATAACGGCTGTGGTGTTCATGAACAGCACTCCTTCTGGGCTTTTTCGGATGCACAGCGGCTTCCATTATAAACGAAATGAAGGGGAAATGCAAATGACAGAAAAGTACCGACACAACGAGCGGAGGATTCTGCATTGCAAATGTACTAAGCTTATATTCTATAACTACAGCTTATTGCACAAAAATTGCCATGGAAGTTTTTAACCTGTTTTGCTTGCCTTTTCGACAAAAAATGATATGATAATTGCGCAGTCATTGAGCTGCCGGGACGAGAGAACCTGCTGCGATGGGAGAATAATGAAGCTTGCAGGCTTTTCTTTTTCAGCAAAGTTAGTTTTCCTTAACCAACGAACTGTTTGCGCGGAGGGAGATAACGGATGAAACAATTTGAACAATGGGAAGGCTTTGAGGGTCGTATTTGGAAGGAAGAAGTCAACGTTCGGGATTTTATTCAGAAGAACTATCAGCCCTATGACGGCGACTCTTCTTTCTTGGCAGACCCGACTGAGGCGACCAACAAGCTGTGGCAGGTCGTGCAGGGCCTTCAGAAGGAAGAACGCGCCAAGGGCGGCGTTTTGGATATGGAAACACATGTGGTGTCCGGACTGACTGCTTATGGTCCCGGCTATATTAGCGAGGAATTGAAGGGCGAGGAGAAGGTTGTTGGCCTTCAGACGGACAAGCCACTGAAGCGTGCGTTTATGCCCTTCGGCGGCATCAAGATGGCGGAGCAGGCCTGCGAGACCTACGGCTATCAGTCTGATCCTCAGCTACACAAGATTTTCACGGAATATTGCCGCACCCACAATCAGGGCGTGTTTGATGCCTATACCCCTGAGATGAAGCGCGCCCGCCATAACAAGATTATTACCGGTCTGCCTGATACCTACGGCCGTGGTCGTATTGTGGGCGACTATCGCCGCGTGGCGCTGTATGGTATTGATTTCCTGATCGAAGAGAAGCAGAAGGATTTTGCAAACTGCGGCGACGGCACCATGACCGATCATGTGATCCGTCAGCGTGAGGAGCTGTCCATGCAGATCGCGGCTCTGAAGGACATGAAGAAGATGGCGGCTGTTTACGGCTATGACATTTCTCAGCCCGCGAAGAACGCGCATGAGGCGGTGCAATGGTTGTACTTCGGCTATCTGGCGGCGATCAAGACTCAGAACGGCGCGGCTATGAGCGTGGGCCGTATTGCGACCTTCCTTGATATTTACATGCAGCGCGATCTGGAGAACGGTGTGATCACCGAGTCCGAGGCGCAGGAGCTGATTGACCATATGGTTATGAAGTTCCGCATGGTGAAGTTCGCCCGTATTCCTTCCTATAATCAGCTGTTCAGCGGTGATCCCGTGTGGGCTACGCTGGAGGTGGGTGGTATCGGCGTGGACGGTCGCTCCATGGTGACGAAGACTGACTATCGCTTCCTGCGCACGCTGGAAAACATGGGCCCGTCTCCGGAACCCAACCTGACGGTACTGTATTCCAGCAAGCTGCCTGAGGCTTTCAAGAAGTACGCGGCGGAGATTTCCATCCGTACCAGCTCTGTGCAGTATGAAAACGATGACGTGATGAAGCCTGTCTGGGGCGACGATTACTCTATCTGCTGCTGCGTGTCCGCTACGCAGACGGGTAAGGAAATGCAGTTCTTCGGTGCCCGCGCCAATCTGGCGAAGTGTCTGCTGTACGCCATCAATGGCGGCGTGGATGTGAAGAGCCGTGAGCAGGTCGGCCCGGCTTATGCGCCCATTACCTCGGAATATCTGAGCTACGATGAAGTGCTTCCGAAATACGTGGCTATGATGGACTGGCTGGCGGGTCTGTACGTGAATACGCTGAATCTGATTCAGTATATGCACGATAAGTATTATTATGAAGCGGCCGAGATGGCGCTGATTGATACTGATGTGCGCCGCACCTTTGCTACCGGTATTGCGGGCTTCTCTCATGTGGTGGACTCTTTGAGCGCCATTAAGTACGCCAAGGTCAAGACCGTGCGTGACGAAACCGGCATCGTGGTGGACTACATCACGGAGGGTGATTTCCCTCGCTACGGCAATGACGACGATCGTGCGGATGAGATCGGCTGCTGGCTGCTCAAGACCTTCTTGGAGCTGATTAAGCGCCGTCACACCTATCGTGATTCTGAGGCGACCACTTCGATCCTAACTATCACCTCCAACGTGGTGTATGGCAAGGCGACTGGCTCCATGCCCGATGGTCGCAAGGCGGGCGAGCCTTTGGCTCCTGGCGCGAACCCCAGCTACGGTGCGGAGCAGAACGGTCTGCTGGCCTCGCTGAACTCTACTGCGAAGCTGCCCTATCATTGGGCGCTGGATGGCATCTCCAACACCCAGACCATCAACCCCGATGCGCTGGGCCACAGCGAGGAGGAGCGTGCCAATAATTTGGTGCAGGTGATGGATGGCTACTTCGATCAGGGCGCACACCATCTGAACGTGAACGTATTCGGCAAGGAGAAGCTGCTGGACGCCATGGAGCATCCGGAGAAGGAAGAGTATGCTAACTTCACCATCCGCGTTTCCGGCTATGCGGTGAAGTTCATCGACCTGACCCGCGAGCAGCAGTTGGATGTGATCTCTCGTACCTGCCACGCGAGGATGTAATTCCGTGGAAGGCAGAGTTCATTCCCTTGAAACCTTTGGCCTTGTGGACGGCCCTGGCGTGCGTTTTGTCGTGTTCATGCAGGGGTGCGCCATGCGGTGCCAATACTGCCACAATCCTGAAACCTGGGGCGGCGACAGCGCAGAGGTGCAGCGCTTTGAGCCTAAGGCATTGTTCGAAAGAATCTACCGCTATCGCCGCTACTGGGGAAGGGATGGCAAAAACGGCGGCATTACCGTCAGCGGCGGAGAACCGCTGCTGCAAATGCCCTTTGTGGAGGAGCTCTTCACCATTGCCCATGCGCATCATGTGCATACCGCGCTGGACACCGCCGGTCAGCCCTATCGGGAGGATTCGGCGTTCCAGACGGTCTTTGAGCGCTTGATGAGCGTGACTGATCTGGTATTGCTGGATTTGAAGGTTATGGACGCATCGGTGCATAAAACGCTGACGGGTCATGACAATGCCAATATACTGGCTATGGCACGGCGGCTGGGGAAGATGGGTAAGCCGATATGGATTCGGCATGTGCTTGTTCCAGGCTTGACCGATGATGAAGATGATCTGCGTGAGATGGCGGCGTTTATCCGCAGCTTGGGTTCCGTGACTCGCGTGGAAGTGCTGCCGTATCACACGCTTGGCCTCGCCAAGTGGGTAAAGCTGGGTATCTCGTATCCGCTGGACGGCGTGCGAACGCCGACGGAAGAAGAGGTTCACCGCGCAGAGGAGCTTCTCTGCGTGAAGGATTATTCCGCCTGAGGCATTCGGCTATCGGCTTGACCTCCTGTCAAGCCGATAGCCCTGCGGGCGGCGTAAATGCGGATTTGACGATTTTTTCATCGTATTTCCCGAAAAATGAATGAAAAACCCCCGTCGTGTAATTGACAACGCTCTTTAGAATGCTTATAATTATTGAGTACGAGGATTCCCGCGTTTTTTGGCGTGTCCTGCCAAATCACGCGGCTTTTCCATGGGCTTTTTCCGGGACGGCCGGAAGTGCCCAATCATTGTCAAGGAGGTACATCCATGGCACTCAAAATGACCGTTGACGGTAATACTGCCGTCAGCCATGTCGCTTATGCGTTCAGCGATGTGGCAGCCATTTACCCCATCACGCCTTCCTCTCCCATGGCGGAAGTCGCGGATGAGTGGTCTGCGCAAAATCGCAAGAATCTGTTTGGTCAGACGGTGAAGATTGCTGAGATGCAGTCCGAGGCCGGTGCTGCCGGCGCTGTGCACGGCTCTTTGTCCGCAGGCGCGCTGACTACCACCTTTACCGCTTCTCAGGGTCTGCTGCTGATGATCCCGAATATGTACAAGATCGCCGGTGAGCTGACTCCCGCGGTGTTCCACGTGAGCGCCCGTGCGCTGGCTTATCATGCGCTGTCTATCTTCGGCGACCATAGTGACGTTATGGCTTGCCGTCAGACCGGCTTTGCCATGCTGGCCAGCAACTCTGTTCAGGAAGCCTGCGACATGGCGCTGGTGGCGCATCTGTCTACCCTGAAGTCTTCCGTTCCCTTCCTGCACTTCTTCGACGGCTTCCGTACCAGCCACGAGATCCAGAAGATCGAAGCGCCTGAGTACGAGGAGATCGCCAAGCTGGTGCCGTGGGACAAGGTGGAAGAGTTCCGTGCCCGCAGCCTGAACCCTGAGCATCCGCATCAGGCCGGTACTGCGCAGAACCCTGACATTTACTTCCAGGGCCGTGAGGCTGGCAACAAGTATTATCTGGCTGTGCCGGAAATCGTTGAGGAGACGATGAAGCAGGTCGGTGAGCTGACCGGCCGTCATTATCACCTGTTCGATTACGTTGGTGCGCCCGATGCCGATAAGGTCATCATTGCCATGGGCTCCGGCTGCGACGTAGCCGATGAGGCTGTGACGAAGATGGTCGAGATGGGTGAGAAGGTTGGCGTGATTAAGTGCCACTTGTATCGTCCTTTCTCTGTAAAGCACTTCATCGCCGCGATCCCCGCGACCTGCAAGAAGATCGCTGTGCTGGATCGTACTAAGGAATCCGGTTCTCTGGGCGAGCCTCTGTATCTGGATGTGTGCGCTGCGCTGGCTGAGGCCGGACGCTCCGACATCAAGGTTGTGGGCGGCCGCTACGGTCTGGGCTCCAAGGAATTCACCCCCACCCATGTGAAGGCTGTCTTCGCCAACCTGGATGGTGAGATGAAGAACCACTTCACCGTTGGCATCAACGATGACGTGACCGGCACTAGTCTGCCTGTGGGTGAGCTGTTCAATGCTGCTCCCGCCGGTGCGATCAGCTGCAAGTTCTACGGCCTGGGTTCCGATGGTACTGTTGGCGCCAACAAGAACTCCATCAAGATCATCGGCGACCACACCGACATGTACGCTCAGGCGTATTTCGCTTACGACTCCAAGAAGTCCGGCGGCCTGACCGTTTCTCACCTGCGCTTCGGCAAGAAGCCCATCAAGTCTCCGTATCAGATTGACGCGGCTGACTTCGTGGCTTGCCACAACCCTGCCTATGTGACCATGTACGACATGGTGTCCTCTCTGAAGGACGGCGGTGTGTTCCTGCTGAACTGCCAGTGGAAGCCCGAAGAGCTGGATGAGCATCTGCCTGCTTCCATGAAGCAGCTGTTGGCCAAGAAGCATGCTCGTTTCTACATCATTGATGCTATTGACCTGGCGGCTAAGGTTGGCATGGGCAACCGCATCAACACCATCATGCAGGCCGCTTTCTTCAAGCTGGCTGATGTGATTCCTTATGAGCAGGCCGACGAGTACATGAAGGCCTATGCGAAGAAGACCTACGGCAAGAAGGGCGATGCGGTTGTCCAGAAGAACTGGGACGCTATCGACATCGCCATTTCCGGTCTGCAGGAAGTCAAGGTGCCCGAAGCGTGGGCGACTGCCACCACCGGCGCTGTTGCGCAGAAGGTGAAGGGCACCACCGAGTACTTTGATACCTTCGTGCATCCCATTCTGGCGCAGGAGGGCGATAAGCTGCCCGTGAGTGCGCTGGATCCCCGCGGCATGGTGCCCACCGGAACCACTAAGTTCGAGAAGCGCGGTATTGCCGTGAAGGTTCCTGAGTGGATCGCCGATAACTGCATCCAGTGCGGCAACTGCTCGCTGGTTTGCCCGCATGCCTGCATCCGCCCCATCTACGTGGAGGAAGGTACGGCGGTTCCTGCAAACTATGTGACCAAGAAGGCCACCGGCAAGGAATTCGCCGGTATGCTGTACCGTATGCAGGTCAGCCCGCTGGATTGCACCGGCTGCGGCAACTGCGTTGAGGTTTGCCCCGCCAAGACTAAGGCTCTGGAAATGAAGCCTCTGGATACTCAGCGCGGCGAGGAAGAAAACTGGGAGTTCGCTATGACTGTGCCTGAGGTTGCGGATCGCATCACCAACAAGGCCAGCGTAAAGAACAGCCAGGCGCTGAAGCCCCTGTTCGAGTTCTCCGGCGCTTGCGCGGGCTGCGGCGAGACCCCCTATGTGAAGCTGGTTACCCAGCTGTTCGGCGATCGCATGATCGTGGCGAACGCTACGGGCTGCTCTTCCATCTATGGCGGTTCCGCTCCCACCTGCCCCTATACCACCAACAATGAAGGCCATGGCCCCGCTTGGGCGAACAGCCTGTTTGAAGACAACGCCGAGTTTGGCTTCGGTATGAATCTGGCTGTGACCCAGCGCCGCAACAAGCTGGCTGAGACCGTGAAGGCGCTGATTGCGGTTGAATGGACCGATGCGCCCATCAAGGCGGCAGGTCAGGAATGGCTGGACAACATGGATGACGCTGAGGGCTCCAAGGCTGCTGGTAAGAAGCTGCTGGCTGCTTGCAAGGATGCCATCTGCGACGGCTGCGACTGTGATGCGTGCAAGCTGGCCCGCGAGGTCGTTGGCATGGCCGATCTGCTGACCAAGAAGTCCATCTGGATCTTCGGCGGCGACGGCTGGGCATACGATATCGGATACGGCGGCGTGGATCACGTGTTGGCGCAGAACCAGGATGTCAA
>JABLTO010235639.1_pt1 | contig 12781 bp, 8 predicted proteins | sample 7160091 | NCBI WGS metagenome assembly JABLTO01 (sample SAMN14651225, study PRJNA627086) | human gut metagenome | isolation source: feces | host: Homo sapiens
AAAAAGTTACCTATCGGGCGGGAATCGAACTTTTGAGAATCTCGACCAATAGACAAAAAGTTACCTATTGAATTACCTATAAAGTTAAACGTATTATGGCAAAGACTCTCTCCAGATTCTATCTCCTCAAAAAGGACGAGAACAAGGATAAGGCAACACTTTTCGTAAGGGTGCAAGACCCCATACGCAAAATTGATGTCCAGTTTACCACTCGGCTCCGCGTATCGGTGCCGGAGTGGAAAGTGGCAGTGTCAAGCGAGGACGCATTGGCACGGCATCGTAAGGAATACCCGAAACTGCATGACAAGCTCGGTCGTATTGAGGTTATGCTCAAACGTGAGATGGAGGCTCCGGAATTTGACCGCGAAAAAGTCAAGCATGAGATAATGGCAATCGCAGACCCGGAGAAATCCGAGATTGTGCGCCGTCAGCAGGAGGCTGAAACTATTGCAAGGCAACGAGAGGAACAGCAGCAACGGGAAGAAGCGGAAAAGGCTCGTATTGCCGCTGAAGCGGAACGTGCGAATATCTGGAATTTTCTTGACCGTTTTGTCGATGAGATAAAATCCGGCAAACGACTGAACGGCAACAACCGCTATACCGCCGGGAGCTGCAAGGCATGGAGCAGTTTCCGAAAACTCTATAACGGCTTTGACCCGCGCCACAAGCTGACATGGGCGGATATTGACCGCTCGTTGGTAACGAAGTTCCTCGACCATCTTCAGAAACTCGACTATATGGGCAGCTCTGTCAACAAATATCTCGTATCATTCCGCGCTATGGTGGGCTACGCATACGAGGACGGACTGCACAACAACGACCGTGCGTTGAGCTGTTTCTCCAAACGTAAGGTTGAGGAAAGCGACAAGGCTGTCGAAATCTATCTTACCGAAACCGAGTTACAGGCATTGGCAGAAATGGAGCTGCCAGGGCTTAAAGACCAAGTGCGTGATATTTTCCTTGTCGGTTGCTATACCTGTCAGCGTGTCAGCGACTACAACAACATCCAGCCGGAGGATTTCACGACAACTGCAAAAGGAACACCGATTATCCGTCTTGTCCAGCAAAAGACCCACAACGAGGTCAAGATTCCTATAATGAATCCCAACCTCGAAGCCATCTGCAAAAAATACGAGTATAATCTCCCTTCGGTGGTTGACCAGATTCTGAACCGTTACATAAAGGAGATACTGAAAGACCTTTCCGAGAAGGTGCCGACACTTGCGGTCAAGGTGCCGACAAAGCTCACGATGAAGCAGAAGGAAAAGGAGAAAGCCGGGGAACTGACGGTAGAGCGCAACGACAAAGGGGATGTGATGATGCCTCGCTACGATTGCGTAACTACCCACACCGCCCGACGCAGTGGCATTACCAATATGTATCTCTCCCACAAATTCACCATCGTACAGATGATGCACGTCAGCGGCCACAAGACACAAAAGACCTTTATGGACTACATCAAGCTATCTTCTGACGAAATCGCCGATGAGATAGACGCAATCGTAAACGGAGCAAAAGAAGAAGTGTTCTAACAAACAGTATGAATAACATATGGATAAATTAGACTTTATTAGGCTATTAGAAAATACTACAATTCCAGAAGAGTGTGCTGATGCTGCTAAATACTTACAGCCTATTGCCAAGGCTTTAATGGAAATCATGCCGCCTCTATTATTTCGCTTTCGCGCTATAAACGAATATTCTCTTAGCGCATTGGATAAAGATTTAATTTTTTGCTCTCGTGCCAAAGATTTCAACGACCCATACGACAGCTTATTAACTGCCCAAAGTTTAGAGACAATTCTAAATACCGATCCCCAAAGTCAGTTTTCTTTAATGAGTGTGTTTCGTCAACTACTTATCGAAGGATATGAGATTCCGGCACATATCAGCGAAGTTTTTCCGTCAGACCTATTGAAGAATCTGGTTGCATCTCTAAGAGAGAAGTCTAAGGACAATCCAGATATTAACGATATTGATAAATTTACGCAAATCGTAAATGAACTGAAGAATCGTGTGAACTTTTTTGAGGTGGAACTACGTAATAGCAACTCATTCGCTTGCTTCAGCGAAGCCATTTCATCCATAACAATGTGGGGACATTATGCGGATTATCATAAGGGTTTTGCTCTTTCTTATGATATGAGACCTCTTATAAGTAGTCCTTCAGGAAATATTATGGTAATGCCAATAATATATTCATCCATAAGATTCGATGCAACCAACCTGTTAGCCTCATGCTTGGGCAAAAATATCGGAATACCAGTGAAAAGATTAGATATGCTTGACTCAATTAAGTCATCACTCTACAAATCTCCAGACTGGGAATATGAAAAAGAATGGCGTTTAATCAACACAAACAACATGCTTGATTCACATCCGCACTTAAAGTATGCTCCAGTAGGAATTTATTACGGTGCACAGATTTCAGATATTAACAAAAAGATATTACATAGAATCGCATTTGAAAAAGGGTTGGCTGAATTTGAAATGTATATTGATAAAAGTTCATCTGACTACGAGATGAAAATTAGACCATTGTCTTTCAAATAGCTATATATCTCCATCATATGAAAGCTGCCTTATGCCGGGCTTGTGTGTTCTGTATAAGTCAGTTCTCGATGAAGTGGATGAAGATATTTTTCTTTTGCCCGGTCTGCCCCAATATAGGTTTGGTTTATCGGGCATATATAGTGCCCGAGCCAAACTAATCCGACTGGAGACATCCATGACGCTTCCAAATGTGGCATAAAAATGCCGGATTTGGCTGTTTGACGTAAGAAACTATCCTAATCTACCTTATTCGAGCTGGTGACACTTGATTTCAAAGACAAATCATTCAAAAATATTTAGCGCATACAGATACACGCTTCTAAACCGCTGAGAATCCAATAAAAATGATTAACTTTGCAATTGGAATGACGAAAGAAGAACTTGTAGCAAGGCTACGCGACATAGAGTGGGACGATTTTGAGGTCAAGGCCGCGAAATCTGAGTTGCCGAAGAACATTTGGGAGACTGTCAGTGCTTTCTCAAATTGCTCCGGCGGTTGGATTGTGCTTGGCGTAAAGCAGTCCGGTCGCCTGTTTGAGATTGTCGGTGTTGATAACATCGAGAAACTGGAACAGGACTTTTTCGGCACTCTACGTTCCAAGAAATTCAATGTGCCCCTCTTTGCCACACTCCATCGCTACGATATTGACGGCAAGAATGTTATTGCGTTCTATATTCCGTCTTCGGAGGTAAAGCCGGTTTATTTCAGTTCTCTTGAGAACACGTTTATCCGTATGGGTAGTGGCGACCAACGTGCCACTCAGCAGGAAATAATGTCGATGATTCGCGACCAGTCATTTGGCATCCAGTCGCAGAAATCCATTCCCGATACCAATATTGATATGCTCAACCGAGATGCATTGACCGACTTCCGAGGCGAAGTGCGTCACTGGGGCTTGGTTTCACATCTCGACAGCGTGAGTGATGAGGATTTTTGTAAAGGCGTCGGAATCACCGACCATTCCGGTCAACTGACCTACGGTGGCCTTATAATGCTCGGCAAAAGTCCATATATCTTCAACTTCGTTCCTACATTTTGTGCTGACTATGTCGAGATACCCGGCACCGGCATGGAGGCCATGACCAACAATTACACATATCGCATCCCTGAACAACAGAATCTTTGGGAAGCGAGCCGCATTATTCTTCGCCGCCTCCGTACACTTGTCAACACCCCGATGGTGGGTATCAACGAGCGTGGACAGTCGGTTGAGGATTTCTCAGAATATGACATACTGCGCGAGGCGATGGCAAACCAGATGGCACATGCCGATCACTTCAGCCCTCGCCGCAGCTGCATCCATGTTTTTGATGATCGTATCGAATTCCTTAATCCTGGCGGTATGCCTATGCCGTTGGATGTAATGGAAAGTTCGTTTGAATCTCAACCTCGCAATCCTGTAATTGCAAAACTGTTCCGTCTTGCACACCTGTCAGAGAATCTCGGGTACGGACTCCGTAAACTCAAGCATTGGCAAGAAATAACAGGGTGTCCTATGCACATTGATACAACAATCAATTCCGTAAAAGTAACCTTTGATTTACAGTCCCGTGAAGCGGGAAAGACTGTTGTCGGTGTAAATGTCGGTGTAAATGTCGGTGTAAATGTCGGTGTAAAATTATCGGATATTCAATCAGAAGTTATTAAACTTATTAAAAATAATCCATCAATAACCCATGCTGAAATTGCAGCTATCCTTTCGATAACACAAAGGACTGCTGAAAGAACAACAAAGAAATTAAGAGAATTAGGGGTTTTAAAAAGAGAGGGTAGCGACAAATCTGGAATTTGGAAGTTAGATTCAAATATTAAATGAGTTGCATTAATTATGAGTGTGGACAAAATAGAGGATGATATTCGTTTGTTCAAAGCCGATTTTAAACAGCATCCCCACGAGTTTTTAACTTCCAAGTGGGTGCTGGAGAAAATCCCGTATATATTTAATAATGATTCTGAAACATACATAAAGACTAAACTTAAACTAGCGTCTATGATTCATGTAGATAGTTGTTCTATCATTTTTGTAGGTAGCGCTTCTACTGGTTTTAGCCTTTCTCCAATGAAAAACTTCAGAAAATTTAATGCCAAATCAGACATTGACATTGCAATTATATCCCATTATTATTTTGATGTTGCATGGCATACACTTAGAAATATAGACATATACAGTTTGTCACATGATGCAGTTTCAAGCATTAAGGCGCATCGTGAAAGGTATATCTATTATGGAACAATTGCGACTGATAAAATATTGGGATTGTTGCCATTTGGGAAAGAATGGTTAGCGGCAATTGAATCTCTTAAGGAATCTCCTATATTTGAAAATAGAGACATCAATTTTCGATTATATCGTGACCACGAATCATTAAGAGAGTATCACATTAACAATTTTAAGCGCAATCTATCGGATTCATTTGGAGTTAAATCAGAAGAAATACAATTACAATAAGATATGGAAAACTTTCTAAATACAACCTTACGTAACGTGGCTTGGTTTAAACAGGCTCATGAACGTGGTGATTTGGAGATGAAGCCTCCTTTTCAGCGTAATCCTGTTTGGGTGACTAGACAGAAGAGCTACCTTATCGATACAATTCTCAATAAATATCCTATTCCTGAAATATATATGCAGGAAGTAACGGATGAAAATGGAAGTGTTCGATACATCATCATTGACGGACAGCAACGTATCCGTTCAATTATTGATTTCATGAATGGAAGTTTCTCTCTCGATGAAAAAGAAAGTCCCGAGTTCAATGGGGCTTATTTTGAAGACCTAACATCTGAACAGAAAAAGGCATTCTTCAAATACAATTTCGTTGTAAGAATTTTGCCGGACATTAATGATGCAGAATTGAGAGCAATTTTCCAACGATTGAATAAAAATGTTGTTGCTCTGAATAAGCAGGAACTTAGACAGGCAACATATTCAGGACCTTTTATCCGATTGATGAATAACATTTCTGATAAAGAAGTGTTTACAAAAATTGGAATTTTCACTCCAAACGACGTGCGTCGAATGCTTGATGTCGAGTATCTTAGCGAACTCACAATCGCCTTTCTTAATGGACAACAGAATAAGAAAGATAAGCTTGACGCGTACTATCAGTTATACGAGGAATCATTTGATGATGAAGGCTCCGTCAAAGAAACTTATGACGTGGTTCTGGGTGAAATTATAAAAGTTTTACCCAATATCTCGCAAACCCGATGGAATAAGAAAACTGATTTTTATACCCTTTTTTCAGTTTTTGCCTCGCATAAAGACACTCTGCCATTGTCAAAAGATAAACGAATTGCCGCTGGGTCGAAATTGAATGATTTTGGAGAGAGTATTAATGCTCGACTAAAATCCAAGGCTGATGATGAGGGGAAAATCTATTCGACCACAGTTAACGGATATGTTTCTGGTATGAGGGCGACAACCGACTTGTCTAGTCGACGTGCTCGTTTCAAGGCTCTTGATGAGGAACTAAATGATATTTGGATTTAATGCTTTTAAGGACAATATCATAAATAACAGCCAAGCTGCCTGTTTTTTCTTTTGCCCAGCCATACTTATAGTTGGGTTTGGTTTATCGGGTATATATAAAGCCCGAACCAAACCTAACTGTCCTAACGAGGAAGACAAATCTTAAACCATCACAATTGAGGAAAAACAACATCCAGAAATATGGCAAGGAATATGCGCTGTTACATCGTTAATGCTAAAGCAGACAAACAGATCTGTTTTGTAACGATAATTTGTATAAAGAGCTGTCGGGGGTGAGGGATGAGAAGACGAGTTCGTCGGAAATGGAGGCGACGTATTCGTTGCGTTGTTGGCAGAGGAGACGAGATGTCCTGGTTGCAGATGTTTTGAATGGGGCGATGAATAGGATGCGTCCGGAGTTGTATGCTTCGCGGAACTTGTCGGGAATCTTCTTGTAGATAGACCGGGCAAGGACACAGACGATGCCACATTTGCCTCGCAAGAGAAAGTCGAGAACTTCTCGCTCCATTTTGGAATGGAAACCGCTTACTATGGCAACGTCTTCGCGCTTAACAATTTTCGTAGTCCAGTCGAGAGTGGGAAGTACCGACAAACTGGCTATTTTGCTCGAAGCGAAATAGCCAATCATCTTGCGGTCAAGCAGCGAAGTGTTGCCGAGGGTTTCCATTTATTTATAGAGATATTCGTCTGGATTATTTTTATATGTATCAATAACAACCTCAGAAATAAGTAGACACATCCATTTGAATTCATCCAATAATGACATTAATCCCGGAATAATCCCAGGGAAGAGTTTACGGAACCAACTATAGTAAGATTGTGACGAGCTAATTAAAATATCAGCCACACTTATTAACAATCTATAATGCAACACAATTTGAAAATCAACATCTGCGACATACTGTTTAGTATCCTTTTTACAGCGTAAATACATTTGTCTAATCTCATTCCAGCCAGAATGTATGGAATCTGAGGTCATACCATATATGGGAGAATACAACGCGTCACTTTCATATAATTGCTGCATTTGTCTGAAGTTCTTCCCTCCAGGATTTTTTCTTGCGCGCTTAATTTCGTCTATTGTTATGCCTTCGACAGCAATAGAATCTTCGAACTTGCGTTTGAAAACTTTTGCATTGGGAGTGTTTGATAATAAGGGATTTTCAAGAATGGTAATATGCGATTTGTAAGAAAGTTCCCGATATTCCTTAATATCTTGAGGGTTATCGATTAGATAACGCATTTTTATATACGCTTCATATATTATCCGATTTAGAATAAAGCATATTTCAGGGTTGTTTTCTTGATATGCCTTTAAGTATTGATCGAACAGTCGTACCTGTTTGTGGTAGAGGCCTGCGATAGGAGCCTCGTCTTGTTCAAAAACAAGGAAATTATCATCGTCAGGGTTAAGTATTTTGTTTGATATGAACAAAATGTTTTTACAGATTGGAAGAACTAATTTATTGTCATCATCCAACAGACCGATGATGTCTTCTTTGGTTTTATATATTGAAAATGGCGTAATCATTCTTCGGAGTTGTTAAGTTCATCGCCCATACGATACTTGATGTCATAGTTGATTATGAAATCAAGCTCCTCATCAGTAAAACCGTATAGGCATGCTAATGTTTTGTCGATAGTATCAATAATCGGTTTAGATTGTTTCTTTTGATAATAAGAAGTTGTTACTTGTCCACGTGTCTTGCTGTTAATGTCTTGGTGGACTTTGTTATTCTCCATGTCAGCTTCAAGAATACTAGCAATCGATTCGATGGCGGTGTTGGGAGTGTAATTTAACTTGAAGTTGAAAATCATATAATCTTTAAGATTGAACATATCAAAATTCAATGCGTAATACCACCAAAAAAGATTGGAGTTAAAAGCTGCCATATAGAAACGAGCCACTTTATCATTTTCAAAAAAGGCGACTTTGTTACTTAATGATTCTGTCCCGAATCCATTATTCAGGAAGATTATCCAATAACGGACTCCAGCAGTGCGGTAATGAAGTGCGCCGCCAGACTTTTTTAGTTGATATGCCGAAGGATTATGACTTTTGAACTTGGCATAGAGTGAAGTCTCTATGTTTGAAGAGGTTCTCCATATACTTCCATCATTAAACGAAGGCGCATATGACAAAAGGTTAAACAAAGTTTTTCGATGATCATTATTCCACCTTCGTATAGCGGTACTGAACATCGACTTTTCTTCTGTGTTTCTGATAAAAAAGATTGTAAGACGTTGTTCTGCCCCATCGAATAATTTTGCAGGTCTTACTTCATAATGACTATACCAGCTTGTACCTTTCGCACATATATAGTCACGAAGGTCAGCCATATTATTATTGGATGCAAGTGAAAGTGGAACAATAAATCCGATGTTATCACGATTTTTGGATATGATACAACTTCTTTCGATTACAAACGCATAAAGATTGCTACAATTGATAGTTACATATCCTCTGAGCTTATATATGTCTCTTATGCATTTGCCCGATTCTTTGTTTTTTCGAGTATATTCAACGTAAGGTGGATTTCCGATGATTACATCGAAGCCGCCATTGCCTTCTATGATTTGATAGAACTCTGCGAGCCAGTTGAATGGCTGATGTGTTTTAAGCCATTCATCATAGTCCATATTTGGAGAAGATGCGGAGTGAAGTCGATGATTTAGTTTATCGTTGAGAGATTTCAACAATTTTCGCAAGTCGTGCTTGGCCTGTTTGAAAGCTATCATATCTTCCTCTTGGCGCAACTGCTGATAAACGAAAATTCTATATGCTGCCGCAACCTTTCGCATCTCATTATCAATCTGCTGCTTGAAGTCTTGGTTGGCAAGTTCTTGTAGAATATCCTCGGCATGGCTAAGGTCGTGATCAAGTTGCTCTTTGTTGGCATAGCCTACAAGTGCGTTCCCGCAACGAATATTGAAATCGATGTCGGGCAGCGGGTCAAGACCGAGATTTTCGGCGCGTCGCTCTACATCGACCACGGCAACCATTTTCAAGAAAAGGCGCAGTTTGGCAATCTCGGTGGCTTCTACCATAATGTCAACCCCATAGAGGTTGCGAAGAATGATGGACTTGAAAATGAAGTATTGAATGTTAGAGCGATATTTGTCGGTTATCTCGGCAAGTTCCTCCTTGAATTTAGCCGGCTTCTCACGATTGAATTCCTGCATACGGTCGATGCAGATTTCGTAGAGTGGTTCAAGTATGTTCATTGCCGCAAAAAGGAACGCGCCGGAACCACAGGTCGGGTCAAGTATGGTTACTTTTTGTAGCGCATGATAAAACCAACCCACAAAGCGGCTGTCGCCATTGGCGATAAGGTCAGAGGCAAAGGTGCGGATGTCGAGATTGTAGGTGATGAAATCGTTTATTGACGTGATTTCTCCACGATTTATTTTGCCGAGAATATTACCACAACGCTGCAAACGGTCGATGGTTTCGCGCCAAATCTCGTTAGGCAATCCCCATTGTTCCGGTGTGCGTGTGTTCCATTCCGAGCGAAGTTCGGCAAGCGGAATATGGCTGTCGGGCATTTCGCCGACCGGGGTCTCGGAATATTCCTTGCACATAGCCTCGGTGATTATACCTCGGGCAATGGACTCCGGGATTCTATCGAAATCCTTATATCCTTTTTTGACTGCATCGAAGATGTAGCAATCGCAGCTCTCACGAAGTGTTCGCCATACATACCCATCCGGTTCAAACTCTTTGGCAGAATCTTTAGTTGAAGTTCGCACTTGGTCGAAAAGATATGGCAGGATGCAGTTGCGACCGATATACTCCGTTATGTCCTCCTTTGTGTAGTATGCACCCATCTGAGCTCGGTCGTTGATATACTGCTCGAAGATATATCCGAGCACATCGGGATTGATGTCTTTGCCTGATGCTGTAAGGCGCGTATCGAGATGCCAGTTCCACTTATCGAAGAAATCGAATAGCCCGATAAATGCTTCATCAGGAATGTCGATGTCAGCATATTGCGCCTCAATGGGATGCTCGTCGAACATGCCGCCGTTGAGATAAGGTATTTTCCCAAAAATTACCTCAAAGTCATGGGAATGTTTCGGCGTGTTCAATCCGTCATGGAAAAGATTACATAGGAAGCTGCGGTAGAAATTATAAAATCTATCCTCTCCCTCGTTAGCCCTTACGAAGTTGAGCTTGTTGCGCAGGTAGTCAACATCCAGATTCAGAAAGCCCTTCTTCTGAATGAAATAGCAGAACATAAGCCGGTTGAGCATTACTGACGCATACCACTGCTTGTTGCGGTTGTTCTTGGTATCAACATGGTCGTCGATGCCAGATATAAACTCTGCAAATGCCTTGTGCTGCTTCTTGAAACCGGCATAGAAATCCTTTGTGATTTTTTCGGAGTTGATGGCGAAAGCCGTCTGCACCTTAGAGCGCAAGTCAACGATATTGGTTTCTTCGTCAAGATCGAAGGTGATTCCGTCTATCTTCTGATAGAGTACCTCGGCATTTGCATTATCATATTCAACAAGAACAAGGTCTCGTTTCTCGTTGGTGCGGACTGGTACAACCCAAAGATCGTGGGTAGAGCCTCTCTTACGATAGATGCAAATGTAGTCGAGAGCCTGACGTCGAAGTTTGGTGTCAATCTTCTTTGCTACACTCTGAGTGGGTATTTCATTGACTTCTGAGAATAATACCTGAAAACCGCTGCGCTCGGCAATAGCAGTGATATTATACTCCTTTTCATCAACTATAATAGGCGGTAATTGGGAAGAACCGCGATAGCGGTTCCAGCCCAGTTCGGCAACGAATAGTTCTTTGAAATCGCCCTGACGGATAAGATTTAAGAATTGAGGCTTTCTTAACATGGTATCTTGTTATTTGTTGTATTTCATACCGAGTGAGCATACTATCACCGGATCGCGGTTCGTATTTTCTTCTACGGGGAGACGGCAGAGCGCACCATTTTTACGGAGGTCAAGTACATATTGCACAATCTCATCGTTATTCTGATTCCGGCGTAACATCTGGCCGATTGTCAGTTTTGCCGAGTCGAGCAGCGGATAGTTATAAATATCGTCTATGGAGAGTTTTAGATCTTCCTTGTCTTCCGCCGTATAGAAGATATTCATATCTTGTTTATAATAGTGGTCAAGTAAGTCAACAAGGCGATAGCGAGTAGAGAAACGATTGCCGAGAATACCGGCGGTAGTCGGGTCGGCGGTTTCCTGTTCCACTTGCTCTATTGCCTGACAAACCAGTTCGTGATGATTAGCGAGCGGTTCGACACTCGGATCCATGAGCGAGCATTGCATCGCCTGAAGGATTTTTTTCTGGGAATGGCTGACTACCGAACCGTCTGGAGCAAGCCAAGTCAGCACGTCAAAGTCGTTGTAAGTCCGGGCGTATGTAATGACACCGGTGCTGCTGACTTCTTCAACGGCTTTGGTAGAATATACCATATTCTGCAACTGGGGAATGATTTCTTTCAATTTCGGATTTGCATCGGTTGCGTTCTTCCATATCTGAAAGGCTTGAGAAGAAAGGTCAACGTCGCCATCGTCTTCATCATCGAGAGTGCCGGCCTTTTCGTTGAACATATCGCGGAGATTTTGCTCGTTGCCCTCAAAGAATATTTCATCAGAGCCAATGATGTTGGCGTTTTGATTGATGCGATTGTTAAGACGCTCACGGAGCGAGATTATTTTCTCCACTCCATCAGCGGGGAAGAAAGAATAGCAATAAATCTGGTCTTCCTTCTGCCCTATACGGTCAACACGTCCGGCGCGTTGAATAAGTCGGATAATAGCCCACGGCAGATCGAAGTTCACGATGATGTGGCTGTCCTGAAGATTCTGACCTTCGGAGAGAACATCAGTTGCAATGATTACTCGGTACTGCTCGTCGGGTGTTATATCAGGCCGCTCATTGCTGACGGGCGAAAACTTCTCTACCTCGGCTGTTGGATTATCGCAACCTCCTGTAACGACAGACAATTGTTTGAGACCTCTACGTTTTAGCTCTCGATAAATATAGTTGGCTGTATCGGAGTATTGAGTAAACACAACCACTTTTTCATCCTTATGGTCAGATGTCAACATTTCATAGAGAAGGTTTAATTTTTGGTCGGTGGCCGGTTGCCATTCGCCACAAAGTTTAATCATCTCGATAAGCGTTTCACAATCTTTTTTAAGTTGTTGCTTGAGAGTGCGTTTGAAATACTTGGAGTCTATGAATCCGACATTATTTTTAGTCGCGATAAAATTGTAATACTCAGAGGCGCGACGCATATACTCGTTAAGATCAGTTGAAATTTTTGGCAAGTCGCTTTTGTTGGGTAAGCCCTCTTTAGCGAAATCTTCGCCAAGAATATTGCCGTTGACATCTTCATCGTCGATGAAATCGTCGGGTAACTGGTTTTCATCGCCTATGGGAAGGCGCAGCTTGTTTTCAAGAGCATAGATAAAAACCATATTACGCAGTATATGGCGCGACAGGGTTAGGAGGAAAGAGAAGCCGCAACTGTCTATACGTTTGAAGAATGTGGACTTGCAAAATCCCATCTGTTGAGTTCCGGCGCGAGAAAGGTTTTCGATGATGCCTTTCTCTGTTACTGAAGCTTCTTTTGCTTTTTCTTCGTTGAGAAAAGCAGTGAGACCGTAGCGAGGCAGACTGAGCGATTCCATCATCTCAATCATTTTGTCGGAATAAAGACGGGAATATTGGTCACCGGGAGTAGTCTCGAATT
>JABLTO010094099.1_pt1 | contig 12780 bp, 9 predicted proteins | sample 7160091 | NCBI WGS metagenome assembly JABLTO01 (sample SAMN14651225, study PRJNA627086) | human gut metagenome | isolation source: feces | host: Homo sapiens
AAAGAAGAGGACTGTGTTCCCAGTATTTCCACGGAACTGAAGAAATTCTACTGCTCCTTCTGGGGCGTTCCTATGGAGGATTTTTCCCAGATCAACAGGGAATACGACCAGCTTATGCTGGATCTGGAGGAAGACCTTCTCTCCACCATCCGCTATTCCTCAGATCCACTGAAGGCTGCGCTTATTTACGCCCGCACTGGCAACTATATCGACTTTGCAGCCCTTCCGGAAGTCAGCAAGAAAACTGCACTTTCTCTTATTAAAAGTGAAAACAAGGATGAGCTGGATGAACAGGAGTACCGGAATTTCTGTCAGGATATGAAGAAAGCATCCAATGTTGTATATATTACCGACAACTGTGGGGAAATCGTCCTGGACAAAATTGCCATTCAGGTACTGAAAAAAACATTTCCCAATATACGTGTCACGGCACTGGTACGCGGTCTGCCTGCGGGGAACGACGCTACTATGGCAGATGCAGAATTCTGTGGGCTTACCGACATTGTACCAGTTCTGGGAAACGGCAGTGATGTAGGAGGTACCTGGTTTCATGGAATCAGTACACATGCCCGGGAGCTTTTGCAGGGCGCAGATGTCATTTTAGCCAAAGGCCAGGGCAATTATGAGACTATGCATGGCTGCGGACTGAACATCTACTACCTGTTTTTATGCAAATGTGACTGGTTTCAACAGCTTTTTCATGCAAAATTACTACAAGGAATGTTCATAAATGAGAAGCGAGCGCCAAAGGCTACTGCTTTTTCGTCAGATTGACAAGAAACTGTTTAAAAGTTTGTACGATTCTGCCCTAGCCCTTTGAGGTGGTTTTCGCTATACTAACAACAGATGAAAAAAGCATCGAACTTATTTAAGCATATTAATTAATTGAGAAATTTGGAGGAAAAATCATGGCAAGCTTATCATTACAGCACATTAACAAAACTTACCCGAATGGTTTCCAGGCAGTTAAAGATTTCAACCTTGAAATCGAAGACAAAGAGTTCATCATCTTCGTTGGACCATCTGGATGTGGAAAATCTACAACACTTCGTATGATCGCAGGTCTTGAGGAGATCAGCGGTGGTACATTAAAGATCGGTGACAAAGTTATGAACGATGTAGAGCCTAAAGACCGTGATATCGCAATGGTATTCCAGAACTACGCTCTGTATCCTCATATGACAGTATATGATAACATGGCATTTGGTCTGAAACTTCGTAAAGTTCCGAAAGATCAGATTGACAAAGCTGTTAGAGAAGCAGCCAGAATCCTTGACCTTGAGAAACTTCTTGATCGTAAACCGAAGGCTCTTTCCGGTGGACAGAGACAGCGTGTTGCTATGGGACGTGCAATCGTTCGTAATCCTAAGGTATTCCTTATGGATGAACCGCTCTCCAACCTGGATGCAAAACTTCGTGTACAGATGCGTATCGAGATTTCCAAAATCCATCAGAGACTGGGTGCTACTATCATCTACGTAACACATGACCAGACAGAGGCTATGACTCTTGGTACCAGAATCGTTGTTATGAAAGACGGTGTTGTTCAGCAGGTTGATACACCTCAGAACCTCTATCAGAAACCGGGCAACCTCTTTGTTGCAGGATTCATGGGATCTCCGCAGATGAACTTCCTTGATGCCCAGATCAAAGAAAAAGGTTCCGACATTGTTGCAGTTATCGGAAGTGATGAACTCGTTATCCCGGCAGCTAAAGCTAAAGCACTCAAAGATGGCGGTTATGTAGGAAAGACCGTTGTTATGGGTATCCGTCCGGAAGACGTTGCAGATACACCGAACGGCTCCATGTCTTCTACCGTTAAAGTTTACGAGCTTCTTGGCGCAGAAGTATTCCTGTACTTCGATGTGAACGGTACACAGATCACAGCTCGTGTTGATCCAGGTACAAAAGCAAAAACAGGTGATCCGGTTAAATTCGATTTCAACATGGAAAAAACACATTTCTTTGATAAAGATACAGAACTGGTTATCACTAACTAAGATTCAATCAGAATATCAGACCCGGGGCAGTTTACCCCGGGTCTTTTTTTCAGAAAGGATGATTTGATTTCATGTCTGTACAACGTACACTTCAAAAATATATGGATAACTGGAAACGCATCAGCCATCTCGACTTCTGCCTGCTTCTGGAGGACAATTCCGTTTTCGTTACGACCTGCGAAAAAAGACTTCCATCCGCAGCAAAACTTGATGACTTCCGCCAGAGCACCGCACTCTGTCTGGCCAATACAACCTGCTGCCTGTACAAAATTACCGAAAAGAGCGATGTTCCCTATCTTCTCGTCGTATGGGGAAGCGATGCTTCTGTCTCAACGATTGGTGAACTGGCTGTCTGCCAGATTCAAAGCATCCTGGAAGGTTTTTCCGAAAAAAATGACAAAAACTCTTTTATGCAGAAACTGCTTCTGGGAAACTATACAGAAGTAGAGGCTTTTAACCGTGCGCGCAAACTGCACATTTCCACCACTGCACGCAGGGCAGTCTTCCTCGTTACAACCAGACAGTCGCAGGATGAACATGCCCTGGCAACGATTAAAAATATCTTTTCTGCACGCACGCACGATTTTATCACTGCGATCGATGACAGTGGCATCATCATTGTTCGTGAACTTTCTTCTACGGAAACTTATGAAAATCTCGAAGATACCGCTCATATGCTGGTTGATATGCTCGGCGCAGAGGCCATGACACAGGCATGGGTTGCCTACAGCAATACCGCCGACGATCTCCGTGAACTTTCCAGTGCATATAAAGAAGCACGCACAGCACTCGAAATCGGTAAGATCTTTTATGCTGAACGTGCTGTATTCGGATATCGTACCCTTGGTATCGGGCGTCTGATCTACCAGCTCCCTGTCTCCATCTGTGAGATGTTCATCGAAGAAATCTTCGGTGATGAGTCGCTTGATTCCATCGACGGTGAGACGCTGGCGATCATCCGCACTTTCTTTGAAAATAACCTGAATCTCTCCGAAACATCCAGACAGCTCTACGTACATCGCAACACGCTTGTCTACCGCTTCGAAAAGATTCAGAAAAAATTCGGTCTCGACCTCCGTACTTTCGAAGATGCAATGACCTTCAAACTGGCTATGCTTGTTGCCGGTTATCTGAAATCAAAATCACTTCAGTAACATCAGATGCTCCGGCGGCAGATACAGATATGGCGGCAGATTTTTTTCATGTGGATCCCGGAAGTTTTCTTTCGGGCGCATCCACCAGAGGGCTGCTCCTTCTTCCATTCCCGGATTTCTGACCAGATACTGATGTTCAAATGTTGTTTCCACATATTCCGCTGCCTCAAAGACAATACAGTTTTTACCTGCTTCCTGCACCGGTTGGATCCAGTGTCCGCGGATAGCAACATGCGTCATATCTGCTTTCACCTTCTGTGCAGTATGGAGTGATACACCCCAGTCAAGTGCAAACACTTCATGATCTCCCATTCTCTCAATCCTTGAACTGTTTTTGCAGCCGGTCAGTCTGGAGGCTTCCAGAAGCTGTGGCTGTTCAAATAAATCTCTTGTATTTCCGAAAATCAATGTCTTTCCTTCTCTTAAAAGCATCAATTCATTACAAAAACGAAATGCCTCATCTCTGCTGTGCGTCACCATCAGCATATCTCCCTGATACTGTTGCAGAAATTCCTGCATATCTTTCTGTAAAACATCCTTCAGATATCCATCCAATGCCGAAAATGGCTCATCCAAAAGGATCATTTCCGGTTCTCCGATCATCATTCGGGCAAGTGCTACTCGCTGCTGCTGCCCTCCGGAAAGCTGTGCCGGATAACGGTTATCCAGCCCATCAAGCTGATATCTCTTCAGATAGTCACGTACCTTTTCTTCTTTTTGTGATTTTTCTCCACGATAGCCGCAGAGAATATTGTCTTTGACCGTCATTGTCGGAAACAATGCATAATTCTGAAATAGATAACCGATCCGCCGCTCCTGTGGTTTCAGATTTATTTTCTTCTCAGAGTCAAACACCGTTCTTCCATTGATTACAATTTTTCCCTTATCCGGAGTTTCGATCCCGGCGATACAGCGGAGCGTCATACTTTTTCCGCTTCCGGAAGCTCCGAGGATTCCGGTTGACGAAGTAGTGCTCTCAAACGCTGTCTTAAGAGAAAATCCTTTAAAATTTTTTTCTATATTTACCTGTATTGCCATCAGATCCACCTTCTGCTCTTCATGCCTCTGCCTGAGACAATATTTATCAGTGCCACGATCACAAACGATATCAGAACAATCACCACAACCCAGAAACCTGCCACATCATAATTTCCTGCTGCTGTTTCCGCCGCAATCGCAACGGATACGGTACGTGTCTTACCGAGGATATTCCCCGCCAGCATAGAAGTTGCACCATATTCACCGATTGCTCTCGCAAAGGCAAGAACGGTACCGGATGCAATGCCAGGTGCTGCTGCCGGAACGATAACCTTCCAGAAAATTCTGCGGTCACTCATACCAAGAGTCTGACCTGCATAAATGAGGTTTACATCCACCTGCTCAAATGCGGCACGTGCGTTGCGGTACATCAGTGGAAAAGCAATGACTGCTGCTGCGATCACGCAGCCTTTCCATGTCTGAATGACCTTGAAATCAAAGCTTTCCAGTAGCAACTTACCGAACGGTCTGCGCAGACTGAAGATCAGCAGAAGAAAAAATCCTGCCACTGTTGGTGGAAGGACAAGTGGCATCGTAAAAATACCATCCAGAATTGCTCTTGATACCGCTTTCAGTTTCATGATTTTTCTTGCACAGAAAATCCCCAGAAAAAAGGCAATAACCGTCGCCACAAAACCGGTTTTTAAGGAGATCCACAGTGGACTCCAGTTAATTTCCTGTATAAATTCCATCATTCTTTCTAATTCCCCTGTATGCACCAAAAGGGGCTGACATATCTGTCGCCCCTTTTGTATGTAATTTTGATTATTTTGTTTCTTCTGTTGCTTCAGTTTCCTCTGCAGTATCTGCATCAGTTTCTTCTGCAGCTTCTTTCTCATCCTCTGCTTTGTACTGTGCAAATCCATATTCTTCGAATACTTTCATTGCACCATCTGTCTGAAGATATTCTAAGAAAGCTTTTGCTGCTGCAGATTCGGAATCAGATGCTTCAGAATCAACGATAAGCCCTGCCGGATAGAGAACCGGTGTTTCCAGAGAACCAGCCGGCGCTTCTGCGATAATATCTACTTTGTCGGCAACGGAAGCTGCATCTGTTGCATAAACAACACCGATCTCGTTGCTTCCCTCACTTACAGATGCAAGTACTTCCGTAACGTTCTTTCCTTCATTGATCTCCATCTTGTTGATATCATCTTCAATACCAAGATTCTTAAAGATTTCACGGGAGTACTGCCCAACCGGAACATCCTCTCCTGCAAGAGCGATATTCTCTGCATCTGTGATGTTTTCGAATCCGGTAACCTTTGTCTCGCCATCCTTTGGTTTGATCAGAACGACTTTGTTTTCAAGAAGATCTACAACTGAATCTTTGTCTGCAAGTTCTTCGTCTACAAGCGCATCCATCTGCTTGGTAGCTGCGGAAAAGAAGACGTCACATCTTGAGCCTTCTTCAATCTGTGTCTGAAGTGTTCCTGAACTGTCTGCATTGAAGAGAATATTTACATCCGGATATTCCTTATTGAAATCCTTCTGGATATCTTCCATTGCATTGCTTAAGCTTGCTGCAATAAATACATAAAGATCACCACTTGCATCCTCTGCGGCTGCTGCCTGTACACTGCCTGCACTCATACCTGCTGCCATAGCACCAGCCAGCATGATCGTCATAATTTTTTTCTTCATGATAAATCTCCCTCCTTTTCTGTACTCTTTCCAGTAATTTCATCACTGCGTTGATAATATTTTAACGGTACAGAAAATTTCCGTCAATTTATCCGACTTATTTTGCAATAGAACTTACCAATAAATCTTAAAGAAATTTTTATAGATTAATAATTCCAGTCGCCGCCCTCTTCATCGGTGTCATAACCTTCGTCTACATAATCATCGTAGGAAGAACCGTCAGAGCTTCCATCATCATAGGAGGAATCGTCATAACTGCCATCATCGTAATTACTGTCGTCATAGCTGCCGTCATCGTAGCTTCCGTCATCAGAACTGTCATCAGAACTGTCATAGCTGCTGTCGTCATAACTGTCATCATAGCTGCTGTCATCATAACTTGTATCCTCAGAACTATCGTCAGAGGAAGATGTCTGCTGTGAATTTTCCTTTGTATCTTTTTCTTTCTTTTCAGAAAGACTCATATAACGAAGATATGCAACGGAACTCTCTTCGTCGTAAGCAAGAGAAGCTTTTTCCATATCGCCAAGGTTTACACTGTAGATCTGGTATGCATCACCGGATGCAGTCACAATCTTCATATCATACAGAGCAGATGCACCGGAAGTATCTGTTGTTGAATCTGTGCTTTCTTCACTGCTGTCTGATGCGGAAGAAGAATCTGCTGTGTAATACATCTGCACCTGTTCTGCCGCCTTTACAGAAGATTCTGACGGAATCAGGTTTTTGCCCCAGTCTTCTCCGCCGGATGTCATCAGATAGATTTCTCTGATATCGTTCTGAAGACTGTTGGTCAGGTAGATATATTTTGCCTGAGATGTTTTTACACCAATTACCTTCGGTGCCGGTGTAGAGGTCGGTACCGGTGTGACTGTTACCGGAACTTCTGTAGGTGTCGGAGTTGCTGCCGGTGTCGGAGTTACCTCAACGACAGATCCCTTTGAGCCGCATCCTGCAAGAGCAAGGATCATTGTCATTCCAAGAACGGCGATGATATGTTTTGCTTTCATTATTTCCATCCTTTCCGGTCTATGCTAGACCGTTGATACATTTTCTTGTTTATAAAATCACAGACATTATCCCACGTAATCCGCAAAAAGTCAAATTTTCAGCTTTATCAGAGGAAGTATGTCTCGGGATTTTGTCATATTCATGACAAGACACCTCGCGGAATATTACCTGTGAACAGCAACCGCAAAATAACCCAGCACAAGGATACCAAGGACAATTCGATACCAGCCAAATGCTTTAAAGTCATGTTTCTTAATGTAACCCATCAGGAATTTGATTGCGATAATGGATACAAAAAATGCAACAACAACGCCTGTCACCAGTGTCAAAATCTCTGCCGGTGTGAAAGCGAAACCAAATTTTACAAGTTTCAAAAGGCTCGCACCAAACATTACCGGAATCGCTAAGAAAAAGGTAAACTCTGCTGCTACAGTTCTTGAAGTTCCCACAAGGATTCCTCCGATGATCGTGGAGCCTGAACGTGAAGTTCCCGGAATAACAGAAAGTACCTGAAAGATACCGATCTTGAATGCGGTACCAAAACTTAAATCTTCAAGGGAAGTACATACCGGTTTTCTTCTTTTATTGTAGTTCTCTACCAGAATGAAGATTACACCATATACGATCAGGGCAATTGCAACCACTATATAATTGTTGAATTTTTCTTCGATAATATCATTAAACGGAAGTGCGATCACGATTGTCGGAATGCATGCCACAAGAATCTTGAACCACAGGATCCATTTGGTTTTGTCACAGAATTTTTCGACAAACGTCATCGCCACACGAGATACCGGATTCATGCGATTAAGTTCTTTACGTTTTTTCGTGGAAATCTCTCTTATATAAAATGGCCACAATTTACTCCAGTATAAAACAACAACTGCAAGAATCGCACCAAGCTGAATCACAACAAGGAAAAATTCCTTAAACTGCGGTGTCATTTCCATCTTGATAAATTCATCAACAAGAATCATATGTCCGGTACTGCTGATTGGAAGCCATTCCGTAATACCCTCAACGATTCCGAGTATCACAACTTTTATAAATTCCAGAACACTCATTTTTCTTTCCTTTCTCTGTCTTATTTTCTTTATGATATCTTAGAACTGTCCGTGCACTGCACTTCTACAATTCATACTTTATCAGTATATTACAGTTTACATGGTTCGTAAACCTCTCCGCAGATTTTCATATAAAGTTTAACTTTTGTTTAGCTATTTGCTGTAATTTCTCCTAAAGCAAAAACCGGAGAAACATGTTCGTCTCTCCGGTCATAAAATTCTTTTTATTTTTTATCTGTCTGCAATCGTTGCAATATCGATCAGTGTCAGGTTATGAAGGTCAGTGTTTTCAAGGCTGGTTACAAGTGCTTCTGCTGTATCCAGACTGGTAAGAACATTGACACCTGTCTCAATTGCATTTCGGCGGATCACGAAACCATCTTTCTGATGTTCCACACCCTGCGGTGGTGTATCAATAACAACGTCGATCTTATGTCCGAGGATGAGGTCCATAAGGTTTGGTGCCGGCTGTTCCAGTTTATTGGTACGAATCGCCTTGATTCCATTTTCTTTGAGAACTCTTGCTGTTCCTCTTGTTGCGTAGATACGATATCCGAGCGCTTCAAAACGTCTTGCAATCGGAACAACTTCCTGCTGATCCTCATCTTTGACAGTGATGATCATATTTTTGTACTTCGGAAGTTTGATTCCGGCACCGATGAAGGCTTTGTACAGAGCTTCATTAAAGTTCTCTGCGATACCAAGGCACTCACCTGTAGACTTCATTTCAGGTCCGAGGCTGATGTCTGCACCACGGATCTTCTCGAAGGAAAATACTGGCATTTTGATCGCGATATGTTTTGCTTCCGGCTGAAGTCCCGGCTCATATCCCATGTCTTTCAGTTTGTATCCGAGAATGACCTTTGTTGCCAGCGGCACGATCGGAATTCCAGTTACCTTACTGATGTACGGTACGGTACGGCTGGAACGTGGGTTTACTTCGATAACATATACTTCTTCACCGCATACGATGAACTGAATATTGATCATACCGATTACGTGGAGTGCTTTTGCCAGACGGCGTGTGTACTCTGCAATCGTGTCTTTTGCTTTCTGGCTGATCGTCTGTGCCGGATATACGGAGATACTGTCTCCGGAATGGATACCTGCACGTTCGATATGCTCCATGATACCAGGAATCAGGATGTCATCGCCATCACATACGGCATCGACCTCGATTTCTTTACCCATCAGATATTTATCTACAAGGATCGGGTGTTCCTGCGCAATCTGATTGATGATTCCGATGTATTCTTCTACATCTTCATCACTGACTGCAATACGCATGCCCTGTCCGCCAAGAACGTAGGAAGGACGTACAAGTACCGGATAGCCAAGCTCATTGGCTGCTTTTTTTGCTTCTTCGGCAGTAAAGACAGTATGTCCCTTCGGTCTCGGGATCTGGCACTGTTCCAGAATCTCATCGAACAGTTCACGGTCTTCGGCTGCATCTACGTCTTCTGCAGATGTTCCGAGGATTTTTACACCCATTTTCATAAGTGCTTCGGTAAGTTTGATTGCGGTCTGTCCACCAAACTGTACGACTGCTCCGTCTGGTTTCTCAATATTTACAATGTTTTCTACATCTTCCGGTGTCAGTGGTTCGAAATACAGTTTATCTGCAATATCAAAATCGGTGCTGACAGTTTCCGGGTTGTTGTTTACGATAATTGTTTCGTAGCCCTCTTTTTTGAATGCCCATGTACAATGTACAGAGCAGAAGTCAAATTCGATACCCTGTCCGATACGGATCGGACCGGAACCAAGAACCAGGACTTTCTTTTTATCATGAGCAGATACTGCTTCATTTTCTGTATCCGGTCCACCATATACAGAATAATAATATGGTGTTGCGGCAGCAAACTCTGCTGCACAGGTATCTACCATCTTGTAAGCGGCTGTGATCTTGTATACCTGACGGAGTGCCTTGATATCGGCTTCTGTTCTTCCGCAGAGGTTTGCGATCACGTAATCCGGAAATTCCATACGTTTTGCTTCCAGAAGAAGTTCTTCTGTAAGCGGCTGAGTCTTAAGCGCCTGTTCCATCTCTACAAGGATTGCAATCTTGTCGATAAACCAGCGGTCGATCTTTGTAATTCTGTGGATGTATTCTTTGGAGATATCTCTTCGGATTGCTTCTGCTATCTTCCAGATACGACGGTCATCTACAACTGCCAGTTCTTCGATCAACTCATCCTCATCAAGACCTGTAAAGTCATAGGACATAAGACTGCCTACATGCTGTTCCAGAGAACGGATGGCTTTCATGAGGGCACCTTCGAAGTTGTGGCAGATACTCATAACTTCACCGGTTGCTTTCATCTGAGTTGTCAGAGTTCTCTTTGCAGTAATAAATTTATCAAACGGAAGTCTCGGGATCTTAACTACACAGTAGTCAAGCATCGGCTCGAAACTTGCATATGTTTTTCCTGTAATAGCGTTCGGAATCTCATCCAGTGTATAGCCCAGAGCAATCTTTGCAGCAACTTTGGCAATCGGATAACCTGTAGCTTTACTTGCCAGTGCGGAAGAACGACTTACACGCGGGTTTACCTCGATAACACAGTATTCAAAACTCTCCGGATGAAGAGCGTACTGTACGTTACATCCGCCTGTGATTCCAAGCTCTGTGATAATATTCAGCGCGGAAGTACGAAGCATCTGGTATTCTTTGTCTCCCAGTGTCTGGGACGGAGCAACTACGATGGAGTCACCGGTATGTACACCAACCGGGTCAATATTTTCCATGTTGCAGACTGTGATACAGTTGCCTGCGCTGTCACGCATAACTTCGTATTCGATTTCTTTCCATCCTGCGATGCAGCGTTCTACCAGAACTTCTCCTACTCGTGAAAGACGGAGACCGTTTTCAAGGATTTCTCTGAGTTCGAATTCATTGTTGGCGATACCGCCGCCACTTCCGCCAAGTGTGTAAGCAGGACGAAGAACGACCGGATATCCTATGGTTCTGGTGAATGCCACGCCGTCTTCTACGGTTGTTACGACTTTGGATGCCGCAACCGGCTCACCGATCTTTTCCATGGTATCTTTAAATTCCTGACGGTCTTCTGCTTTCTTGATTGTTTCTGCAGTAGTACCGATCAGGCGTACGTTGTGTTCTTTGAGGAAGCCTTTTTCTTCCAGTTCCATGGCAAGGTTCAGGCCTGCCTGTCCACCAAGTGTCGGAAGTACGCTGTCCGGCTGTTCTTTCAGGATGAGCTGCTCTACAACTTCTACTGTCAGTGGCTCGATGTAAACTTTATCTGCAATATCCTTATCTGTCATGATCGTCGCAGGGTTGGAGTTCAGGAGAACTACTTCCATGCCTTCTTCTTTCAGAGAACGGCATGCCTGTGTACCTGCGTAGTCAAACTCTGCTGCCTGACCGATGATAATCGGACCGGATCCAATTACAAGAACTTTATGTATATCTTTATTTCTCGGCATGATCTGTTCCTCCCATCATTTTCATAAATCTGTCAAACAGGTAGCTGGAATCCTGCGGTCCGGGGCATGCTTCCGGATGGAACTGAACGGTAAAGATGTTCTTCCCTTCGTAAGCCATTCCTTCGTTTGTACCATCATTTACGTTGATAAATGCAGGTTTGGCAATGCCTTTTTTCTCAAGTGCTTCTGCATCTACCACATAGCCGTGGTTCTGTGAAGAAATGTAAACACGTCCTGTCTCAAGGTCTTTTACCGGATGGTTGCCGCCGCGGTGTCCGTATTTCATCTTGTGTGTGTCACCGCCTGTTGCAAGTGCCATGAGCTGATGTCCGAGGCAGATTGCAAAAATCGGTACATCGGATTCGTAGAGTTTACGGATTTCTTCTATAATAGTGGTACATTCTTTCGGATCTCCAGGACCATTGCTCAGCATGATTCCGTCCGGAGCATCTTTCAGGATCTCTTCTGCCGGTGTCAGTGCCGGATAGATTGTCACCTGGCATCCTCTTTCATTCAAAGAACGGGCGATGTTACGTTTTGCTCCAAAGTCCATGAGTGCCACTTTTGGTCCGTTACCTTTGAGTACTTCTTTTTCTTTGCAGGTAACTTTTTCAACTACTTTTCCTGTTGTATATGCTTTTAAGCGGGGGATTATTTCGTCTAAATCATAATTTTCATTGACAGTGATCATACCATTCATGGTACCTTTTTCACGAAGAATTTTGGTAAGAGCACGGGTATCAATACCGGCAATACCCGGAATATCATGTTTTTCAAGAAAATGCTGAATTGTGTCCACGCTTCTGAAATTGCTTGGGACACGTGATAATTCACGAACGATAAAACCATCAATCCATGGTTTTCTGGATTCCTGGTCCTCATAACAAATACCATAGTTACCAATCAGAGGGTAGGTCATGCAGACAGCTTGTCCTGCATACGACGGGTCGGTCATTACTTCAAGATATCCGGTCATGGATGTGTTAAACACGATTTCGCTGATGACTTCTCTTGTCGAACCGATGCTTGTTCCTTTAAAAACATGGCCGTCTTCTAATATCAGAAATGCTTTCATATAATCTCCCTTTCTCTTGTTTTATCCTAAATCTTCAAGATTGTATCACAAGAGCTTTTGTTTTTCAACAGGTTAAAGTACTAAAAATAATTAAGTTGTTCAAAAAAACTTTGTTCTGGTGATTGGCTGGGTAAATTGTTGCTTTTGCAAGTATTATTAAAAAAATTAAATTTTTTTTATTTTTTCTATTGACATTTGGGTTTTGTTGCGTTATTATAAACAGGCAGTCGACGAGAGCGACTGATTCATAATGAAATGCAGGAGTGGCGGAATTGGCAGACGCGCAGGCTTCAGGTGCCTGTGGTCGCAAGATCGTGTGGGTTCAAGTCCCATCTCCTGCATTATTT
>JABLTO010210290.1_pt1 | contig 12775 bp, 10 predicted proteins | sample 7160091 | NCBI WGS metagenome assembly JABLTO01 (sample SAMN14651225, study PRJNA627086) | human gut metagenome | isolation source: feces | host: Homo sapiens
AAGCGTATACAAGTGTCTTTTCGGCAAATTTTGCTGCATACTGCGTGAAAAACACTTGCCGGGCGACAGCCCGCCTGCGTATTTTTGCCTTGTCTACAACAAAATTATGCTCGAAAATCCACACATATTTCTTGTGAAGACAGGTTCTTATTGTCACTAATTTGTCGCCCCTGAAAGGGCACCCGAAGGGCGTGCCTTGTGCTGAGATGTCAGCGATAGCTGACATAAGGGTCATTCTTTTTCCATAAAGAAAAAGGAAGCAGCGGCAGTTGCCTGCCGCTGTTCGGAATATCTGCTTGAATTTTAGTTGGATTCAGTCTGTTCCGGAGCGGTGGTTTCCGCAGGGGATTCTGTGGTTTCAGGAGCAGTGCTTTCTTCCGGAGTTTCTGCTTCTGCATCCTCTTCCTGTGCAGCTTCTGTCCGGGTAAAGGCAACTACCTTCTGACCGGCGGTGACACGCATAACACGTACACCCTTTGCCACACGTCCCATTTCCCGGATCTGGTTGCACGGAATCCGGATGATAACGCCGTCACTGGAAATGAACATCAGATCGTCTGTTTCATCGACTACCTTAATGCCGCAGACATAGCCGTGCTCTTCATCCACCTTGTAGTTGGTCAGACCCAGACCACCGCGGGACTGCATCCGGTATTCGTCCAGCTTTGTTTTTCTGCCGTAGCCGTTTTCGGTTACAGTCAGCAGGGAAGCGCCGTCACGCTCCCGCGCCATGGAAACCACCTGGTCGCCATCCCGGAGGGTGATGGCCTTTACACCATGGGCAGAACGGGACATCGGACGAACGTCAGTTTCATGAATCCGGATTGCCATACCATTTCGGGTAGCCACAAACAGACGATTATCACCATTGGTGAGCCGTACTGCGGCAATTTCATCGCCCTCGTCCAGACCAATAGCAATCAGGCCGTTTTTCCGCACATTTTTATAGGCAGAAAGTGCAGTACGCTTGATCTTTCCGGAACGGGTAATCATGACCAGATACTTGCCCTCTTCGAAATCCGGCGTTGTCAGTACCGCAGCAATCTTTTCGCCCTGGTTCATGGGCAGGAGATTGACGATATTGGTACCTCTGGCATTCTTGGAACCTTCCGGCAATTCATAGCACTTCATCTTATACATAATGCCCAGATTGCTGATAAAGAGAATATTCGCGTGAGAAGAACTGATCAACAGTTCGCTGACGAAATCCTCTTCCCGCTGCTTCATGCCGGTAACACCGCGGCCGCCCCGGCGCTGGCTTTTGTACACATCTGCCGGAATCCGCTTGATATAGCCGCTGTCTGTATAGGTGACAACACAGTCCTCTACCGGAATCAGATCTTCGATGTCCACTTCGCCTTCTACCATTTCAATCTGTGTCCGGCGAACATCGCCAAACTTCCGGCGGATTTCATTCAGGTCGTTTTCAATGATGGCATAGACTTTAGCACGGTCTGCCAGAATATCCAGCAGCTCTGTGATTTTCTGCATCAGGCCATATAATTCGTCTGTAACCTTCTGCCGTTCCATACCAGTCAAAGCGCCCAGACGCATCTGTACAATTGCATCTGCCTGCTCATCCGAAAGGCCGATCTGGTGTTCCAGATGGTAGTGTTCCACATCATACTGCGCACGATCCAGCACAGTGGACATGTCCACATCCTGGAAGCGTTCCTTCAAACGTGCCTTACCTTCCGGAATGGTCTTACTGCTCCGGAGAATGGCAATGACCTCATCAATATAATCAATGGCAACGACAAAGCCCTGCAAAATGTGTGCACGCTTCTTTGCCTTTTCCAGATCGAATTTGGTGCGGTTTGTAATGACTTCCACCTGGAACTGAAGGTACTGCTCCAGAATCTGTTTCAGGCTCAGTGTCTTCGGCTCGCCGTCTACCAGTGCCAGCATATTGACGCTGACAGTATCCTGCAGCTGGGTGTAGGAGAACAGCTTGTTGAGAACGATCTGTTCGTTTGCATCCTTTTTCAGTTCTACTACAATCCGCATGCCCTCACGGCTGGATTCATCCTGAATGTGATAGATGCCGTCAATCCGCTTGTCCTTTGCCAGGCCGGCAATGGATTCCACCAGACGCGCCTTGTTGACCATATACGGAATTTCCGTAATGACAATGGATTCTCTGCCCCGTACCTTTTCAAAGTGGGTCTGTCCCCGGAGGGTGATCTTGCCGCGTCCGGTCGCATAAGCTGCACGAATGCCGCTGCGTCCCATAATGATACCGCCGGTAGGGAAGTCCGGGCCTTGAATGCAGCTCATCAGTTCTTCCAGAGAGCATTCCGGATTCTGAATCAGCAGGTGAATGCCGTCAATGACTTCGCCCAGATTGTGAGGCGGAATATTGGTTGCCATACCAACAGCAATACCAATAGAACCGTTTACCAGAATATTCGGGAAACGGGAGGGGAGGACTGCCGGCTCCTTCAGACGATCGTCATAGTTGGGAACGAAGGGAACGGTTTCCTTGTTGATATCCGTGAGCATTTCCAGTGCAATCTTCGACATCCGCGCTTCTGTATAACGATAAGCAGCAGGCGGATCGCCGTCCACGGAACCAAAGTTACCCTGGCCGTCTACCAGGACATATCGCATGGAAAAGGACTGCGCCAGACGTACCAACGCGTCATAAACCGATGCGTCACCATGGGGGTGATAGCTACCCAGTACAGAACCTACCGTGTCGGCGCACTTATGGTACGCCTTGTCCGGTGTCAGTCCCTTTTCAAACATGGTGTAAAGAATACGGCGATGAACCGGCTTTAAGCCGTCCCGCACATCCGGGAGCGCACGCGCCACAATAACCGACATGGCATAGGCCAGGAACGAATCCTGCATTTCCTTGCCGATATCAATGGGCGTAATCTTTTGCTTCCCGTTGATAAAATAATTTTCATTTGTTGTATTATCCATTATTTTCAACCTATTCTGTCAATTTCCCGAAGGAAACTGTCTGTGTGATCTTTGTTTACATTTGCGTTGCATCAGTTTCCGCTTGTTTCACGTGAAACATTCCGGAATCCGTTTTACAACCTTTCTTTTTGGCCGTTTATTCTTTTACGGTATAGGTACCTTCTCCGATTGCACCGTCCGGATTTTCATACACCACAACGATGCCTTTTTTCGTCTGATATTCCAGATGGGTAACAGCGCCTTCTGTTGCAATGACAGAAGTGACAGTGCCCTTTACACGGGCAAGTTCCAGAGTGGCATCTGCAATCTCTGCGGTAACGTCCAGTTCGCCCTCCATCAGTGCATCCTGATCCACGTGTATCGTAGTACCGTTTTCTGCCTCATAGGTTCCGTCCGAAGAAGCGTATATGCTTACCACAATGTTTTGTGCTGATAAGCAAACCATTTTACAGTCATCCAGCGCATCTTTCTTTTCTTCCTCTGTCATATTCTCGCTTGCGCCGGATTTTCTGCTGCTCTCCGATGCGTCCAGTTCCTGCGAAGCACTGCTTTCAGAGCGCTCTGCTGTACCGGACGTACCCTTTGCATTCGGCAAAATAAATACAAAGAGCAGAATCAGTGCTGCGGCCAGAACGACAATAATTGCACTGAGCAGCACCACAATCGGAACCCACTTTTTCTTCTTTGGCGGCTCCGGCAAAACGCCGTATTGCTGCCACTGCGGATTCTGATATGGATTCTTGTTTTGGTTTGGATTCATTTTCCCCATCCTCTTTTCATCCATTTTCTTTGGGAATGTTTCACGTGAAACACTCCGAAGAGTTTACCGCGATATTCCCTGCGCTCTTATTTTACGGTGTAAGAACCGGATTCCCCGTCCGGATCTTCATACACGACAACTTGGCCGCTTTCCGTACGATATTTCAGATAACTAATTTTAGCCTCATCCGAAATAACCGATATTACAGTACCGTCTACCTCTAACAGTTCCTCAATCGCATCTGCGGCCTCTGCGGTAATATCCAGTTCGCCGTCTGCCAGCGCATCCTGGTCAAACTGAATCTCCGTACCGTCCTCCGCTTCATAGGTGCCGTCCATGGAAGCATATGCGCTGGAAACAATTATCTGTGCTGCGGAAACTGCTGCCGAACACTCATTCTTCGCATTCTCTTTCTCGACCTGATTGACATACCCTACGATAGTCGGAACGAGAATAACTGCGCTGAAAATGCTCAGTATAACCACAACTGCAATAATAATGATCAGCACAATGGGCCAGATTTTCCGTTTCTTTTTCGGCGGCTGCGGCGGCATCCCATAAGGATTCGGCATCCCGTTGGGATTCTGCTGCCACTGCGGATTCTGATACTGATACGGATTCGGATTCGGTGCATTCTGATATGGCGGCGGTGTCTGTGCGCCGCGCGGTGCCTGCCCCGGTGCGTAATGATATGCATTCTGATTGCCGTTTGTATTTGGATTCATTTTTTATCCTCTTTTCCTATCCCATCTTCACACGAGCACTGCAAGTGTGTGCAGTTATTCGCTTTCTGCCTCGTCTGCTTCCGGTGCATCCTCCTGCTGTGTGATTTCTGCCGGCTGTGCAATGGCTGCTTTTGGCAGAATATAGAACATCCGTTTGCCGTCACAGACCAGGTAGAAAGCTTCCATTTCCTGCACCCAGGCATTTTCCAGCAGCACCCGGCTTTCCGGAACCGCAGTTCCATCCTCGGTGACTGCCTCTGCCTGAATCCGCAGCACCTTTCCGTCACAGGAAGCGGTATACTGTTCCCCTTCCAGTTCCCGGACTGCGTCCAGAATCAGCCGTTTTTGCTTGCGCGGATTATACCACAGCATGCAGATTGCCGCCAGACACAGCATCATCAGGAAATAGGCCATTTTATTGCTGGGATCTGTCGCCGCCGATACAATAAACGATACCAGCAGCACAGCAAAAACCAGCATCATAATCCGGTTGCGCAGCAGTACATATTTCTTCTGAAATACCGTAAATCCTTCCTGATAATAGTGCCAGTCGATGGTATACGGCTTTGTCTTTTCAAAAACGGGAAGACTGATCGATTCTTTCATAGCGCCTCCTGTTTATACGTCCAGATTTTCGACATACTTGGCGTTCTTTTCAATGAATTCCTTTCGGGGCGCAACCTTGTCGCCCATGAGAATGGTAAAGATTTCGTCTGCCCGTTCTGCATCCTCCATCTCCACCCGAATCATAGAACGTGTCTCCGGGTTCATGGTGGTTTCCCACAGCTGTTCCGAGCTCATTTCACCCAGACCTTTGTACCGCTGTACGCCCACCTTTGCCGTGCTGCCGTCTGCATCTGCAAATTCTGCAATATACCGATCCCGTTCCGGTTCATCAAAGGCATACTTATACTTTTTGCCCTTGGAAACCTTAAAGAGCGGCGGCTGCGCCAGATAGACGTTGCCGTTTGTAATCAGCGGCCGCATAAAGCGGAAGAAGAAGGTCAGCAGCAGGGTACGGATGTGAGAGCCGTCTACATCGGCATCGGCCATAATAATAATCTTGCCGTACCGCAGCTTTTGAATGTCAAAGTCCTCGCCGATGGAAGTTCCCAGCGCCGTGACCACCGGCATCAGCTTTTCATTGCCGTATACCCGCTCGATCCGCGCCTTTTCTACGTTCAGCATTTTGCCCCAGAGGGGGAGAATTGCCTGATACCGCCGGTCTCTTCCTTCCTTGGCGGAACCGCCTGCCGAGTCACCCTCGACAATGTACAGCTCTGTTCCCTCTGTGGATTTTTCCTGACAGTCTGCCAGCTTTCCGGGGAGGGAAGCGCTTTCCATCGCAGACTTGCGCCGTGCGGTTTCTCTGGCTTTTTTTGCTGCTTCCCGGGCATTCTGCGCGGACAGGCTCTTGTCGAAAATTGCCCGTGCCACCGTAGGATTTTCCTCAAAGTAGCTCATGAGCTTATCAAAGACCATTTTTTCGACAAACGGACGCACCGTCGGATTGCCCAGCCGTCCCTTGGTCTGTCCTTCAAATTCGCACTCCGTCAGCTTTACGGAAACAATTGCCGTCAGGCCTTCCCGCACGTCATCGCCCAAAAGACGCGTGCCGTCCTTTAACAGCCCGAACTTTTTGCCGTATTCATTGATCACCTTGGTCAGGGCATTTTTAAAGCCGGTTTCATGGGTACCGCCGTCTGCCGTATGAATGTTGTTGGCAAAGGACAGAATCATTTCATTATAGCTGTCGTTGTATTGCAGCGCCACTTCTGCAAAGGAGTCGCCTTCCATGCCGGAAACATAAATCACATCATCCGACAGTGATTCCAGTCCCCGTTTCTGGTGGAGATATTCTACGAACTGGCGGATACCGCCCTCATAGTGCAGCACTTCACACCGTTCCTGCTCCGGATTCCGCTTATCGGAAAAGACAATCCGGATGCCGGCATTCAGAAAGGCTTGCTCCCGCAGCCGTTTCAGCAATACTTCATAATCATACTCTGTGGTTTCTTCAAAAATCTCCGGATCTGCCTTAAATTCTACGGTTGTTCCGGTTTCTGCCGTATCTCCGATAATGGAAATCGGCTTGTCATAATCGCCCCGGTGGAACTCCTGGTAATGCACGTGTGTACCGTCTTTTACCGTCAGTTTCAGCCACTCCGAAAGGGCGTTGACAACGGATGCACCTACACCGTGCAGACCGCCGGACACCTTATAGCCGCCGCCGCCGAATTTACCGCCGGCATGCAGAATGGTGTAAACAACGGTTGCTGCAGAAATGCCTTCCTTCGGGTGAATGCCCACCGGAATACCACGGCCGTTGTCGGATACCCGGATTACATTCTCCGGCAGAATATCCACTGTAATTTCGGTACAATAGCCTGCCAAAGCTTCATCAATCGCATTGTCTACAATTTCATAGACCAGGTGATGGAGTCCTTTCGGCCCGGTAGAGCCGATGTACATGCCCGGCCGCTTTCGGACTGCCTCCAGTCCCTCCAGCACCTGAATCTGATTTTCGTCATAATTCTGGGCGTTGGGTTTGATTGCCTCTGTCATTTTGCAATTCCTCCAAGTTTTTCTGTCCGCACTGTTTCACGTGAAACAATTTGGACAGGCGTGCACGATATCGCTCCCGACACCGTGCCGGAGACGCATGGTGCGCGTTCCTTTCCGGCATCCATTCCGGTGAAAACGCACAACAGCGCCTTTTTTTTACTGTAAATTCCGGCCGAGACCGGCATTTTACCGCCGGTCTCTGCCTTTCTATCGTTTCCATGGGTTTTCAGTGAAACAATCAGCCTTTGCACGGTTGTCTTTGCAGGAAAATTCCGCGTCATTCCGGCAAAGCTTTCTTTTCCGTGACACTTTTTCCGAAAAAATCTGATTTTTCACACCTCTGCACAGACTTTCCACAGCGTTTTCAACAGCTTGTGGAAAACGAAATTTGCCGTACTTTCGGCTGCTTTTCCACTCACTCTGCGATTGTCCCACTTTTCAACAAAAATCGTTTTCCCGCTTTTGGGGAAAGCAGGGACTCCGGGTGACAGGTGGTAACAAAGACCTGCATCTCCCGGACAATGGTGGATACCACCGTCTGTCTGGCCTCGTCCAGCTCGCCCATCACATCATCCAGCAGCACCACCGGCGATTCCTTTTGCCGCTGGCTGTAGATTTGTGCCTGGGAGAGCTTCAGCGTCAGCGCCAGACTCTTTTTCTGCCCCTGGGAGCCGAATTCCTTTGCCGGCTTTCCGTCAATCCAGAGCAGCAGGTCATCCCGGTGCACGCCTACACCGGTATGACCCAGGAACAGGTCACTCTGAACCCCTTGCTCCATCTTTTCCGTATATTGCTGCAATAGCGCCGGTGTCACCTGTTCGGGAAGGCTTTCCTGTGCATCCTTTCCATAGATACTGGACTGATAGTGCAGGGAAATCTGCTCCTGTCCCCTGGAAATTTCACTGTAAAGGGGCACACAGACGGCCGCAAGACGGCGCACATAGGCGGCGCGCTGTACGGCAATCTCTGCCCCCAGCTTCGCCAGCTGTACATCCCATACCCCCAGCATTGCCGCAGCCTGCTCCGGGGGGAGCTTCTGCTTTAACACAGCGTTTCTCTGCTGCAATACCAGCTGATAGCGCCGCACCAGTGCCAGATGAGGTGCCCGGAGCTGTGCCGTACACAAATCCAGAAAGGAACGCCGCCGTTCCGGGCCGCCGCTGACCAGGGACAAATCCTCCGGGGTAAACACCACGCAGTGAAACACAGAGAAGAGACTGCCGCCCTTCTGCGGCACATCATTGCACCAGAAGCGCTTTTCCGGGGCACTGCCGCCGGGCGCCATACAGAGGCGCACAGACTGCTCTCTGCGGCTGTCCTGAAGCCTTGCCTCCACCTGTAATGCACCGCCGGAGAAGGGGAGATAATCCCGTTCCCGGCTGCCGCGAAAGCTCCGGCATCCGGTAAGCGCCCAGATCGCCTCTAAGAGGTTGGTTTTTCCCTGTGCATTTTCCCCCAGAATCAGATTATAGGCCGGATCCGGCGCAATGGCAACGCCGCGGAGATTTTTAAAACCATCTGCCGTCAGCTGTGTGAGTCTCATGCCTCTTTTGTCACCTTTACCAGAAAGCGGTCAACCTGTACCGTATCTCCCGGATAAATTTTCTTGCCCCGCATGGTACAAACTGCACCGTTCACCTGAACTGCGCCCTGCTGCACCAGTTCCTTTGCGAAACCGCCGGTATCACACAGACCGGCAAACTTTAAAAGAGAATCCAACTTAATAAATTCCGTATGAATTCCCACTGTTACAGTTTCTTCTGCTGCCATTCCTTTTTCCTCCTGGATGGTTTGGGTTTCCTCTGCGACCTCTGAATCCCGCGTTTTTTCGCCGAATCTTCGCCGCTTTTCAGAAACACCCGTTCCGTATTTTGTGGAAACACGTGCTGCATTTTTTCCATTTTGCAGACCGTGCCGAGATCCATTTTCCTGAAAAATACCGGGCAGCGCTTATTACTGCCGCAGCTGAATGGGCATCAGCAAAAACAGGAAGCTTTCGCCCTGAGGCGGCACCAGTGTTGCCACCCGGTTGCCGCCAGTGAGCTGAATCTTTACCTGATCGCAGTCTGCGGCGCGTACAGCCTCCAGCAAAAACCGGTTGTCAAAGCCGATGGTAACATCTGGGCCGCTGATCTGTGCCGGAATCTTGTCGTGAATTTCACCAAAGCCGGTTTTGCACCAGATTTCCAGTGCGCCGCCGGAAAAAGTACAGCGTACCGGGGCATTATACTTACCGCTGATCAGCAGAGAGCAACGCTCCAGACACCGGGTGAGTTCCACCGTATCCATGAGCACCTCAGTCTCATGCTGATTGGGAATGCTGCTCCGGTAATTGTGAAATTCTCCTTCCAGCAGACGGGAAAACACAGTATACCCATTAAATTCAAATACCACATACCGCCGGTCTGCGGAGATATCGCACAGATCCTCTGCATCATCCTTCAGCATATTGGCCACTTCCAGAAGGGTACGCTTTGGCACTACAAACCGGAAGTTTTCCGCACTGGAAATCGGTTCCTGCCGAACAGCCAGACGATATCCGTCAATGGCTGCCACATGGAGCACGTCCTGTTCCACCTCAAACAATTCTCCGGTCAGCACCGGCTTTGCCTCACTGGTGGAAGCTGCATAGCTGGTCTGGCGAATCATGGAATTCAACACAGACTGTTCAATTTGCATGCCGGACTGCATGCTGAGATTGGGCAGGGAGGGGTATTCCTCCGCAGACATAGCGGAAATCTGGAACTGTGTGGCATCGCAAGTCATGCGCACCCCATAATTTTCATCCACTTCCATCTGTACCCGTTCCCCGGAAAACCGCCGTACTGCCTCACTTAGCAGCCGCGGCAAAATGACAAATTCCCCGGAGTCCTCGGATTCTACCTCAATTGTACGCTGAATGCCGAATTCCAGATCATAGCCGGTGAGTTCCAGCATGTCATGATCCAGCCGCAGCTTCAGCCGTTCCAGCTCCGGGATCGTCGATTTCTGCGCAACACCCTTTGCCACATGGGTAATTGCCGCATAAAATACCTGCCGGTCGCAGGAAAATTGTATTTTCGTCATAAATATGCATCCTTTCTGCATGGATAACGCTTTTGATTGCACTTCTTTTCTATGGCACGTCCCACGAAAAAATGCCTGAATTTCCATCCTTTTCTTCGCTTTGTCCTTCTCTCGAGAACACTTCCTATCTGTCCTCACGCTATGGACACATCAGGGGATGGCAACGCAGTCGACTCTATTTGAAAAAAGATGCAGCGAAAGCTGCAAATCACAGAATACAAAGAAAAAATAAAATAGTAGTAGTAATAGGGATCCGGAAAATGTGGAAACCGTCCATATTCCGGGGTTTTGCGAGCATTTTATTCCACAGTGCATGCGTTAAGAGTTTCCGGAAAAGTGCAAACTTTCCTTTTCCGTGGAAACTGTTGAAATTCGTGGAGTGGATCTGCAAAATAAGTGGAAAATTTCGTGGAAACTGCATCTTCTCCGCATTCCACATTCCACACCCTGTGGAAACCGGATTTTCCCTTTCTCAACACGCCCTTGTGGAAACCAAATCCGGTGATCTCTTTTTTCTGGGACGGGAAGGGAAAACTTTTTTCATTCCGACTTTTCCACAACCTGTTGAAACTGCTGTGGAAAACCGTACTTTTTCTGTGCAATTCTGTGGATATGCCAAACTGGCCCGCATCATTCCCCCAATTTCCACTGTGCAAACTTCGTGGAAAACCAAAGTGCCATCAGGCGTGACTCTTGCTGCGAATGTTCTTGATGATATCCTCTACCAGCTGCTTTAAATGTTCGTCGTGTTTCATTGCTGTTTCAATATTGCTGATGGAATAAACAATAGTAGAATGGTCTCTGCCGCCGAATTCCGTGCCAATGGCCTGAAGCGGCATCTGGGTAATTTCCCGTACCACATAGATGGCCACTTTTCGGGCGGTAGAAATCTGGCTGGAGCGCTTGCTGCTGCGGATATCTTCCGGAGAAACGCCGTAGACATCTGCCACTTCCACAATAATTTTCTCTACTGTAATGGGTACCGGCTGATCATCGCTGAGAATATCCTTGATGACGCTCTGTGCCATGGAGATAGACGGGGGCGAACCGGCCAGATGCTTGAGGGCTTTCAGCTTTTTCACCGCGCCTTCCAGCTGACGGATGTTGGTTTTCAGGCGATTTGCGATAAATTCCGACACATCGTCCGGGATGTACAGATCCAGCAGCTCTGCCTTCCGGCGGATAATGGCAATCCGGGTTTCAAAGTCCGGTGTGGTGATGTCAGTAATCAGACCCCATTCAAACCGGCTCCGGATTCGTTCTTCCAGAGTTTTCAGCTCCTTCGGCGGCTTATCTGATGTAATGACAATCTGCTTGCCCTCTGCATGGAGCTTGTTGAAGGTATGGAAGAATTCTTCCTGCATCCGCTCTTTGTTGCTGAAGAACTGGATATCGTCAATGAGCAGCACGTCCGCGTTCCGGTATTTGTCGTGGAACCGTGCGGTATTGCCGTCATTGATGCTGGAAATCAGGTCGTTGCCGAATTCTTCGCTGGTAACATAAATAATCTTGTATTCCGGGTGATTCTGATGCACCTCATGGGCAATGGCATGCATCAGATGGGTTTTTCCCAGTCCGGAGGGGCCGTAGATAAACAGCGGGTTGTAATTCTTCCCCGGATCCTTTGCCACTGCGGTGCAGGCTGCATAGGCAAATTCGTTGGAACCACCTACAATGAAGGTGGAGAAGGTGTATTCATAATTTGCCCCTTCAAAGCTGTGCTCCAGCTCCTCGTGGCGGCGTACAATTTCGTCGTAATTCTGGGATTTCTGGGGATCCAGGTTCGGCTGTGCGCCGGATTCCTCCACCTGGATTTCCAGATGAATTTCAAAGCCCAGCGTGCTGAGAAAGGCTTCCTTCAGCAGAGATTCGTAGTTGTTGAGAATAACATCCCGCTGGAATTCAGACTGTACTGTAAACAGTGCAGTCGTGCCGTCCAGATGTACCGGGGTGAGCGCATCAATCCAGAGTTTTACCGCAACTTCCGGGATATTTCCTTTTTCCAGGCAATACCGCTTCACCAGGGCAAACACTTCGTCAAATGAGTTCATATCGGGCGAGTCCTCCTTTATTTCTGAAAAATCCCAGGCCGCAGCGGCAGCCGCCTCCAGCCTGTGATTTTGATTTCTTTTTGCCGCAGCAAAAAGTGCAGTGGAATTTGCTGCACGGCGTTTTCCGCACCTGTTTCAACAGACACGTATACTATAATAGTATACCATATTCATTGTTGAAAATCAAGACCCTTCTGTGGAAAACTTCGGGTTTTCTCTGAAATTTCCCTGTGGAATTTGTGGATAAGCCCTTGTGCAAAAGGTGGAAAACCCTTTTTCCCGAAAAAAGGGCACAGAAGGGAACTTCTCTCACCGGAACCAGCCGGCACTGCGCACTCCGGGCGGCAGAAAGCCTGCGGAAAGGGGACACGCGTGGAAAATCCGTGGAAAATAAAAAAATCTCTTGACAAACCGGATGGGATCGGTTATAATATATTGTAAATGGATTCGTGCGGGCTGCCTCGTAAGAATCCAGCAGCCTGCGCGGAGCCTTTTTGGTTTCGCCGAAAGAGAAGGGAGGTTACTGTCTTGAAGAGAACATATCAGCCGAAGAAGATTCATCGGAAAAAGGTGCATGGCTTCCGGAAGAGAATGGCCACTGCGAACGGTAGAAAGGTTTTAGCTCGCAGAAGAGCACGGGGCAGAGCAAGACTGAGCCACTGATCGAAGTCGGACCACAA
>JABLTO010094652.1_pt1 | contig 12772 bp, 12 predicted proteins | sample 7160091 | NCBI WGS metagenome assembly JABLTO01 (sample SAMN14651225, study PRJNA627086) | human gut metagenome | isolation source: feces | host: Homo sapiens
CGGCGTATTTCTGGAAGCTGTCCTCCATTTCCTCCTCCCGGTCAATTCCAGGGAGATGCCCGGCGGATCCGATTCCCAGACGGTGACGGTGTCGCAGAGGCTTACCGCCTGCATGACGGTGTCCACCAGATGGTAGCCGTCGTCGCGGGTTCCCGTGATATCCAGGGATAGATTGATTTTGGCCGGTGCGGCCACGGAAAGGGGCATGGAATGCGGCCTCCTTAAATGTGATGATCCTCCAGAAATTCCTCCATGCGGTGCATGGCCTCGGTGATATGTTCCAGGGAATAGCAATAGGATACCCGGACAAAACCTTCCCCGCAGTCGCCAAAGGCGGTGCCGGGAACCACGGCCACATGCTTTTCCGCCAGCAGCTGCTGGCAAAAATCCTCGGAGTTTAGCCCGGAGGAGCGGATGCAGGGGAAAACGTAGAAAGCGCCCTCCGGCTCAAAACAGGTCAGCCCCATACGGTTGAGCTTGTCCACGATATATCGCCGGCGGGTATCGTATTCGCCCCGCATGCGTTCGATGTCGGGATCGCCGTTTTCCATCGCCTCGATGGCAGCGTACTGGGCCATGGTGGGGGCGCACATCAGGGCATACTGGTGCAGCTTGACAATCTGCTCCATGATGGGGGCGGGGCCGCACACGTAACCCAGCCGCCAGCCGGTCATGGCAAAGGCCTTGGAAAAGCCGCCGATAAGCAGGGTGCGCTCCTGCATGCCAGGCAGGGAGGCGATGCTGACATGAGGCGTATCGCCGTAGGTCAGCGCGCCGTAGATTTCATCCGACAGCACCAGCAGGTCGTGCTTTTTCACCACCTCGGCCACTGCCTCCAGATGGGGACGGCGCATGACGCCGCCGGTGGGGTTGTTGGGATAGGGCAGCACCAGCACCTTGGACCGGGGGGTGATGGCGGCTTCCAGCGCTTCCGCCGTCAGGCGGAAAGCGTCCTCCGCCCGGGTGACCAGGGGGACCGGTACGCCGCCAGCCATGCGGGTCAGGGGATCGTAGCACACAAAGCTGGGCTCCGGGATCAGCACCTCATCCCCAGGGCTGAGCACGGCCCGCAGGCCCAGGTCGATGGCCTCGCTGCCTCCCACCGTGACCAGGATCTCGTCCTTGGGGGCGTAATCGATGCCGGAGTGCCGCTGGGTGAAGCTGACAATGGCTTCCCGCAGCCGAAGCAGTCCGGCGTTGGGAGTGTACCAGGTGCGCCCTTTCTTTAAAGACTGAATGCCTTCCTCACGGATATGCCACGGGGTGGTAAAATCTGGCTCTCCTATAGAGAGGGTGATGACGTCCTCCATCTCACTGGCAATGGCGAAAAAGCGACGGATGCCCGAGGGCTTGAGCCCTGCCAGGGTGGGGTTGAGAAAACGCTCGTAGGAAATTTCCGACTGGTTCATAGGGGTCACAGGGCTCCTCTCAGGTCCTTTTTTTCGCGGGTGAACGCGACGCCTTGGTCCTTGTACCGGCGCAGGACAAAATGGGTGGCGGTGGAAATGACGGAATCCAGCGTGGACAGCCGCTTGGCCACAAAAAAGGCAATGTCGCGGAAGCTGCGCCCGCGCACCGTCACCGCCAGGTCATAGCCGCCGGACATAAGGTAGACGCTTTCCACCTCGTCAAACAAACTGACCTGTTCCGCGATTTCCTCGAATCCGCGGTCGGGCTGAGGGGTGACCCGCAGCTCGATGAGCGCGGTCAGATGTTCTTCCCCGGTCTTCTCCCAGTCGATGACGGCCTTGTACCCGCGCACGATGCCTTCCCGCTCCAGGGCGGTGAGCTTTTTTTTGATTTCCTCTTCCGTGCAGTCCAGCATGGCGGCCAGCTGGGCGTCGGTCAGACGTGCGTTGGTATCCAGCAGTCGGAGCAGTTTTTCCATGAAGATTCCTCCTTTTGATTCTCCGCCGCGAGGGCGGTCGGCTTTATATATGCTTCAGGGAATGCGCCTGAGGCGTTCGGTTTTCATAAACTGCATAATAGCGGAAGCCCGCTTCGGCGGCCAGCGCCAAGCCGTCCTGGATATGACGGCCCACATCCTCCGGACGGTGGGCGTCCGAGCCAACCGTCACCCATTCGCCCCCCAGCTCCCGGAAGCGCCGGATGATGGGGAGATCCGGCAGTGTCCGTCCGATTTCCTGGCGCAGGCCGGATACATTGATTTCCAGAGCCAGCCCTTTTTCTGCCAAAGCGGAAAGGACGGCGTCGATGCATTCCTGCCAGCGGCCGTAGCCTTCCTCCCGCCATTGGTGCGGAAGATAACGGAACGGATAGGTCAGGTGTGCGAGGGAATCGAAGCGCCCCCAGTGAACCATGCCGAGCAGCTGGGCGAAATATTGATCCAGCAGGCGGGGAATATCCCATTCGCCGTAGTTCAGAAAATAGAAGTCGTCGATCCCCGGAAGGTTGTGAAGAGAGGCGGGGACAAAATCCAGAGGGGCATCCAGCAGTTTCTCGGTTTCCGTAAGGTTTTCCAGCGGCTCCCCCAGCTCTACGCCGCGCAGAATGGTCAGACGGCCCCGCCATCTTTCGGCCGCCTCCGCCGTTTCCGCCAGAGAGGCGGGGTGGGAGAGCACATAGCCTTCCCGGATAAAAGCGCCCATCTCCACATGATCCGTCACCGTGACAGCGGACAGCCCCGCTGCACAAGCGGCCCGGGCGATGTCGTCAAAGGCTGCCTCCGAATCGGGGGAATGGTGGGTATGCAGATGACAGTCAGCCAGATACATTCTAACAGTACTCCTTCTGATGGAAAATGGCAAGGAAAATAGGGGTTCACCTTTTATGTTTTTATCCTATCATATTTTTTTTCCGGAGAAAAGCCCGGAAAGCCGGTATGAGTGGCGGATGGAAGGTTGAAGGGAATGGGATGCCGGGTACCTTTCCTGGAGCGGGGGGCGATTCTGCCGCTGCCCTGCAGGCATATACATTCCTTGCCGTACACAGGTTACCCAAAGGCTTTTCATTGGGGAGAGAATGAGGGTCCTTCTGCGTTGGCGGCTCTCTTGGGATTTACAGTCGGCCCCCACCCAGAGTTTAGGGGGAGATAGGCGAAAATTTTTGCTATTTTTCAGGGATACTCACCCGGTTGTTTTAAAGGTTCGTGGAAAATTGCTCTTTTTTTCCCCAGGGGATTGTGCTATCATAGAGCATCAAGGAAAACCAAAAGAGCCCCTGTCAGCACAAAAGCCGGGGGATGGAGGAAGAGCTATGCGTGCAGTGATAACCGTCATCGGCAAGGATATGGTGGGCATTCTGGCACGGGTGTCGGCGGTATGCGCCGCCCACCGGGTCAATGTATCTGATGTGACCCAATCCATTCTGCAGGGCATGTTCGCCATGATTATGATGGTGGATATTTCCGACTGCGACGTGCCGTTCACGGCATTTTCCGAGGAACTGAACGCGCTGGGGAAGGAAATGGGCCTCTCCGTTCACGCGATGCACGAGGATATTTTCAATTCCATGCACCGCATCTGATTTCGACGCCAAAGGAGAGAGTAGCCATGCTCAACGCGGGAGATATTCTGGAGACCATCACCATGATCCAGGACGAGCACCTGGACGTGCGCACCATCACCATGGGCATTTCCCTGCTGGACTGTTGTGACAGCGATATCGACCGGGCCTGCCGGCGGGTGTACGACAAGATTACCCGCTGTGCGCGGGACCTGGTGAAGACTGGTGAAGACATCGAAAAAATGTACGGGATCCCCATTATCAACAAGCGGATTTCCGTTACCCCCATCGCCATGATCGCTGCTGCGTGCGAAAACAAGGACATGGTGCGCTTTGCCCGCACGCTGGAAAAGGCGGCAGTGGAATGCGGGGTCAACTTTATCGGCGGCTATTCCGCCCTGGTGCAGAAGGGTTTCGCCGCCGGGGATCGGGAGCTGATCGAAAGCATTCCGGAGGCGCTGGCCGTCACCGACCATGTGTGTTCTTCGGTCAATATCGGATCCACCAAGGCGGGGATCAATATGGACGCCGTGGCCCTGATGGGCCAGGCGGTCCGCGCGGCGGCGGAGCGTACCGCCGACCGGGATTGCATTGGATGCGCCAAGCTGGTGGTGTTCTGCAACGCGCCAGAGGACAATCCTTTCATGGCGGGTGCCTTTCATGGCGCCGGGGAACCCGACTGCGTCATTAATGTGGGGGTTTCCGGCCCCGGTGTGGTGCGGGCCGCCCTGGCCAAGGCGGGGGATTGCGACCTTACCGCCGTGGCCGATCTGATCAAAAAGACGGCGTTTAAAATCACGCGTATGGGCCAGCTGGTGGCCACGGAAGCATCGCACCGTCTGGGCGTGCCCTTCGGAATTGTGGATCTGTCGCTGGCTCCCACGCCGGCGGTGGGCGATTCCGTCGCACACATCCTGGAAGAGATGGGGTTGGAGCGCTGCGGCGCCCATGGCACCACGGCCGCTCTGGCTTTGCTCAACGACGCGGTGAAAAAGGGCGGCGTCATGGCGTCGTCCCATGTGGGTGGTCTGTCGGGGGCGTTTATCCCGGTGACGGAGGATGCGGGGATGATCCGTGCCGCCCGGGAAGGTTGCCTGCGCATCGAAAAGCTGGAAGCCATGACCGCTGTATGCTCAGTGGGCCTGGATATGATCAACATTCCCGGCGACACGCCGGCGGAGGTAATTTCGGCCATCATTGCGGACGAGGCGGCCATCGGCATGGTCAACTCCAAAACAACGGCGGTGCGGGTGGTGCCCGCCATCGGCAAGCAGGTGGGCGAAGAGCTGTCCTTCGGTGGGCTGCTGGGCGGCGGACCTGTGATGCCGCTGAATACCTCGTCTCCCGCCCGCTTTATCGGACGCGGCGGACGGATCCCTGCGCCGCTGCAAAGCCTGAAAAACTGACGGTTCTCACCGCCGCCGGGGTTAATCCCCGGCGGTAAGCATATACTAAAAAATCGGATTTCGCCGTATGACGCGAGGAAAGGAGGCGGAGACGGATGGAAGCCATGATCAAGCGCATCATCGACATCGACGAAAAGGCGCGGGAGATCACCGATGCCGCTCAGAGGGAGCGGAAGGATTCGGAAGAGGAAATCGTGGAAAAGGCCTGCCGTTTGCGTGACGATTATCTGGAGAAGGCCCGGGCGCGCATCCGCACCAATCTGGAAACCGAACAGAAGCTGGCTGATGAAGAGTGGAAACAGAGGCAGGCCTATTATGCCGATCAGGCCGCCCGGCTGGAAAAGCTGGCGGCGGACCACCGCAGCCGATGGATCGAGGAGATCGTCGCCCGGGTGACCGGCTGACCGCTTCCCTGTCCGTTTTGTCCGATTTCGAGGAAAGGAGGGCGGAACGCCGATGGCGGGACACTATGTATCCAATGTGATTCTGGCCAAAGCGCGGGCCATGTACGGCGGACGGCTGACGCCGCAGGATTTGGCCGCCCTGCTGGGCTGCCGCTCCGTGGGCGAGATCGCCGCCTACCTGAAAAGCAATACCTCCTACGCCACTGTGTTGGGGGAGGTCAACGAATCCAGCATCCACCGCGGTTATCTGGAGGTGCTGTTGCGGCGAAAGGTCCGACAGGACTACGCCGCGCTGTGCCGCTACGATATGGCGGGTGGCCGGGAAATGGCGGAATACCTGTTGCGGCGGGAGGTAGCGGATCAGATTGTCCGCTGCCTGCGCCTGATCGGCGCCGGGCGCTCGGAGGAATATTTTTATACCATGCCTCTGTCCATGCTGGGACGGGTGTCCATTGACCTGATGAAAATGAGCCGGGCCACTACCTTTGACGAGCTGAAGGAAGCGCTGTCGGGCACCGATTACCGCCAGATACTGGACCGGTATCCGCCGGCGGAAAACGGCACCCTGCGCATCCGGGAGATTGAAAACGAGCTGTACCGGGGTGTTGCCCACTATCTGCTGCACGTCATCGACGCCACCTCCGGTGAGCTGCGCCAGCAGATGGTGGATGTATCCGGCACGCGGATGGACGCGCAGAACGTCACCCGCATTTTCCGTCTCAAGCGGTACTTTAACGCTTCCCCTGAAGAGATCCGAAGCAATCTGTTGCCCTGGGGCGGCGCCCTGAGCGAAAAGGTGCGGGGACAGATGGTGGAAGCCGCCGCGCCGGAAGAAGTGCTGGACTTGTTCTATAACACCCCCATGGGCCGGAGAATACCGGAGGAGCAGCGCTGTCATTCCCACGATCTCAATATCCGCGCTTCCTTTTACACCGCCCGGCATTACCTGCGGTATTCCATTTATCCCATGGTGACGCTGTTTTCCTATCGGGTGGTCAGCGCGGTGGAGCTGGAAAACATCATCAACATCATCGAGGGCGTCCGGTATGGGCTCCCTCCGGAAGAAATCAAGCCCGTCCTGATTATGGCGGAACCAATGGGGGGAAAGTGATATGGCGGTTTCCCGTATGAAACAGATCAGCATCATCGGCCGGATGGATAGCCTGGATCAGGTGGTGCGTGTGTGCGGCGGCTCCGGTGTTATGCAGCCGGACGATGCCATCACCTTTTTTTCCGATCCGTCCGGATTTGAACCGGTACGGGAGGACGACCCCTATACCGAGCCTATTGCCCGTCTGCAGGAGGCGGCTTCCCGGGTAGGGGGGACCCTATCCCCGCAGGATTCCGCCGAGGGGGCGGAATCGGATGAGGAGCTGTTCCGCTATGCGGAGGAATTTTCCGCCCGGTCAGCCGAGCTGTCGGGGCGGCTGGCTGACCTGTCCGCGCAGTACGAGTCCAAGGGAAGGGACATCATCCAGTTCCGTCATTTTTTCGGATTGGATATCGATTTGGACAAGGTGCTGGCCTGCCGGAACATCAAGGTGCGTTTCGGACGTTTGCCCAACGAGAGCTTTGAAAGGCTGAAGCTGTATAACGACAATCCCTTCGTGCTGTTCTTTCCCGGAGCGAAGGAGGAGGAGTACTGCTGGGGTGTGTACTTTGCCCCCTTCGATCAGGCGGAAGAGGTAGACCGGATATTTTCCTCCCTCTACTTCGAACGGCTGCGGATCCCCGCCGCCGTGGGGCATCCCGAGGAGATCGTTTCCGCCCTTCAGAAAGAGCAGGAGGACCTGCGGGAGCAGAGGGAACAGTGCCGGAAGGAGATCACGGACTTTTGGGTAAAGGAGGGTCCCCGCTGTACAGAGGTATACAGCCATCTGCAGATGCGCTCCTATTATTTTGGTATCCGGCGTTACGCGGCGCGGCACAACGATAAATTTATCCTGACCGGATGGGTGCCCGCCCGGGAGGAACAGGCGTTTTGCCGCCGGCTGGACCAGGTGGATGCCATCGAATATTCGGTGGAAACCCCGGAGCGGGATCATCGTCATTCCCCGCCGGTGGAGCTGCGCAACCGGCGCCTGTTCCGTCCCTTCGAATACCTGGTGGGGATGTACGGCACGCCGCGATATACCGAAATGGATCCCACGATTTTTGTAGGCATTACCTATACTGTACTGTTCGGGTTGATGTTTGCCGACCTGGGGCAGGGACTCTGTGTATCTTTGGTAGGCTGGCTGATGTGGAAGCTCAAGCGCATGGATATCGGCCGGGTGCTGATCCCCTGCGGCATCTCCGCGGCGGTGTTCGGTACGGTATTCGGTTCCGTTTTCGGCTTCGAGCACGTGTTGGATCCGCTGTACAAGGGGGTTTTCGGCCTGTCGGAAAAGCCCATTGAGGTCATGGGGACAGGAACGCCGATCAAGATTATTCTGGCGGCGGTTCTGCTGGGCATTGCCCTGATCCTCATCAGCATGGGCATCAATATCTATTCCAGCTTAAGGCAGCGAGATTATGAAAGGGCCGTTTTCGGTCCCAACGGGATTGCCGGTTTCGTATTCTATGGCGGGATTACGGTGGGAGCCGTGTGCCAGCTGCTGCTGAATATTCCCCTGTTTACACCGGCATACCTGATTGTTACCGTGGTTCTGCCCTTGATTTCCATGTTCCTTCAGGAGCCTTTGGGTAAGCTGGTGTCCGGACGAAAGGACTGGAAACCGGAAAAATGGGGGGAATATATCCTCCAGACCTTTTTTGAGCTGTTCGAGGCTCTGCTGACGTATCTTTCCAACACCATGTCTTTTCTGCGGGTGGCGGCCTTTGTGCTGATCCATGCGGGAATGATGATGGCGGTGTTCTCCCTAGCGGGACTGTTTGGCCCCTTCGGCTATACTGTGGCCGTGATTCTGGGCAACGTCCTGGTGACCGCCATGGAAGCCCTGCTGGTGGCCATCCAGGTGATGCGGCTGGAGTTCTATGAGATGTTCAGCCGGTACTACCAGGGGGACGGCCGTCCGTTCCTCCCGCTGAAACCGCGTTCCTGAGCGGGTGGGTTCCTTATTCCGTATATTTGCGGCGTTCCTGCCGCACACATAACAAGGAGGTCAATCCTATGAAACTGATGATGCTGATTCTTCCCGTGCTGCTGCTGGCGATTTCCGTATCCGTGGCTATTCTGCTGGTCAAACGTGGCCGTTCCCCCAAGCGGGCCATGGCGGTGCATTTCCTTTCCCTAATTGTCATCGGTACCCTGTGCCTTTGTCTGCCCGTGGCGGTTTCTGCAGAAGGAGATGAGTCCGCTTCCGCTGCCGGGACGTCCGCTTCGGAAGAGGTGGGAACCCCGGCGGATCAGGCGGCGTCCGGAATGACGGACAAAAGCATGGCCTACATCGGCGCGGGCCTGGCGGTGGGTGTAGCCGCTGTCGGCGGCGGTATTGCCGTCGCTTCTGCGGCTCCGGCCGCTATCGGCGCCACGTCGGAGGATCCCAAAAACTTCGGTAAATCCATCATCTTTGTGGCGCTGGGCGAAGGCTTCGGCCTGTACGGCCTGCTGATCGCCATCATGATGTTGATCCTTTAACGAGAAACGGGGGATCCCCTATGCGCTTTTATGTCATCAGCGACAACGTGGATACCCAGGTGGGAATGCGCCTGGCCGGGATCGAGGGCGTGGTGGTCCATGAGGAGGACGAGGTGCGCAAGGCGCTTTCCGACGCTATGGAGCAGGAGGATATCGCCGTGGTGCTCATGACCGAGCACTTGGTCCGCCTTTGTCCGGAGCTGGTGGACGATCTCAAGCTGAACCGGTCCCGTCCCCTGATTGTGGAGATCCCCGACCGGCACGGCAACGGCCGGGCCAAGGATTCCATCACCCGTTATGTCCAGGACGCCATCGGTGTCCGGCTGTAGGCCCGCCAACGCAATCGGGCGGGCGTCCATGCAACCCATGTGAAAGGCAGGTCGCCGACTATGGTGAACAGCGACGAGAAAGTCAGTAAATTTGTGGAGGCTGTTACGGCCTATGCGGAGGAGCAGTCTCAGCGCATCCACCAGGAGGTGGAGGACTTCAAGGCTCAGCGCCTGTACGAAGCGGAGCAGCAGGCCCTTCAGGCAGCCTATGGGATGATCCAGAGGGAAAACGCCGGCATGCGCAGCAACCTGCGGCGGGATCTGTCCCGGCGGGAGCTGGACGAGCGCCGTCATCTGCTGGAAAAGCGGCAGGGCCTGATGGAGGATGTGTTTGCCGGGGCGGAGGAAAAGCTGCGGGAATACACCGCTACCCCCGCCTATCGGGAGCGGCTCAGGCAGTCGGTGAGTGAGGTGGTCGGCCGTCTGACGGAGGAGGGGCAGGTTCCCCTCATCCTGTATTTTGCACCGCAGGATCAGGACAAATGGGAAGAGCTGCGGCCCCTTTGCCCGGCGGACAGCCGGTTGGAAGCGGATGCATCCATCCGGTTGGGCGGCGTCCGGGGGGAGAACCGGGTTCGCGGCCTGATCGCGGACGATACCCTGGATCAGAAGCTGCTGCTGCAGCGGGAATGGTTTACCGCTCATTCGGGCCTGACCATCGAGTAAGCGCCCGGGCTTTGCAAAGGGTCTGAGAGATTTTCCGGGACGGAAAGGCGGGAACATATGGCGAAGCAAGAGGCAAAAGAAAACCGCATCTACGGCATCAACGGTCCGGTAGTCACCCTGCTAGGGGATACGGGGTTGTCCATGATGGAAATGGTGCTGGTGGGTGAGGAACGGTTGGTGGGCGAGGTCATCGGCATCAACGACCAGAAAACCACCATCCAGGTATATGAGAACACCACCGGTCTGCGCACCGGGGAACCGGTGTACGGCACCGGGGGACCGCTGTGCGCCACCCTAGGTCCGGGAATACTGGACAACATTTTTGACGGTATCGAGCGGCCTTTGAAGGCCATCGAGGCTGCCTCCGGCGATTTCATCAGCCGGGGTCTGACCGTGTCCTCCTTGGACGGGGAGCGGACCTGGGAGGTCACGGTGACGGTGAAGGAGGGCGATCGCCTGACCGGTGGGCAGGTGTACGCCACCTGTCCGGAGACACCGGCCATCCTGCACCGCTGCCTGGTGCCTGCCGGCCTGTCGGGGACGGTGAAGGAGGTGCGCCCCAATGGGGCTTACCGCGTCACCGATACCGTGGCGGTGCTTCAGGGAGACGATGGGAAGGAAACCCCGCTGACCCTGTGCCAGCAGTGGCCCATCCGGACCCCCCGCCCGGTGAAAAGCCGCCTGTACGGGGATACCCCGCTGATTACGGGGCAGAGGGTCATTGACACGTTGTTCCCCATTGCCAAGGGCGGCACCGCCGCCATTCCCGGCGGTTTTGGTACCGGCAAGACCATGACCCAGCATCAGCTGGCCAAATGGTGCGACGCGGATATCATCGTATATGTGGGATGTGGGGAGCGGGGCAATGAGATGTCCCAGGTGCTGGAGGAATTCTCCAGCCTGGTGGATCCCAAATCCGGCCGTCCCATGACCGACCGGACCGTGCTCATCGCCAACACCTCCAACATGCCCGTGGCCGCCCGGGAAGCGTCCATTTACACCGGTATCACCCTGGCGGAGTATTACCGCGACATGGGATATCACGTGGCAATCATGGCCGACTCCACCTCCCGGTGGGCGGAGGCGCTCCGCGAGATCTCTGGCCGGTTGGAGGAAATGCCCGCGGAGGAGGGATTCCCGGCCTATCTGCCGTCCCGCCTGTCGCAGTTTTATGAGCGGGCGGGCATGATGGAAACCCTCAGCGGGGAGAAGGGCAGCGTCACCATCATCGGCGCCGTTTCCCCCCAGGGCAGCGACTTTTCCGAGCCGGTGACCCAGAACACCAAGCGGTTTACCCGCTGCTTCTGGGCGCTGGACAAATCGCTGGCCTATTCCCGCCACTATCCCGCCATCAACTGGACCTCTAGCTACAGCGAATATCTGAGCGATTTGGGGCCGTGGTACGAACGCAATGTGGGTGCGGACTTCATGGAATGCCGGGCCCGCGTGGCCCAGATCCTTCAGGAGGAAAACAAGCTCATGGAGATCGTCAAGCTCATCGGCTCCGATGTGCTGCCGGACGACCAGAAGCTGTCCATCGAAACGGCCCGTGTGATCCGGGTGGGCTTCCTGCAGCAAAACGCCTATCACCAGGACGACACCTATGTGCCGCTTCAAAAGCAGTTGAAAATGATGCAGGTGATCCTGCACTTGCACCGCCGGGCTCAGGGCCTAGTGGCGGCGGGCGTTCCGCTGTCCCGCATCACGGGTACCGGTTTGTTCGACAAGGTGGTGCGCATCAAATATGAGGTTCCCAACGACCAGCTGCAGAAGTTGGACGATATGATCGGGGAGATTGATACCGAGCTGGACGCGCTTTCCGCGTAAGGCTTCCGCCGCCGGGGCGGCAACAGGCAACAAGAAAGGCGTGGTGCTTTCATGATTATCGAATATGTAGGAGTCAAGGAGATCAGCGGCTCCCTCATCGTTCTGGACGGGGTGAAGGGTGCCTCCTTTGAGGAGACGGTGACCCTGCGCCTGGAGAACGGAACCGAGCGCGCCGGGCGGATCGTGCAGATGGAGGGAGACCGGGCGGTCATCCAGGTGTTTGAAGGCACCAACGGCATATCTCTGTCCAATACCCGGACCCGGCTGCAAGGCCGGCCGGTGGAGATGCCCCTGTCCCCGGAGCTACTGGGCCGTATTTTCGACGGTGCGGGCCGTCCCGCCGACGGGCTGGGGGAGCTGTTCCCCATGATGGCTTCCGACGGCAGCGGCCCACTTTCCCGGGACATCAATGGTTCCGCCATCAACCCGGTGTCCCGGGTATATCCCCGCAACTTTATCCAAACCGGTATCTCCTCCATCGACTGTATGATGACGTTGATCCGCGGGCAGAAGCTCCCCATCTTCTCCGGATCGGGCATGCGGCACAACGAGCTGGCGGCTCAGATCGTCCGCCAGGCCAAGGTGACCGAGCCCGACGGCTCCGCCGCCGACTTCGCCATCGTATTTGCCGCTATGGGTGTCACCAACGACGTGGCCGACTATTTCCGCCGCTCCTTTGAGGAAAGCGGCGTACTGGGCCGGGTGGTCATGTTCCTCAACCTGTCCAACGATCCCATCATCGAGCGGATCCTGACGCCGCGCTGTGCGCTGACAGCGGCGGAATATCTGGCCTTTGATCTGAACAAGCACATCCTGGTCATCATGACGGACATGACCGCTTATGCGGAGGCGCTGCGGGAATTCTCCTCCTCCAAGGGGGAGATCCCCGGCCGGAAGGGCTATCCCGGCTATCTGTATTCCGATCTGGCTTCGCTGTACGAACGGGCGGGCATGATCAAGGGAAGCACCGGTTCGGTCACCCAGCTTCCCATTCTCACTATGCCCAACGACGACATCACCCACCCGGTGCCCGACCTGACTGGATACATCACCGAGGGCCAGATCGTGCTGGGCCGTTCGCTGGAGCAGTCGGGC
>JABLTO010110638.1_pt1 | contig 12765 bp, 11 predicted proteins | sample 7160091 | NCBI WGS metagenome assembly JABLTO01 (sample SAMN14651225, study PRJNA627086) | human gut metagenome | isolation source: feces | host: Homo sapiens
CGGCTGCGCGCCGTTGCGGCTGTTTCGGCGAACCATGTTTTTGCTGCGCAAAAATGGTTCGATTATCCGACTCGTCCCAAACAAAAACAGACCATCGTATGATGGTCTGTTTTTGTTTGGTGGGCGAGGGTGGATTCGGACCACCGAAGCTGAAAAGCAACAGATTTACAGTCTGCCCCCTTTGGCCACTCGGGAACTCGCCCATAAATAATGGAGCTGGTGATGGGACTCGAACCCGCAACCTGCTGATTACAAATCAGCTGCTCTGCCAATTGAGCTACACCAGCGATGAGTCTTCACCAAACGTCGAGTCTTTTTCAACGCTTACTGATTATACCATATAATCAAACGGCTGTCAAGCCCTTTTTGTGAACTTTTTCGATTTTTTGATATTGACAACATCGCTTCATAATTGTATAATAGGGATATATTAAATAATAAGTAAAAAAATGAGAAAGGGTGAATCTCGTGGCTTCTAAAAATGCGGTCGGTTCGGAACTTATAACCGAACAACTGAAAAGCGGCGAGTTTTCTCCCGTATACTATATTTTCGGCAATGAACCGTATCTGAAATTCTTTTGGCTTGAAAAACTGCGTGACGCATTCCTGCCCGAGGACGTCCGTGACGACGTGACATACCGCTATGACGGCGAAACGCTTTCCTCAGAAGAGTTTGAATCCGCAGCAGGTTCGTTTTCGATGCTTTCGGAAAGAAAGGTCGTTATTGTCAAAGACCTGCCCCTGAACGGCGACGTCGCGGCTTTTTGCCTGAAAAATCCCGATGTGTTCGCGCCCGACGGTATGATAATCTTTTACGATACGAAAGACGATTATGACAAGAAGTCGGAGAACGCAAAAAAATTTATCGACTTGATAAGCGAAAAGGGCAGCCTTGTCCGTATAGATTCCCCCGATGAAAAAACGCTTGTGCGCTGGATAGGCAAACAATGCGCCATTGAGGGACTTACCGTTTCCGAATACGATGCAAAATATCTGCTTGACTGCATAGGTCCGTCAATGCTTGCCCTGCGCTCCGAAATAGAAAAAATCAGGTTTTATACCGATGACGGCAGGCTCAAAGCCTCCGATGTGGACGCGATATGTCATAATTCCGCAGAGGTCAAAGGCTATCTTATCACAAATGCCATTATCGAGAGTGACCCCGGAAAGGCATTTTTACTGATTGAGGATTTTCTGAAAACGAAAGACGGCAACGAACAGATTCTTGCGGCGACCGTGTTCGGATATATCGGAAAACTTTGGAAGGTCAAACTTCTGCTCGACCTCGGCAGTTCGGATTCCGAAATAGCGAAAGCGATAGGCGTCAAAAACGCGTTTTCATATATCAAATGCGCAAAAAAACATTCGGTCGAAGATATTGATGACGCTGTTGAAATATGCGTCAAAGCCGATATTGCGCTGAAATCGACCGCAACACCTCCGAACGCCGTACTTTATCGCCTTGTCTCGGAACTGACGGAGCGCTTATGATAACCGTTGACAGAATAGTTGTCGTTGAGGGCAAATACGACAGGATAAAACTTGCGGGAATACTTGACGCAACGGTTATATGTACCGATGGGTTCGGCATATTCAAAAATGAGGGACTTAAAAAGACGCTTCGGGCGCTTGCGGAAAAACGCGGCTTGCTCATTCTGACGGACAGCGACAGCGCGGGATTTACCATACGCAATTACATTGTCAATCTCGTCGGCGCAAAAAACGTTGTGAATGCGTATGTCCCCGATATAAAAGGCAAGGAAAAACGCAAGGCTCACGCTTCTGCGGAGGGCACGCTCGGTGTTGAGGGCGTAGACGAGTCGGTTATTCTTTCCGCGCTTGAAAAGGCGGGCGTGACCGCAAGCCGAAACGAACGGAAAAAATATCTGACAAAGACCGACTTTTATCTGCTTGGGCTTTCGGGCGGCGAAAATTGTTCCGCGCGCAGAGATCTGATAAAAAAAGAACTCGGACTTCCGAAAAAAATGTCCTCGAATGCGCTTATAGAAATACTGAACATAATGCTCTGCGAAGATGAATTTCGCGCCCTGTTGAAAAGATTGGAGAAATTGAAATGACATATACGTTTACAACCGATGTGACGGCGGAAGAGATTGAAAAGTTTCTTGCCGCGCTTCCGCATTACAATGTGATGCAGTCTCCCGCATGGGCGCAGGTCAAACCCGATTGGTCAAGTATTCTTTGCGGAGTACGCGATGAGAACGGCACTCTCTGCGGCTCTGCGCTGCTACTTATACGTCGCTTGCCGCTCGGCTTCAAAATAGCATATTCTCCGCGCGGATTTATCGCCGATTATTCAAACGAGGAACTTGTTTCCGTTTTTGTTTCGGGACTTCGCGATTACTGCAAAAAGATCAGGGCATACGTCCTGCGCATTGACCCCGAGATACGCATAGGCAGTATTTACAAAGGTGAAAAGACAGAGAATAAGACGGGGCTTGCGCAACTTGAACTGCTCAAAAAACAGGGCTTCCGTCACATGGGTTTTGCCACGGATTTCAACACCTACACCCAACCGCGTTTCAATGCCGAATATTCGCTTGTCGCGGAGGACGGGCACGCGCTGACGGACGAAGAAATCCTGAGCGGATTCGATAAAAAACTGAAAAAATTTATCGGCGCGTATACCGAAAAACGCGGCATATTTTTCGAGACCGACCTCTCCGAAAACGCCGTTGAAGAATTTGTGCGCATTTCGGAGCATACGGAACAGCGCCAGCATATTTTGCTCCGCGATGCGGAATACTTTACCCGTATGAAAAAGGCGTTCGGGGATAACCTTGTCATCATGTTTGCAAAAATGGATCTTGACAGGTTCGAAAAGTTTTTGGACACTCAGCCGGACGACGAGCAGACCCGCGCCGACAGGGCGGAGGCAAAAAGACTGCGCGAAGAAAAAGGAAACATCGTCGATATGTCCGCGGTGCTGTTCCTTAAAAGCCGAGACACCGCATATCTGATGTATTCGGGCTTTGACGACAGTGTTTATCCGCGTTTCCGCACCACCAATCAGATAAGATTTGAGGCGATGCGCCGTTTCCGCGACGAGGGACTTTCGACATTCAGTTTTATGGGCATACACGGAGACTTAAACGACACTCTTTCGGAGTTTAAGTTGAAATTCAATCCCGTAGTCGTTGAATTTGCGGGCGAGTTTGAAATGCCCGTGCGTCCGCTGACATATAAATTTATGGCGAAAGCGTTCCCGAAAGCAAAAAAACTGTATATCGGGCTTATGTTGAAACTTAAAGGAAAGAAATAGAAAGATACTTTGATTTGCCTTGCAAAGAAAGGTTCGGACATGAAAAAATACGTTCTTGCTCTCGACGAGGGAACAACAAGTGCCCGTGCGGTCGTTTTTGACGCAAAAGGAAAAGTCGTCTCCGTTTCGCAGAGAGAGTTTGCGCAGATCTATCCGAAAGAGGGTTGGGTCGAGCACGACCCGATGGAAATTTACTCTTGCCAGTACGGCGTTATGACCGAGGCGATAACCAAAATGGATATCGACCCCGAAGAGATCGCCGCAATAGGTATAACGAATCAGCGTGAGACGGCGGTCGTATGGGACAGACATACGGGCAAGCCCGTTTACAATGCGATAGTTTGGCAATGCCGCCGCACCGCGGAACTTTGCGAACAACTGAAAAAGGACGGATATGAAGAGTATATCCGCCGCGTGACCGGACTTCCGACAGACGCATATTTCAGCGGAACGAAAGTTAAGTGGATTCTTGATAACGTCGAGGGCGCCCGTGAACGTGCCGAAAAAGGCGACTTGATTTTCGGTACCGTCGATTCGTGGCTGCTTTGGAAACTTACGAACGGCAAAAAGCATTTGACGGACAGAACAAACGCTTCGCGAACAATGCTTTTTGATATCGAAAAACTTGACTGGGACGAAAAACTGCTTTCTCTTTTCGGTATCCCGAGAAGTATGCTTCCCGAAGTTTGCTGCTCTGCGTCCGATTTCGGCACGGTTAATATCCAAGGTACGGAGATTCCCGTTTGCGGCATAGCGGGAGACCAACAAGCGGCACTTTTTGGGCAGGGCTGCTTTGAAAAAGGCGATGTCAAAAACACATACGGAACGGGTTGCTTTTTGCTGATGAACTGCGGTGACTCACCGATAATCAGTTCAAACGGTCTTATATCGACCGTTGCGGCAAGTTCCGATTGCAACAAAAAAAGTTACGCGCTCGAAGGCAGCGTTTTTGTGGGCGGGGCTGTCATACAGTGGCTTCGCGACGAACTCGGTTTTATTTCGGAATCGACGGACAGCGAATATTTTGCCCGCAAAGTAGATGACTGCGGCGGCGTTTATGTCGTTCCCGCATTTGCGGGGCTCGGTGCGCCTTATTGGGATATGTATGCTCGGGGAACGATAACAGGACTTACCAGAGGCAGCAACAGAAATCATATAATCAGAGCCGCGCTTGAATCTATTGCATATCAAACCGAGGATCTGCTCGAAGCGATGCGTGCGGATACCGGCAACCGTCTTAATTCTCTTTGCGTTGACGGCGGTGCGTGTGCAAACGGGCTTTTGATGCAGTTTCAGGCGGATATTTCCGCAACGGTTGTCAAACGCAGAAAAATGAGCGAAGCAACGGCGCTCGGCGCGGCGTTCCTTGCGGGACTGACCTGTGGTTTTTGGAAAAACGAAGAGGAATTGAAAGAACTGCTCTCACAGGAAGACATTTTTATGCCTAATATGGCATCCGATATACGAAACAAAAAACTTAAAGGCTGGCGGCGCGCCGTTGACTGCGCCCGCAGAGGGGAGATCGACGAATGAAAATCAGCGAACTTCGCATACCGTCAACCGACGGCGTTCACGACCTTTACGCAAAACTTTACGAACCCGATGAGACCCCGAAAGCGCTTGTACAGATAGTTCACGGCATGGTAGAACATATCGAGCGTTACGATCCCGTTATGCGGATTCTCTGCGAGAACGGCTTTGCAGTCTGCGCACACGACCATCTCGGTCACGGCAAGACCGTATCAGACGAGACCGAACTCGGCTATTTCGCCGAAAAAGACGGGTGGAGCGTACTTATAGACGACGTGCATACGGTTAAGACCGCCGTCCGTAAAAGACTTTCCGACTGCGGTGCAAAAACCGTGCTGTTCGGTCACAGCATGGGCTCGTTTGTCGCAAGACTGACATATGCCAGATATGACGATTATGACGCGCTTGTTGCCTGCGGCACGGGTGGTAACAATCCCGGTTCGGGCTTCGGCGTGGTTATGACAAAGATAATTAAGGCGTTCAGGGGCAGTCATGCCCGTTCAAAACTTCTTTATGCGCTTGTGTTCGGAACATATAATAAGAAATTCGGCGCAACCGGCGGTTTTGAGTGGCTGACAAGAGATACGGATATGGTTGCAATACACGATGCGGATAAACTCTGCACTTTCGATTTTTCCGTTTCGGCGCTGCTTGACCTGATAACGCTGAACAGACGCGCAAATTCGAAAAAATGGTTTGAAGCGGTTGATACCGAAAAACCCGTCTTGCTTATCGCGGGCAGCGACGACCCCGTGGGTAACTACGGCAAGGGCGTAAAAGAAGTGCATGACCGCCTTGTTGCGACGGGGCACAAAAATGTATCTCTTAAACTTTATGACGGCGCAAGACATGAGATACTGAACGAAACAAACAGGGACGAAGTAAACAAAGACCTGACGGATTTTATCCGCTCGGTTACGGAGGAATAAAATGAGCAAGGCAATCAATATCGGAAACAGACGCGAACTTTTCGTTGACGGCGAGATGTTCGAAAAACTCGGAGATACGGAGTTTGTTCTCCACCAACCCGAACCGCGTGAAATAGCGATTCGCAGAGACACTCTGGCGGACGACCACGCGACTTCGTATTACAGCATCATTCACAACGGCGAAAAGTACATTATGTTTTATACCGCGCACGGTTTCGGACAGAACAAGGCTGGGAACTGGCCGCAGCAGCATATCTGCCGCGCCGAAAGCGTTGACGGAATACATTGGGAAAAGCCCGATTTCGGGATTTACGAATTCCGCGGAACGAGACATAACAATATCGTATACTTTTTCGATTACGACCTGTTGGATAACTTCTATGCAATGTACGACACCAGCCCGAACTGCCGCGAAGGAGAACGTTACAAGGCGCTTGCGGAACGTGTTATAAACGGTGTGGCTGTTTTGAGCGGCGTGGTTTCCCCCGACGGAATCCATTGGCGCGACATCGGAACGGTTATAACAAAGGGAACGTTCGACTCACTCAACACTCTTTATTACGACCCTGAAATAGGCAAGTACAGAGCGTTTTTCAGAGGCTGGCAGTTCCATGAACCGTCGCTGCATCTCGGCGAAACGTCAATGAATGATATCCCGTCGTATCAGGCGACAGGCTGCCGCTGCATTAAGACCGCCGTTTCGGACGACTTCTATCATTGGAGTGAGCCGGAAGACCTTAAATACGGCGATCAGCCCGCATACCAACTTTATACGAACAATATCGCGCCCTACTACCGCGCCCCGCATATTATTTTCGGATTCCCGACCAGATATTACGATCGTCCGTGGACGAGAATGTATGAGGAACTGCCGAATCCCGAACGCCGTTGGACGGGCAGATATGCGATGACTGACGGTTTGTTTATGACGAGCCGTGACGGTCTGAACTTCCACCGCTTTGACGATGTTCCTTTCTTCCCGTCGGGTATCGAGGGCGACGGCAACTGGGTCTACGGCGACGCATATCCCGCGCACGGCATGGTTGAAACGCCGTCCGACAGAAAGAACGAGCCGAATCAGATCTCGATGTTTGCGCCCGACCTTGCGGAAAATGCGATAAGAAGATACGTTATTCGCCTTGACGGATTTGTTTCGCTTCATGCGAAATATCCCGATACGGAACTGCTCACAAAGCCTTTTATCTTTGACGGCGACCGTCTCGAATTCAATTACAGAACGACCGTTTCGGGGCACTTCTACGTTGAATTTCTTGATGAAAAAGGCGTTCCGTTCAGAGGGTATGAGATGAAATATTGTGACGAGATGTTCGGCGACACCGTTGCCCGTGATGTTTCATGGCGTCGCAACAGAGACCTTTCCCCTCTCAAAGGAAAGACCGTTCGCATGAGAATAGTTATGCGTGAATGTGACCTGTTCTCTTTCCGTTTTTATAACAAAGACTGATAATTCGATAAAAAATCCGCCTGCGGTGCATTTTTACCGCAGGCGGATTTTCTTATTGTAAAACTATTTGTTTTTAATGTCTTTGCCACCGTTGTTTATTGTTCGTCGTTTGTATAAACGGTTTGGAAAGCGCCTGTTCCGTCATAAATCAAAATGATAGCCGAATCTGCGTTTTCTGCAAGATATACATATATGCCCTCACAGATTTTGAGGTTGTCAAGATATATGTCTATCGCACAGCCGTTTTTATCAACAACTCTGCAAAAATATGCACCTATCTCGCTGTAAGTGTCGTCCGCATAGCATTTTTCGATATGGTATGTTACGTCGCCTATTTTCTGCTCAAACACCGCGACATAGCAACCGAGATAATCGGAATAATCCTTTACTCCGGCAGTTGCGTTGCCGCCCGTTATGACGGAAACGCACTGTTCGTAAATGCCTTGAAGATCTTCTTGTGACAGCCCGTTCGGGTGAGTGCTCTGCTCAAAATACGCGTAGTTTCCGCTTTTATAATACTCTGTGTCTTCTCCTCCGAAACCGGGGATTATATCAGAAAGATTTTCTTCGAGATATTTTGCGAAATCTTCACCGAGTACGTCGGGAACTTTTTCAATAATTTTCTGTACGTTCTCCTGAATATCTGCGGCGATAGTGGTCGTGAAGTCAGTTTCCGTCAGTTTCAGTATATCGGTGAATTCAGGTACGTTGCCTGCCGTGGATTCGTTTTTTATTGCAAACCTGATGTCTACGCCGTAGTTTGCGATGTTCTTGAATTCAACTTCAACGCCGTTGTCTGTTTTTATCGTTCCTTCAAAGGAGACTCCGATTCCGGAGGTCTTGGCTTCAACCTTGACTTTGCCGTCCTTTTTGTTGTGTGTGTATTTGAGCTCCTCTACGACGAATGTCCCGGCTATATTTAATTCTTCCGAAGAGCCTTCATCGGGGGTCTTGTATGTTGCAACGTATTCGTCTGCCGAGTTTGCAACGGTTCTTTCAATCACGACTTTCGTTTTGCCGTCCTTATCGGTAAAAGTAACGGTTATATTTCCTTTTTTCGGGTCTTTTCCGAAAGTTATCATGGCCGTTTCTTCTTTATCTATCAGGTCGATTCTTACAACGTATTTGCCCTTGACATAGATTTTTACGGTAAGATCATCACCCTCAATGCCGGAAAAGTCATCAGTCATGCCGGGAACATATGTCACAGAACCGAGAATGTCCTGTACAAGTTTTGCGGCGTCGGTCGCTTTGACTGTATAAATGTTTGCCGTAACGGAAACGGTTTTTCCGTCGATCTCGATTTTTTCTTTTTCGGTTTTTCTTGTCTCTTTTATTGTTTTCAGAAATGCTTCATATATGTTTTCATCGTCATTCTTAGGTTCAAGATTGAGTGAGGCATCTCCGAAAATCTCTCCGAGTTGAGACATGAGAACTTGACCGATATACGAGTTTTCAAAATTCTTTTGGATATTCTCGTCAACGGTTATTCCGTAAAGTTTATTTCCGAGCAGATTCGAACCGAAAGCCATGGATTTTGTATCCGTAAACGCGCTTACAGTAAGCAATTTTTCGTTGTCCGAGTCCATGTTTCCGTCTTTTGAAGAACCGACGAAAAGTTCAACTTTGCCATATTTGTCTTTGACTATGTCTGCATTGAGTTGAAGCGCAATGTCAGACGGAAGAGTTGTCAGCTTGGAGCCGAGATTTGCGAACAGTTCGTATGTAAGCCCCTTGTCTTTATCAAAATCTTTGAGGATCTTGTAAATCTCGTTGTTTTCGAATTCCGCGTTCAGCGTGTTCTTCCACGCTTTTGCAACATCGTCTTCATCTTTGAAAATAACTTCTTTTGCAAGGAAGTGTCCGCCGCATGCCAAAAGCGCGAGAATGAGAACAAGAATTATGTAGAATAACGGCTTTTTGTAAAGAGGTTTCTTCTTCGGCGTTTCCTCAATCGCAGGAATTTCTCCGTCCGCTGTGGGAACTGTTTCCGTCGGAACTTCCGCCGTTTCGGTCGGTGTTTCTTCCGTTGCGGGAGTTCCCTCTTCTGAGGCAGGTGTCGCGCCCTGCTCTGTCGTCACTTCTGTTTCTGCGTCCTCGGCTTGTGCCGTTTCCGCGACCTCTGTCGGCTCAGTCGCAACGGTTTCCTGCTTTGTTTCAGCCGTTGCTTCGGGTTCCTGTTGCTGGTTGTTTACGGGAGAGCCGCATTCGGGGCAAAAAGCCGCGCCCTCAGTCAACTCTGTTCCGCAGTTTGTGCATTTCATACCTTTTCCCTCCTGTGTGAAATAAGGTTGTTTGTTTTTCCTTTATTTTCTGTTTCAAGACCAACGGTTGCCGTAGTCTGAATCATAAATATATTTTAGTCTCTATTATATATAACGTTTCAGAAAACGGTTTGTGACATGTTTTTTGATTCTTTTATAAAAAGTTTTCAGTTCTTGGACCATGTTTCGATCTTCGAAAAGATGAAATTTTCGCTCGGTTCCACTTCACCCTTGACCGAGAGATTGAGCGCCAACGCAGACCGTGTATAGCATATCGGAATGAACGGCATTGCTTCGGAAAACAGTTCAAGCACTGTTTTTATGTCCGCAGTTCCGTTCGCAAAAGATTCAAGAGTTGCAGAAAAAGCCGTCTGCCCCGCATCGTAACCTATCTCGTCAAAAACGCGGCGTATGTCCATGTCGTATCCTATGTTGACTTCGGTTATCAGAACGTCGTAGTTTTTGTTTTTGACCGCTTCCGAGTAACTTTCGCTCGCAAGTTGACGAACCGTTGTTGCGAAGCCCATTTCCGATAACTGCTCCGAAAGAGCCTGAGCCAATGCGGTGTGATTTCTGTTGTCACTGTCAACAACTATTCTCAGATTTATTTTTGCGCCGTAGTATTCGTATTGCCAGTTCTCGTCCTTGTAAAGCCTTGCTGCGTAAAAATACTGTTCCGCCGCCGCTTTGTCATAGTTGCTGTCGCTCAAATTTGCCTCAGCCGTTCTCGACCAAGACGGGTTGAACGGCGTCCATGTCATCACGGCGCACCCCCGCAATGCTTCGCTGTACAGTCTGTCACGGTCAATGCCGACGGTAAGTCCGTTGCAGACGTTTTTATATGACGAAAAAAACGGTCTGTTCGGGTTTACGACCAGAATTATTGCAGAGTTTGTCGTAAACGCGGAAAGTTCGCTGCCCCCGCGGTATTTTGAAGAACCGTCTGAAAGATCTGCGTAAAGCGCGTCCGTTCCTCCGTAATTGAAATCGCTCATCATATCGCCCGGGGTCGTATAGCCCACGGCTTCAATTTTTCGCAACTTCGCGTCTTTCATTTCTTCGCGATACGCGTTGACTGTCAATGTTATGCTTTCAGAGTTCTTTTCCGCTTTGTATTTTCCTGCTCCGATTGCGTTTCCGAGCATTGAACCCGTTCCGCTTTTAACTATCGGTATGGCACAGAGATTTACATATTGCTGCGCCTGATGTGAAAACGTGACGGAAAAAGTCTTTTCGCCCGTTGCGCGGAAAGATAAGATGCTATCGAAAAATCGGGAATAACGCTTGCCTGCCTGTGCAAGCCCGAACGAATATGCGCAGTCTGCCGCTGTGACGGCTGTACCGTCCGAAAAAACGGCTTTATCGGAAATTTTGAAAACGACGGTCGACTCTTTTTTCTCAAAACTTTCCGCAAGATTGCATTCGGCGTCCCATGAAGAATTGACCTTTATAAGCCCGTCGTAACAAAGTGAGACAAGGTCGTTGTTGACGCGGCTTTCGACACCGTAAATGTCAAGCGTGTCGGAAAGAGAGTAGGGAAGTCTGAAAGTCGTATCTTTTTGTTTTGTTTCTTCCGGCGCAGTCGTTTCAAGTTCCCCGACAAGATCCGTGATGGACGTTCCGAAAAGCGAGCAGGAAGTCAAAAAAAACGTGAATGACAGAAAAAGGCATATTACGGAATATGCCTTTTTCTTTGATATAATTGTTCTTTTAATTTTATTATTGACCTTCATACTGGCTCTTTGCTTTTTCAACTGCGGAAAGCGCGTCACGAAGCTGGTCTTCGGAGTTTCCGAGGATTTCCGTTATATAGTTAACGGCAGCGGTTCTCATTCTTGCCGCCTCGGCTTTTGACTTGTCTATCGTTTCAGCCGCTCTTTCACGGGCGATTATCATGATTTCCTGTTCGTTGACAAGAGCCTCTGCCTGTGCTTTTGCTCTTTCTATCATTGCATCGGAGTTCTTTTTTGCTTTAACCAGCATCTGTTCCGCCGCTTTTCTTGCTTTTTCTTTCATGATGTCGGAATCTTCTTTGACTCTGTTCATCATCGTCTCTTTGTTTTCAAGCAACTCTTTCGATTTTTTGAGCTCAATCGGAAGATTCTGACGAATATTATCCATTATATCAAAAAATCTGGATTCATCCAAAATAACTTTTCCCTTAAACAGGGGAATATGGAATGCGTCTTCAATAAGGTCTTCGAGTTCTTCGAGATCCTTGTAAAAATCGTTTGCCATCATTTACACCTCTTCACAGTATTTTTTTCGTATATCTCTTATAATCTTTTCCGAAACATAATCCGAAACATCGGCTTTGAACGAGATGAGTTCTCGAACCGCCGAGGAACTGACATGGCACAGTTCGGGCTTTGACGCAAGAAGTACGGTTTCTATGCCGTAAGCGCTGAGCCTGCCGTTAAATGCCGCAATAGATGCTTCGTATTCATAATCCGTTTGATTCCGAACGCCTTTTACAAGCACCGCAGCTCCTGCCTTTTTGCAGAAATCAACCACCAGTCCGTCATAAGCGTCAACCGTTATTCTCGGGTCGTCCTCAAACGTTTTTTTGCACATCCGCACGCGCTCTTCTTTTGAAAACAGCGTCTTCTTTTCTCTGTTCACGCTGACAAGAACGCAAACTTTCCCAAACAGGTTTGCCGCTCTGCGGATAATGTCTTCATGTCCTTTTGTTATCGGGTCGTAACTGCCGGGGCAAACCGCAACAATATCAGTCATTTTCTTTCCTCTTGATATAGACGAGAAAAGATACTCCCGAAAAAGTATATCTTTTTCTCAAAACGAGTTTTCCTATCTCTTCCGGCTTTTTGTCCGCACTGTCGCATTCGAGAACGACGACCGCATCGTCGGAAAGCAACTCTCCGTCGGCAAGGTATGACAGCGCTTTATCCGAAAGCCCGGAAGCGTAAGGCGGGTCAATGAAAACAACATCAAAAACTCTGTCCGCGTCGTGTTTCAAGTACCGTTTGTAATCAACGTTCAGAACGGTTGCCCTGTCTTCGCTTTTCGTTCTCTTTACGTTTTCTTTCACTATTGCGCAGGATGTCGCCGCATTGTCGCAAAACACGCAGTATTCCGCCCCTCGCGAAAGCGCTTCGAGCCCGAGTTGCCCCGTTCCCGCAAAAAGATCGAGAACTTCGCCCTTTATATCAAATTGAATCGCGCTGAACATCGCTTCTTTGACTCTGTCTCCCGTCGGGCGGACGGGCAGGCTTTCATCAGGCGTTTTAAGTCGGACTCCTCTTGCCCGACCGGAAATTATTCTCATAGCATACC
>JABLTO010130639.1_pt1 | contig 12765 bp, 9 predicted proteins | sample 7160091 | NCBI WGS metagenome assembly JABLTO01 (sample SAMN14651225, study PRJNA627086) | human gut metagenome | isolation source: feces | host: Homo sapiens
CCCGGCGGAATGTTTCCCAGATTTCATTCTCCCGCTTCTCACTCCATGGGCAGCCCCGGTCTGGAACCGCCCCAAGATGTACATCTGCAAGATGAATAAATCTCATTCTTTTACCTCATTTTATAAATCGCAGTTGTTAACTGTTCTCGGGAATGGGATTACGTCACGGATGTTGCCCATTCCGGTAAGATACATAACGCAACGCTCAAATCCCAGGCCAAATCCAGAATGACGTGTAGAACCGTACTTACGCAGGTCAAGATAGAAGTCATAATCTTCTTCCTTCAGTCCCAGCTCATCCATACGCGCTTTCAGCTTGCCATAGTCATCCTCTCTCTGGCTTCCGCCGATGATCTCACCAATTCCAGGAACCAGGCAGTCCATAGCTGCAACGGTCTTGCCATCCTCATTTGCCTTCATATAGAAAGCTTTGATTTCCTTCGGATAGTCTGTAACAAAAATAGGTTTCTTGAAGATCTGCTCTGTCAGATAACGCTCATGCTCTGTCTGCAGGTCGCATCCCCAGGATACCTTGTAATCAAATTTATCATTGTTCTTCTCAAGAAGTTCAATGGCCTCTGTGTAGGTAACACGGCCAAACTCAGAGTTCGCAACATGATTCAGTCTGTCCAGAAGTCCCTTGTCAACGAAGGAATTAAAGAAATTCATCTCCTCCGGAGCATTCTCCAGAACATAGCTGATCACATATTTCAGCATAGACTCTGCAAGATTCATGTTATCCTCAAGATCTGCAAATGCACACTCTGGCTCAATCATCCAGAACTCAGCAGCATGACGTGTGGTGTTAGAGTTCTCTGCACGGAAGGTCGGTCCGAATGTATATACGTTACGGAATGCCTGTGCAAAAGTCTCACAGTTCAGCTGGCCGCTTACTGTCAGGTTGGTCTCCTTGCCAAAGAAATCCTGAGTGTAATCAATATTCCCCTTGTCATCAGCAGGAATATTGTTCAGATCCATTGTTGTAACCTGGAACATCTCTCCTGCACCTTCACAGTCACTTCCGGTGATCAGCGGAGTGTGTACATAAACAAATCCTCTCTCCTGGAAGAATTTATGGATTGCATATGCACAAAGGGAACGTACACGGAATACAGCCTGGAATGTGTTTGTTCTGGAACGAAGATGTGTGATCGTCCTTAAGTACTCAAGGCTGTGACGCTTCTTCTGAAGTGGGTAATCTGGTGCAGAAGCACCTTCAACAGAAACCTCTGTTGCCTGGATCTCAAATGGCTGTTTCGCCTGGGGAGTCGCTACCAACGTTCCTTTTACAATGATCGCTGCTCCTACATTCAGTTTGGAAATCTCTGCAAAATTATCCATTGTATCATGGTAAACCACCTGAAGTGTCTCAAAATAGGTTCCGTCATGGAGCACAATAAATCCAAAGGTCTTAGAATCACGGACGCTTCGTACCCAGCCGCCTACTGTAACTTCTTTGTCCAGGTATTTCTCCCGTTCTCTATAAATCTCTTTTACCGTTGTAAGTTTCATAATTAGTTCCTCTTTCTCCTCATTTTTCCAAACACTCGTTTCTCTATAGTATAGACTATTCCGGTTATTCGCGCAAGGCTATTTTCATAAAAGAGCGAGGACCGTTTTACCTGTTTTAGGTTTTACTTTGTCAGATAAAAACAATGAATAAACGCAAAAGAAGACCGCAGCTTATAAAATTAAGCCTTAGTCTTCTCTTTGGTAAATTTAATATTCTGTATTTATTTTAAATTTCATTCTGAAACTGTTCTTCTTACCGGGCCGTCAGATAATCAAGGCAATATTGAAATATCCGCTTATAGGTCTTCGTGGTGTAATGCAAGCCATCGTCTATCGCCACGTCCTGACCACCGCCACCAAGATTAGTTCCATAACCATTTTTAAGAAGATAGGAATAGGTGTCAATATATCCATATGTGCTGCCAAGTCCACTCTTTAAAACGGAATTGAACTTGCGGATCACTTCTTCTTTTCGTATGGCATTTCTTCCCAGGTATTCAATTGTTTTACTGTTGACCGGGTTCACCGACATAATAAACAATTTACAGTTTTTCTTCTGAAGAGTTCCAGCAATCTCCTGTAAATACTCTACATAATTGTACATATTTCCAGGATCGTTCACTCCCAGGTTGAAAATTACAGCTGTTGGTCTCTGCACAGAATAATTTGTTTCTGCCAGCTTGAGAATAGAACTGAATCCATCTTCTTTCAGCCAGTCAAGGCCTTTTCCCTCCTGGCACACAAAATCAATATCCCTGGTAATGCCAGAATCTGAGCCGAACTGTCTCTGCAGAGTAAGTTCCATACGGACCGTTCTGGAATCTCCCACAAAAATAATGTGGCTGTAGCCTCTGCTGCCGCTTCCATTTCCAATTCTCCAGCCGCTGGACGCCAAGAGATCGGAAGCCGTTAAATCTTCCTCATAAGAACGGTTAAATACCACCGCATATAACTTCAGGTTTCCATTAACTGTAATGGTATCTCCCGCTTCGTAACGCGGTGATGTACTCTTGCCCGGCTGAGCATCCCATCCCATAAAGGTATATCCAGAAGCATTTCTTACAGATGGAAGAGTATAGGCAGCTCCAGATGAAACACTCTCTGTCTTATAGATAGTTCCATTATTTTTACAAAGAGTTACCGTATAGGCCTTGCTGGTCTTATATACTGCATAAAGCTTCTGTGACTTTTTGATCCGGACTTTCTTTCCCTGGGTATAGGTAGCTTTGGTAGCATTCTTGCTTGTGCTCCATCCAAGTGCTTCATATCCACTCCTTGCCGGAACGGACGGTAAAGTGAGATAAGCATTGCGCGTGACAGATTTATTTAGTGCTTTAAATGTACTGTTTGCACTTCCGTTGGTATTATAGAAATAAACCTTATATACACCAACTTTCTTCCTGACCGCATACAAACTTATATTCTTTTTCAGCTGGATTTTTTTACCTGCTGCGTATGTAGCCTTGGTAGCATTTTTCTTCGTAGACCATCCAAGATTCTGATAACCGGTTACAGATGGAACAGCCGGAAGCTGAATCTTAGAACCTGCCTTTACTTTGATCCTGAGACTGTTGTAAGAAGGCCTGCCACTTGTATTCCTAAATCTGGCCACCACATACTTAGCCGCTGCCTGTACAGTCTGTGCTCCGCCAGGGGAAATTCCTTGTTTCTCCCCGCCAGGCCCCCCGGATATAACCAGCATTACAGCCAGCAATACCCAGAAAATCATGTTCTTTCTTGTTTTATTTTTCATAGACACTCCTCTGCTTTTAAATGCCTTTCCTGTTCCCTTTACAACTATAACAAAAATAAACTTTTTATGCTGCTTTTAGTATAATAGAAATTTGTTTTTCTTTCAACCTCATAACAGGTATTTTAATAATTTTGTTACATTTTTGTTACTGACATATTGCAAAGAAGCTGTTTTTTTGCATATTTTACAATGTCTGAATAAAGCGCATGAAGGCTGCTCTGCCTTCTTCTGTACACTTGTAAACTCCAGCATCCTCCAGAACGTGAACAAATACATTTCCAACTTCTTTGTGCAGCACTTCTTCAATATTATCACGATCAAGATAATCATATCTCGGCAGGAATTCTTTTACCCAGTCTGCATGCTTCTCGATCTTTTCATTGGATGCAATATCCTTGCCTTCCAAAATATAATCAGCCAGAAGCTCCAGTTCCTCTTTCAGTCTTGCAGGAAGTACGGCAAGTCCCATAACCTCGATCAGACCAATATTCTCTTTCTTGATGTGATGATACTGTGCATGAGGATGATATACACCAAGAGGATTCTCCGCGGTAGTAATATTATTTCTCAGAGTCAGATCCAGTTCGTACATATCTCCTTTTTTACGTGCAATCGGAGTGATGGTATTATGTGGTTCACCGTCAGTTTCTGCAAAAATAAATGCAGCTTCATCGGTATATCCTCTCCATACCTCCAACACATGTGTAGCAAGGTCGATCAGTCTCTTCTCATCTTTGTGACGGATACGAAGTACAGACAAAGGCCATTTTACAATACCCGCTTCCACATCCTCATAGCCTGGGATGATTACATGCTTCTCAATTTCAGCCTTCGCCATGGCAAAAGTATAATGTCCGCCCTGGAAGTGATCGTGGCTGAGAATAGAGCCGCCAACGATCGGCATATCCGCATTGGAGCCCAGGAAATAATGAGGAAACAGTTTCACAAAATCAAACAGCTTAATAAAAGTATTTCTCTCGATTTTCATTGGTGTATGCTGGAAATTAAACACAATACAGTGCTCATTGTAATACACATATGGAGAATACTGCATGCCCCACGGACTATCATTTATGGTAATTGGGATGATCCTGTGATTCTCTCTCGCCGGATGATTTGCACGTCCTGCGTATCCTTCATTCTCCGGGCAGAGAAGACATTTCGGATAGCTGCTTGATTTTATAAGTTTTGCAGCGGCAATTGCTTTTGGATCTTTCTCAGGCTTGGAAAGATTGATAGTAATATCAATCTCTCCATAAGGAGAATCAACTGTCCATTTCTGATCCTTTTTTACGCGGTAACGACGGATATAATCACTATCCTGGCTTAATTTGTAGAAATAACCGGTTGCTTCTTCCGGGGATTTTTCGTATTTTTCCCAAAAGGTTTTCTGTACCTGAGCCGGACGAGGCATAAGACAGTTCATCAGTCTGGTATCAAATAAATCCCGGTAAACTACGCTGTCCTGGATCAGACCTCTCGCTACAGCTTCATCCAGCAGTTCCTTCAGAACCAGCTCCAGATCAATATTGGAATATTCTTCTGCCGGTTCTGTGTACTCATCTTCTTTAAAAACATCAAGAAGAAGATTAGTTGTGTAATTTTTCTCGCAGGCAGGAGTCAGCCCTGTCTCAATTCCATACTGCACCAGTTTTTTAATACTTTCGCTTAACATTTTTCTGTCCTTTCCTGTTACTTTATTAATAATTTAATTTTTCAACATAACTAATAAAAATATTGCCTGCTTTGTCAAACAGATCCGTACTATCATTCATACCATACGGATAAGTTTCACCCTTGACCGGATCATATAAATAGGTATTGTATTCATCATATCCGATAATTACCACACTTGTATTATCACCGGTCTTTGCAATAACAGGTCTCTGGGCACTGATCTCATACAATACACTGTCCAGTGTACATCCAGAAAGGTCAATAATTGTTCCTTCATCCCCCAGTGCCTCCTGCAAAGCATTTGTATCAAGGGATGCGCTCTTTATGGCCTCTGGTATATCCTCCAGATTAAGGGTTAGCTTGGTCTTTTTGTTTCCGCGCTCCCATACATACTGCTGGGCACGATTCAATACCACGCCTGTCTGTTCATCTGCACGCAAAACAGCGAGTGCCGGATCTGTGTAAATACCATCCAGACCGCCTTTTGCATAAACATAATAAATATCATCTTCCGGAATCTGGGTATCCAGAATAATACTGTCATCATTTGCATTTTTCATCTTGGCATATACTACAAGCGCATCCTGTATCTCCGGTGCCTCATCCAGTGCCAGCCTAATCTGTGTTCCCGTTCTGTTATTGCTTACCAGTTCAATAGAAGCAATACTAGCTGCCGCTTTTACATTATTCAGGATATTATCTTTGCTTACCGCTTCATAACCTTTCTTTGTCTTCTTTGACAATTCAAACTCCATCATGGTATTTCCCATGGTCACACCGGTTATATACAGCCCATCCTGATGATATTCCTTTTTTACAGTTCCGTCAAACCCTTCAATACGGATCGTATGGATTCCGGTGGTCTCATGTCCGTTGCTGTCGGAAATGATATCTCCATCCACCACAATCCCGTAAACAAGATCTTCATTCATAAATCCGTTTAAGGTAAGCGTCTGTCCACTGGACGGTGCAAGAGTCCTTGTCTCTAGTGTTTCGAAATCAATTTCCTTTATATAGCCTGCACTTTCACCACTCTGGATCAACCACGCCGCATGAGCGCCTGTGTCAGAGACTGTAAAAGCATCTGTTTGGATATCCTGATCCAGAACTTCACTTTTTCCATCTGTAATATGAATCTGATAAAGTTTCTGTGCAAATAGCAGGAACAGAGAATTATCTGTACTTACATAGGATAAGGTTCCAAGATCCTTCTTCAGGAATTCATAGGATTCTGTAGATGGAATAAATACCTTTTCTTCCACCACATTCTGGTCATTGCTGTAATGATATACACAGACACCGCAGTATCCCTCGCGGATTCCCCGGTTCATATATCCGTACAGAACAAAATCCACATCTCCGTTATCTTCCACCCGAATGATCTTTATGTCATGCTGCCATCTGGAATCCCGGAAGTCTCCATCTGTTTCCTTACGAAAGCTGAAAATCCTGGAAAACTTTCCATCGTTCGGTGAATAGGACCACAGATCCCCTTCCTGAACAAAAGCAATGACTCCGGCAGTTTCATTCATCATATACGCCACATTTTTATCCCGCACTCCCAGAAGAAGTCCTTTATCTGAAATGCTAATGGAGTTTTCGGAGAATACCTGTGATGCGCTTCTCTTGAAATCCAGAAGCATGATCCTGGTCTCTGTATAACGCATCCGGTAAAATTCTGTTACGTCATAGATTTCCTGATTTCCATCTGTATTTGTTGCCGCAATCTGATATTCCAGGGAAAAGCTGGCGGTTGTTTCATTTATGTCTTTTACAACCGGAATCCCCTTTCGGTAAATCTGCGGGTTTAAGTTCCCCCAGCTGATCTCTGCAAATGTGGAATTAATATCAACATCTGTATAATTAGTAGTGGTATTGGAGGTATCCGGTTCCAGATAACTGGTCAGATCTTCTGCGGTTGCCTTGTCCATGCATTTCTCATAAAAGCTCTTTACAAACTTTACATACTGGGCGGTATTTACATTGGATCGTGAGACCACTCTGGTATAATAATAAGCAGTTCCTTTATTTGTCTCAAGAGATATCTGCAGGGAATATTCCTGATTCATAAGAAGGTCACTGTTTATCTGGATCCTTGTTGCCAGATAGCTGTCTTTTTTATCCAGACTTTTCACTTTTCGGTTTTCAAGAACCTTGCTTCCATCTGAAGTACGGATTTCATAGGAAAGACTTTTTACCTTTGTAGCATAGGGATTTATAACAAGAGATAATTCTCTGGAAGTGTCCAAAGGTGTCACACTGTCTCTGGTAAAATCCGACTGCATAGGCTGTGCATAGCCATACATTCGATTGGCATATTCCCCATCAAAATCAACCATTACTTCCGGAAAAACCGGATCATTCATATCAGAGCGGTCATCCGTGGTCTCACTATTCAGCAGAAAAGAACTTCCTGCCACACCAAGAACAAAAACAAACAGGAGGATCACTGCTCTGCGTAAAAATTTAATCATTTTTTCTCCCCTTAATTTTCTGCGTTTACCTCCCCCTGCGGGTGCAGAAGTCTTTCTAATGTAGGACTGATATTCAGCACCTCCATAAGATTTGCTGCTTTTTCCAGGTCTTTCTTATTGCCAGTTTTTACTGCACGTATAAGAAGATTCTTGGGTGTATGCTCCATGTCTATAAATTCCAGGATCTGTGTTTCATATCCCATACTTTCTAACAGGTTTGCCCGAATTCCATCTGTGAAAAGTGCCGACATTCTCTCTTTCAGAATCCCATACTTCAATATGGGCTCTAGCATTTCATTTTTGATCTGGCGATTTATCTCATGCTGGCAGCATGGCACAGACAAAATAACTTTTGCTCCCCATTCCACAGCCTTTGCAAGTGCATAATCCGTAGCTGTATCACAGGCATGAAGCGTGACCACCATATCTACCGCAGAAACGCCTTCATAATCCGCAATATCTCCCTGATAAAAACGAAGCTTTTCATAGCCATATTTTTCAGCAAGATGATTACATTTCTGAATTACATCTGTTTTCAGATCCAGGCCTATGATATTTACATCATATCCCTTCAGTTCTCTAAGATAATAGTACATGGCAAATGTAAGATATGATTTGCCGCATCCAAAATCCAATATGGTTACTTCCTTCTGCTGATCCAGCTTTGGCAAAATGTCCTGGATAAATTCCAAAAATCTGTTGATCTGCCGGAATTTATCGTACTTTTGGGTAATAATCCTGCCGTCTTTGTTCATAACTCCAAGGTCAACCAGAAACGGAACTGGAATATTTTCCTTAAGAATGTACTGTTTCACACGGTTATGTGCCAATATCTGTGGCATTTCTCCTGATAGTCCCAGCTTGTCCCTCCCTGACACCAGTTTTTTCCCCTGGCTGTTTCCGGGATGACGTCTGGTCTTTATAGTCATCTTGCCTTTTTTACTTACCAGAACAGTTCCGTCCAACGCCATCCCACTGGCCTGAAGCTGTGAAAAATCATGCAGAAGTTCTGTTTTCAAATACCTTATCAGTTCTTCTCTTGGATAGTTTTTGTGGAGTACTTTCGTTCCCACTGTCTCAGAAGCCTGATAAACCACCTGCCCCTTTATTTCAACCGGGCGTATCTTAACCTTCGATGGTCCATCTCCTCTGCCTCCGCTTAAAACAGCCTGACACAGCTGCTCATTAATCTGTTCCTCTAAATATTCGTCTATTGTTTTCATATTTATTATAATTCGCAGTTTCCAAAGTGCCGGAAGTGATTTTCGAGGTTCTGGAAAAAGCAGGAAAAACAAAAGAAGAGATCCGCTTTTACATGCTTCATCAGGCAAACCAGAGAATCGTTTCTTCTGTGGCAAAGCACATGAAAGAACCTTTGGAAAAGTATCCCATGAACATAGAAAAACTGGGAAATACTTCATCTGCAAGTATTCCGCTTTTGCTGGATGAATGGAAAAAAAGAGGAAAACTGAATCCAGGAGACTGGATCGTTCTTTCGGGATTTGGAGGCGGACTTACCTATGGGGCAAGCCTGATGAGGTGGTAAAAAGCAGATTATAATTCGAACGGCTGAAATTCTGCCAGGCATAAAATTATATTTCGGCTGGAAATAATCAAGTAATTCAAGCTGAAAAAAGAGGCTTTGAATCATAAATAAAATAAGAAAAAACAAATTAAAAATTAGAAATAAGGAGAACAAAAAATGTTAGAAAAAATCAAAGAAATCGCAGCAGATTCATTAGGAGCAGATGTAAACACCATGACAGCAGAAACCTCTTTTAAAGAAGATTTGGGAGCAGATTCCCTTGACCTTTTTGAGATGGTAATGGCACTGGAAGAGGAGTTTGAGGTAGAGATTCCTACAGAGGATCTTGAGAATATTAAGACTATCGGTGACGTGGAAAACTATCTTCAGAGCCGTCAGTAATTTGAAATTATAGCATTACAGAATGGAGAATTTCATGAAAACAGACGTGACAGAATTACTTGGAATTGAATACCCGATCATTCAGGGAGGAATGGCATGGGTGGCAGAATATCACCTTGCAGCAGCAGTTTCCGCAGCCGGAGGCCTTGGCCTTATTGGTGCCGCAAGCGCTCCAGCAGACTGGGTACGCCAGCAGGTTCGTGAGGTAAAAAAGCTTACGGACAAGCCGTTTGGTGTCAACATTATGCTGATGAGCCCCTACGCAGATGAGATTGCACAGGTGATCGTAGAGGAAAAAGTTCCGGTGGTTACAACCGGGGCGGGAAATCCTGAAAAGTACATGAAAATGTGGAAAGAAGCAGGTGTTAAGATCATTCCGGTGGTCGCTTCTGTAGCCCATGCAAAGCGAATGGAACGCTGTGGCGCAGACGCTGTAGTGGCAGAAGGCTGTGAGTCCGGCGGACATATCGGCGAAACAACTACCATGGTTTTGACACCTCAGATCGTGGATGCCGTAAACATTCCGGTGATCGCAGCAGGGGGAATTGCTGATGGAAGAGGCATTGCAGCTGCCTTCATGCTGGGGGCAAAAGCAGTCCAGATGGGAACCCATTTTGTAGCTACCACAGAGTGCTGGGCACATCAGAATTACAAGGATATGATCCTGAAAGCAAAGGATATTGATACAAAAGTAACAGGTCGTTCTACTGGTCATCCGGTGCGTGCCCTTCGCAATCAGATGACAAAGGAATACCTGAAAAAAGAGGCAGAGGGAGTACCTTTTGAGGAACTGGAACAGATGACACTTGGCAGCCTGCGCCGTGCAGTTGTGGACGGTGATGTAAAAACAGGAAGTGTGATGGCAGGTCAGAGTGCCGGTCTTGTGAAGGAACAGATGAGCTGTCACGACCTGATCCAGAAGCTTGTAAAAGAGACCGATGAGCTGTTGAAAGGAACAAAAATCTATGAGTAAAACAGCATTTCTTTTCCCTGGACAGGGAGCCCAGAAGACAGGAATGGGACAGGATTTTTATGAAAAATTCCCATCTGCCCGTGAGATTTTTGACCAGGCAAGCCAGTGGCTTTCCCTGGATATGAAAGAGCTATGCTTTGAAAAAAATGACAGATTAAACCTTACAGAGTACACTCAGGCAGCACTGGTAACAACTTGTCTGGCTATGGAAAAAGTAGTAGAAGAATATGGCCTTCGTCCGGATGTGACAGCAGGATTAAGCCTTGGAGAGTACTGCGCCATCGCTGTTTCTGGGGGAATGAGTGTGCAGGATGCCATAACAACTGTTCGAAAAAGGGGAATTCTTATGGAGCAGGCAGTACCTGCCGGAGAGGGTTCCATGGCAGCTGTTATGGGACTGGATGCAGATAAGATCCAGGCAGTTCTTGGTGGGATGAAAGCAGAAATTGCCAACTATAACTGTCCTGGACAGATTGTGATCACTGGTCCAAAAGCTGCGGTAGAAGAGGCTTCTGTGAAGCTGAAGGAGGCAGGGGCAAGACGGGTTCTTCCTCTTACAGTAAGTGGACCGTTTCATTCATCCATGCTTCAGAATGCAGGAAAAGAACTGGAAAAAGAGCTGTCAAAAGTGGAATTTTCCAGTCTGAAAATCCCTTATGTAACCAATGTAACGGCACAGTATGTGACAGATTTCAAGGAGACAAAAGACCTTCTTGCAAAGCAGATTTCTTCCTCGGTCCGTTGGCAGCAAAGCGTGGAAAAGATGCTGGAAGATGGCGTGGATACCTTTGTGGAGATTGGTCCTGGAAAGACTTTAACTGGTTTTATGAAGAAAATTGCACCAGATGCAAAGGCTTATAATATTCAGAAGGTGGAAGATCTGGAATTGCTTCCAGAGATTATGGGCAACAGAGGATCTAGATAGAAAATAGATTGTTTGCTGCATATTTTTTGCAGTGGAGAAAGATAAAAAGTAAGTAGATTTATCTAAGTGACAGGAGTAAAAAGAGCATGAATGCAGAGAAAAAGATCGCAATTGTAACAGGGGCTTCTCGTGGGATTGGAAGAGCCATTGCCCTTGAACTTGCCGCAAAAGGTGCGTTCGTAATCATCAATTATAATGGCTCAAAAGAGAAAGCAGAAGCAGTAAAAGCTGAAATTATTTCCCAGGGTGGAGAGGCTGAAATCAGCCAGTGCAACGTGTCTGATTTTGACGCCTGTGCTGCTTTTATCAAAGAAACAGTAAAGACATATGGAAGGATCGACATCCTGGTAAATAACGCCGGAATCACAAAAGACGGGCTTCTGATGGCAATGAATGAGGATGATTTCTGTAAGGTTGTGGACACAAATCTGAAAGGAACCTTTAACTGCATTCGTCATGTGGCAAGACAGATGCTGAAGCAGAGAAACGGCCGTATTGTGAATATGGCATCTGTAGTTGGCATTGGCGGAAATCCGGGACAAGCCAACTATGCAGCCTCAAAAGCCGGTGTGATCGGTCTTACAAAGACGGCTGCAAAGGAGCTTGCGTCAAGGGGAATTACCGTAAATGCCATTGCTCCTGGCTTTATCAGAACGGACATGACAGATGTACTTCCTGATAAGGTAAAAGAGGAAACGTTGAAAAATATCCCCATGGGAACCTTTGGCGAACCGGAGGATGTGGCGAAGGCTGTGGCATTCCTGGCATCTCCGGAAGCGAAGTATATTACAGGACAGGTTTTGTGTGTAGATGGAGGAATGTTATGAGCAAAAGACGTGTAGTAGTGACAGGACTTGGTGCAGTCACTCCTATTGGAAATAATGTGGAAATCTTCTGGAAAAATGTGAAAGCAGGTAAGGTTGGAATCAGTGAAATTACCAAATTTGACACCGCTGATTTCAAGGTAAAGCTGGCTGCAGAGGTGAAGGATTTCAATCCAAAAGATTACATGGATTTCAAATCTGCAAAGCGAATGGAGCTTTTTTCCCAGTACGCAGTTGTGGCTTCTAAGGAAGCTATGGCAGATGCCGGAATCGAGATGGAAAAAGAAGATCCCTTCCGTGTGGGCGTGATCGTAGGCTCCGGAATCGGTAGTCTTCAGGCTATGGAAGCTGCAGATCAGAGACTGATCCAGCGTGGCCCATCCAAGGTGGATCCTCTTCTTGTACCTAAAATGATCAGCAATATGGCTGCCGGAAACGTGTCCATTGCCACAGGAGCAAGAGGAAAATGTACCAACGTAGTGACAGCCTGTGCCTCAGGAACACATTGCATTGGAGACGCCTTTCGGGCTATTCAGTACGGGGATGCTGAGGTTATGATCGCAGGTGGAACAGAGGGTGCAATCACCCCGGTTGGTGTAGCAGGATTTACTAATCTTACCGCTCTTAGCACCAGCCAGGATCCATACCGCGCATCTATTCCTTTTGATAAAGAAAGAGGCGGTTTTGTAATTGGAGAAGG
>JABLTO010059328.1_pt1 | contig 12763 bp, 10 predicted proteins | sample 7160091 | NCBI WGS metagenome assembly JABLTO01 (sample SAMN14651225, study PRJNA627086) | human gut metagenome | isolation source: feces | host: Homo sapiens
CGGGAAGAAGGCCCGGAACTCCTCGCACAGTTGGGCCGCCAGGGTCTTGTTGTGGGCCAGCACCAGGGTGGGCCGCTGGACCCGCTCGATGACCTTGGCCATGGTGTAGGTCTTGCCGCTGCCGGTGACGCCCAGCAGCACCTGGTCCAGCAGGCCGTTTTCGATGCCGCTGGCCAGGGTGTCGATGGCCTGGGGCTGGTCCCCGCTGGGGGTGTATTCCGATACCACCTTGAATTTTTCCATAAGCGCCTCCCGGATGCAGTATTCTGTCGTAGTATTCTATTGTAGCACCATTATTTTTATCTGTAAACAGATTTTTTCAAACAAATGTTCTGGATCTGGCCCAGGGCGGCAGGCATGTGTTGATAAGAGCAGCAGGGACGCGGCAGAATGGCCGCGTCCCCGCTATGCTGTTTCTCTATTCCGGCCGGTCACGCGGGCGATTGGGTGAAATTAGGTATCGCCGTACCCGGAAGTCCTTCTAAAAGTTGATAAAACGTTATAAATCCTGATATATCAGCGGTTCTAAAGATTCTAAAAATTATAAAAATTTATATAACTTGATATAGATTTTTACGCGATTGGTACAGAAATGGTACAGTAAATTTGCGTGGTTTTTGAGGAAAAATGAGCCCGCTGCAACGGGGTGAAGAAGGCCGGAGGACGTGCGTCCTCCGGCCTCTTGTCTGGGCCGTGATGTCAGGTGAAGCCGGTGAGATCAAAGTATCCGATCATTTTCGTGAGGTCACGAAAATGATCCTACCAGGAACAGCTCGAATGGAAAATCAAGGGCTATATGCAGCATTCCCGATTCCAGCGATTTGAAATCTCCCATCCGATGCATTGGCCACAGGAGCACCCTTTGCACTTTAAGGAAACGGAAGCAATCACGCCGAGCCGCACAAAGTCACTCGGAACCGCGCACACTGTTCACGGTTTACAGAAGCGCGGAAGGGTGAAATTTGTTTGCGTGGGAGGAAAAAACTTTGTTGTTTTGGCAGGGATTGAATCTGTCTGAGATTTTCAGGGATTTCTACAGGGCATTTATTTCCCATCTTCATTAAAATAAAGCATTTTGCCAGAAACCGGCTCTCTTTGGGGTTCAGTGTATTCAGTTCCATAAATCTTGCACCTGAACTTCTCCAATGATGCATCAATATCATCAAATACACTCTGAAATACCAAGGTGTTTGTATACCCAGAAGTTTTTTCCTCTCTTGAAGAAAAATACTTCTGATTTAAGGCAACCACTTTTGAAGCACATGCTGGCAGGTTTCCCTTGCCCTCTTTCAACAAATTAAAGTGATATGCTTCGGTTCTAAACTGAAGCACAATATCCACCAACTTATTATAAATTGCATCATATGCCTTTTGCCGAATACGCTTGTTACCTACAAGAAAATCTAAGTTGCCGTAGGCATTGTCAAATGCACCTAACCCTACAGAAGATGCCAACCGGTAGCTATCCATGCACCGGATAAATACTTCTTTATATTTTTTTATTTCGTACTCATATATCGTGTCCAACTCCCGATCAACATCGGTGTTTTCATCAAAAGTGGGAACGGCTGATTCCTCATACCAAGATAATAATTTGTCTTTGGCTTCATGATGGACCTCTTTGTCTTCTGACAAGGCTGCAATTATCTTGTGCCATTCGTTTGACCGTTCTTCTGTAAATGCATCTATAATCAAATCATATGGAGCGTCTACTTCAAGATAATTAATCTTTCGCAATCTTTTCAAGACACTTGTTGCCTGAAGCCAAAACTCCTCCATGGCCTTTCGTTTTTCAACAAAATACTCTGTAAGCGACATGATAAATCCCAAGAAAGCACTTCCAAGAAAAGCCATGGAGATATCATAAAAAATGCAATTACCGTCCTTGCCAATGGCGAATGCACTCACTAAGGATATTAGTGAGATAACAAAAGTGATGATGGTCAGCCATTTCTTTGCTTTCATTTTTCATCCCCTTGCTATTACTCTATCGTTGCAGATTTTGGATAATCCTTCTGCTTATTTCTTCTCATCTATAATCCCATATCGCTTCATTAGCTCGATGCGCTCTTTTGCCAGCTTGATGGAGCCGGACGCGCTGTTATCCGCGCCAGACTGTTCCCCGGCGTAGTGGGCGATGCGCTGCACCCACGCCACGGGCAGCAGGTACGGGCGCTTTTTCAGGTACGGATAGCGCCGCTCCAGATACTCCCGCTTGGGGAACACCGTGCGCAGGACACTGCTTTTCTCGCCGGTGCGGCTGGCCTTGACGGCGTTCAGCGTCACGGTGGACGAGTGCAGGCGGGTGTAGCTGTTGGAGCCGTACACGCCGCCGCAAAGGGTGTCGTGCAGCAGCGGCTCCACGTCCACATCGCCATCCCACAGCCCGGGCAGGTCAAAGTCGATGTCCAGATACGTCCGGGCAATCCGGAAGGCCGCGGCGGCGAAGGTCGCCGCGTGGACGCTGGCACACTGGTCATGCAGGCGCTGCCAGTCGATTTGATCGTGGTACGCCCGCGCCCACAGGCCGATGTCGCAGAACTGCCGCAGGCCGATGCCGCTGTACACAAAGTGCTTGTAGGCGTGCAGGATCAGGTACAGCAGGTGCTCATGGGGCGGCATAGTCAGGAAGCCGTCCACCTCCACGGGGGCGATGTCCACAAAGAAGTGATTCAGCTCGTCGTGGGCATCCTCAGCGGAATCGAACAGGTGGCGGTGCAGCTCGATGTAAAGCGGGCTGTCTTTTTTTGTGTAGGACACCTCGTCCGCCGTGGGCAGTTCGTCCGCAGGCGTGTCGGTGGTCAGGCCGTTTGCAAGAAGCGCCTCATGGCAGGCGAAAAACTCGCCCTCCGGGATGAAAAGGTCGTCGTCCGCGCTGATACGGTGATCGCGCAGGGGATAGAGCCTGCTGCAAAGCTGTCCCTTCACCACAACAGGGTGCAGCCCGGCGGCCCGGAGCCTGCGGTAGAGGTCGGTGAACTCCGCCGAGCGCACGGTCTGGTTCAGCACCTGCCCGATGACCTGCTGCTTGATGGCCGCGAACAGCGGGGCGTTCTCCCCGGCGGCAGGCGTCTTGCGGACGGCCTCGAAGAGGATGGGCAGCAGCTTCTGCTGGTTTGCCAGCGTGAATATGGCAGGCCAGTCCACGGCCTCCGTGGGCAGCTCCCCGCCGGAGACGGCAGTCTTGGCGATATGCAGAAATTGTGTTTCGGTGGCAGTCAGGGTCATGGTCGTGGGCCTTTCCTTGTGTTTTTCCATGGCGTGGGCCAGCAGCAGCGAGGACGCGCCAACGAACGCCCCCAGCGTGTTGCAGATCACGTCATCCGTCTCCGCCATGCCGAGGGCAAAGCGGTACTGCGCGTACTCGATCCCCGCGCTGAGGACGCAGCTGGTCAGCGCCGTGAGGGCGATGCGGAGCCAGCGGTGCCACTTTCGCGGCAGGGCGTTGGACAGCGTCAGCCCCAGCGGGAAGAAGAGGAAGACGTTCATCAGCATCTCCCGGTAAAGCTCCGGCTGCTGCCGCGCGGCCGCAAGCGCGGCGAAGGGGGTGAGGATAGCGGTGTAGATCCCGGGCGTGCGGGAGAGGAGGGTGGTGTGGAGGATGATCGCTGCGGACACGCAGAACAGGATCACATTGACTGCGATTCTGACCTTTGTGCGGAAGCAGTTGCAGAGCACCGTCCATCCAGCGAACGTCAGCAGCATCAGGAGGCACACCGTCCATGGATTCATCGCATAGATTTGGCGAAATATCATATTTATCGCGTCAGGCGGCGAATCGCGCGGGCCAGAAGGCTTCTATTCCAGCGTTCCTTCGCCGCTTCTTCCTTTGTCGGTTCGCAGCAAGCAGAAACCAGTTCCGCAAGCGTTTTCTGCCCATATTCCGCCCAGAATTCATTGTACCGCGCCGGTTTCTGAATAGGCCGGAGCATGGCAGAATTCCATGTAAGTGCGCCCTCTGCGGCAGGACAGATTTGCAGCCTATCCTTGCAGCGTTCCAGCAAAGCGCGGCCTTTCTCGCTGTGCAGCAAAACAAGGGATGTCCCCTGCGGATGGTAGGCTTCCGGCTGAATACCCTTGACGCCCCAGTAGTCCGCCAATGTGATATCGCTGCACCGCTCGATGCCCTTGAATTTACAATCAAAGCAGGAGCCGCGGGAATACAGACCTTTGATAAATCCACGCTGATACGGATTCTTGGCAGCGAGCTGTAAAAATTCTCTGCCGTTCTCAAATGCAGCATGGATATGATAGTTCTCCCATCCGGTTGCTTTCTTGCGGAACGAGAACGATTTCAATTTACTGCCGTTCTGCATTTCCAGCGCGGAGCGGTAATTTTTCCAGACCATAGGGGATGGTACACTGTGGCAGGCGGTATCCTGCGTGATCAGCGTCTCATACTCCCGGCTGAGGTAATTCTTTAGTCCGGCCACCTGACACGGCATTCCGCTGAAATAAACCCAGCGCCCGGCGGTAAGCGCCGCCTTCACCTGCGCATAGATGCCTGACGGAATACTGCTCTGCACATATTTGGAGCTGCAAAGCGCGGCAAGCTCCGCGATGCTCTCTGCGGCAGTATGTACCACATCGAAGTTCTGATTGAACGCCGCGCCGAACACGATACCGCCACGGCGGATGATCTCGGAGGCCAGCACCGGGAAAATCGCACCGGAAGAGGATGCAGGCAGGAGCGCTTCGTCGTTTGCGTATCCGGTCAGGATCTCCGTGTGGGCCGATACCTGCGGCGGTGTGGAAACCGGGCACTTGCGGGCGCAAAGGCCGCAGTCGGTACACGCCGCGGCCTCAACTGCCGGATGGAGAAAGCCGTGTTCGTCCGGCTGCATCTGGATCGCGGCAGATGGACAAATGGCAGCGCAGCTGCCGCAGCCGGTGCAGATATCAGAAATTTGAGAGATGTTCATAAAGTTTCCCTTAAAGTATCTATTGCGGTCTTAATCTTTCTTATACAGCGCAGCGGAAAAACCATATAAGGGCAAAAAAGCGAACAATAACCTATCATGTCATTAATGGTGCACGCATGAACCCTCCTCAAATCGGCATAAACTGTCCTTGCTGTTTTCTTAGACTTTAATTTGATTGCCTCATTAAAAGCCAGCTTATAGTAGGCTATGTCGGCCAGCAATCTATATTTTTGAACCTCTACTGGATCATTTATAACTTGGCCTATCAAATGATATCGAATATCCCTATAGCCCGCACAGTTCTTCATAAATTTCTCTATTGCTACTTCAGAATCAGCAGCAGATTGTGACAAGGAGTTCTCCTGAATATTGTAAATCATTTGCGGCTCATCTATATAGCCGCACTTTTTCTTGTAGGTTAGCGGCATCAGGAGCTGTAGATTCTGTCCAAAGCGAGACTGGTAGATTTCTCGATCCGGGTAAAAATCAAACAGCGCAGATGTCCTGACCATATAACTTCCCGCCCAGTTATTTGTTTCTCCTCCAATCAGCGCAGAAAAAACATCATCTATACGTTTCTCTTTTTCATCATATATGAAAAGGCTCTTTCCGTTTTTTCGATTATACCAGCCATTTGAGCGAACAACATCTATATCCGGATGTGATTTCAAAAAAGCAACCCTTGTAGAAACCGCAGATTCGAGTAATTCATCGTCGATATCTAGCAGACACAAATATTCTCCCGTCACATGCTTCAATCCAGTATTAATCGCTCCCCCAAGACCTTTGTTCTTTTGAGAAACGTAAACGAGCTGTATTCCTGCGTTTCTGAATCTGTCATTCCATGCAAGTACGCGTTGTTCACTCTGATCAGTTGATCCATCATTCACGACAATAACTTCCATGTGAGCGTACTTTTGCTTGAGAATTGAATCAAAGCACCTATCGACGAACTTTTCTCCATTATAACACGGAACAATTATACTAGCTAAACTATCCATTGCTATCCTCTCTTCTTGAATGAAGCCTTGCCGCCGTCCCTCTAACTAGACGGATGGTCAAAGTCTTGATTGCGTCGAACTCTGTTGTCCTATAAAACAAGGCACAACTCAGTAAGATGGGAACACTTACTGACACTATCCCTCTAACAAGGAATAATAAGTATGCGTTTGAAAGGTGAATTTGTGCATTCAGCCAATAGGTAAGAGCGATATATCCAACGCCAAGGAGCAGGTACACCATATATTTTCTAAAATACTTTTTCACAGGAGCATGGAATACCGTTCGATAGATTACAAATGGCCTGTACCAATCCGCAGTAAATAGACTTCCAATAATAGTTCCAAGAAATACGCCTGCTACTCCAAATGGTTTCGCCAGCAAAATAGACGCAACTAAATTCACTATGGCGAATCCGAACGGAATCCATGTGTCCTCCAGATACTTTCCTGCAGCGCCCTTCATCGTAATTAGTGGGATTCTCAGACCCGTCAGGTAATTGTTTAAAACAATTACCGCAACCGTCCCCACGCTAAAAATATAGTTTCTCCCTATCCAGATATCTCCAATAAATAGATTGTAAAGACTCATAAAGCATGTAGCTTCTATGCTGTAAATTAAGAATGCGCAGAAAAAAACCGCATCAAATATTTCCAGTTTCTTCTCATCGCTTTCAACTGCTACAACGTTTCCCATGCTAGCAGTTATTCCACTAAACAATGTGGCAATAAAGCCATTGATCATGTTCCGAATCAACAGATAATTTGAATATATACCTGTGGCCGCAAGGCTTACAAGTTTCGTAATAATCAGATTGTCAGTTGAATTTACTAAATAGTCTCCAATTTTCGCAATAATCAGGCCAGAGACATTTCTCTTTATTTCTGCTGTTTTTTCACTCGGCAGCTTGTCCTTAGAAGAAAAATCAACTTCACTATATTTTCCGGTTATATAGATGTTTTGAATTGCCATTAAAATAATTGAGCAAACAATTTGTACGCTCAGGTAAACCACATAATTACGAGTTAAGGCAAGCACAAGAATCTGCAAAACGGTTTGTGCCGTGTTAACCGCCATATTAATCGGAACAAGACGGAACGCTTGATTATCCGAAGATATGAGGGTTGTCTTATAGGCTAGGAAGTAACTGACAACCGTGTTGGCCAGAAAAGCAAAGTACGCGAAATCAGTTCCTGCTGGTTGTTGATCAACGGGGATGAAGAAATCCAAAAAGAAGAAAAGCAGAATTCCCGATATCAGCACAATCGTTCCAATTATTGAATACGCTTTTCTATATAAAGACATCAAGGAACTGACAACCTTATAGTCCTTTTCCGCCAGCGGCTTATAGAGACTAAAGCCAATTGCGGTGGCAATACCTAGCTCACTGATGGATAAAAAGCCGAGGACATTCCCAAGCAGCCCAGCCAATCCTAAGTAGTCCGTCCCTAATATATGAATAAAAACTGTTCTTGAGATAAAGCCTAGTATTGAGACAAGAATTGTATTTCCAAAAGAAAACACAATATTTTTTGCAGAATTTTCCAGTCGTGACATATTTACCTCGTCGGTTTTCTGATAAGGATCTGTACTATTTTTTTATTAGTTCCTCCAATGCACTGCGCGCATCATCTGCGCGGGTAATGTATGCGGGGAGTATCGTTTTCAAATGTGTCTGGATGCTTTCGCGCTTTTCATACAAATTTATAAATGCCCGCGTCAGTTCATTGCTTTCCTTCAGCTGCTGCACCGGCAGGACGTAGCCTTCTTCCGTTCCAAACAGATCGCGGGCAATGCCGCGCGCCTTGACGGAGTAACCGACCACCAAAGTCGGAACGCCAGTAGAATATGCCGCTATGGTCGCATGGGTCCGCGCACCGATGAAAAAGCGGCAGCGCGAGATGATTCCCTTCAGTTCCATGCAGTTATGATCCTCTATCATAACCACTCGTCCGGTTCTCTGATATTTCCGATGAAGCTCACGCAAAGGAATTCTGTCATCACTGAAATCCCACACCACATGCGGAATTAACGCAACTCCCATATCCGTCTTTTCAAGGATGTATTCAATCAGTTTCTGGTAGTTCTCCATCGCCATACCAGTCAGAGACTCTTTCTCCATGATCATCGGGCTGAGATTGATGCCAACCATGTTGCCGTCGAAAAAATTCTCTGGCAGTGTGGGTACGCGACATTCCAGAGCAAATGCTGGATCTGCCACAAGTACAGTATGCGGATTGACACGTCGCAGAGCTTCATAAGAAATGCTCTCTCGCGCGGTAATCAAGCTATACCGCGCAAGATCCTCCGCAATAGGCGGCTCCTCCAGAAGGGATGGCTCAACCGAGCATCCCCACAGCACCGTTTTTGCACCGCGTTGAAGCAGCATATCGTGCATCATCGTATAGCGCTTCACATCGGCATAGCAGTAATTATCTCCGCCAATGGAAAGTGCAATATCTCCGGCGCGGATATGATCAAAAGCTTTTTTGTAATACAACTTGTCCAGCGGAACATAGTCATGCGTTATCTTGAGATGCAGGTAAGCCTTTGCAAAATCCAAGGTTAAGCGCGAATAAGGTTCCTGTTCTTGAATAATAGTACACAGCTGGTCGATACCATACTTTGCGTCTTCTTCGGGAACTTTTGATATCAAGGTGCAATTAGACCTATCTTTACATTGAAGAATACCTAATGTTGAACGAACAATCGCTTCACAGCCATGGTTTCCGCTTCCGCCGTGAGCATATAAAAAAACATTTTTCATTTCATTACCCAGCCTGATTCTCTAGTTATCTCAATCCAAAGGTAAACAGCAGATACAAAACTTTTTCTTTCCACGGAAATGCTTTGCAGAAAGCGATATCCGTCCAGTGCTTGCGGTACAAACGTCTAACCTCGTGTCTGAATTGCTGTCCCAACAGATCGTTGCGATCAAGTCCCAGCACATATTGATAGAGATGCGACACTGTGATATAAAAGCACATCGGATTCAGTTCCGTGTGCTGCACTATGTACTCCAGCAGGTCGGCAGTTGCAAAAATAATATCTTGAGACGGAGCTTTCTTCTGTTGAGCCATCGCGCTTCCGGCATTTTGGTAGTAGTGATATGCGGTTTTTGAAGTTGAGGTCACATTTTCTGCACGCGCAAAAGCATCGCGGACAAACAGGATGTCCTCATATGCTTTTAGCGGCGGGAATTTCAAGTCTGCTATGGTTTCGCGGCGAAACAGCTTTCCACATGGACCAGAGTTAATACCTTTTCTTGTCAGCAATAGATTCATCGCATCCGGTGCAGAAAAGCTTTGATTTCCCGCAGAAAAAACAGCCTGCTGTTTACCATCTCTTGTTTCAACAGAGATGTCGCAGACAGAAATATCTACACCGCGGCATGCCAAGAAAAGCTGCTCAAAATAATTTGGATCAATCCTGTCATCTGCGTCCAGAAAAGCGATGTATTCGCCCTTGGCTAGAGTCAATGCGTGGTTTCGAGCTGCGGATACTCCGGCATTCTGCTGGAAGACATAGCGGATTCTTACGTCCTCCTGTGCCGCCGCCTTACAGATATCAGCAGAAGAATCCGTGCTGCCATCATTGATCAATAATATCTCAAGATCACGCTCTGTCTGTTCAAGAAGTGATTGCAGCATCTCCGGCAGGTAGGGCGCAGCATTGTAAATGGGAATGATTACACTGATCATAAGGCTCGCATCTCCTAACGATTTCTCAGAAAATAAAGAGACTTCCTTTTTATACTACGCAAGCAATCATAGAGTTCTAACAGTCGTTTTGCTTTGAGTCCATCATCCTCTTTTATACATCGCAAGATACTGCCTCTCCAAAGGCCTTTGCCTGTCATCGAAATCTTCTCATCTGTTACGATATTATGGACGCGCCTCACTACATCTGGAACAGAATCTCTGTTTGCGTGAAATACCGTAAAAAACGCATAATCTGTAAGCATTTGTTCTACTATGGCACGGTTCTTTTCGTTCCAATAACCAATCTTTATCAGAAAATCTCTGTATATCAGGTTCAGTTTAAGCTGTGCCATATAATCAATATTGTCGTCCTTGACAATAGTGGACGAGTTTTCTGCTTCCTGCAAATAATAATACTTGCACTGATCATCAAAGAAAACTGTTTTCACTTTTGGATATACGCGCAGATAGAACTCAAAATCCTCAGCCAAATGCAGCCATTCCGAAAAACGAATATCGGATATCAATTCTCTGCGCACCAATTTTGCACAGCTGTACCCATAAATGCCCGTGCGTTGCTGAACGGCAGCAAATTCCGGCAGCAGCTGCGCCATCTGCCTCATTCCACGATAGGGGACTTCAACCGCAGCAGGCAGCCGTTCATCCTTCCAGAACTTCTGCAAACCCGCAATTACCATATCTGCCTTACTGTTTTCTATGTCTGCATACAGCTGCTGCAGATAATCAGGCTCAATATGATCATCGGCATCAACAAATGTAATATACTGGCCAGCAGCCTTTTCAAGGCCCAGATTGCGTGCGTGAGCTACTCCGCCGTTGGGAATATGGAATACTTGAAAACGGCTGTCTCTCGCTGCAAAGGCATCACAGATTTTCCCTGACATATCTGTCGATCCATCGTCAATCACAAGGCATTCAAAATCTGCAAGTGTCTGATCAGCTATATTTGATAAGACACTGTTTACATATAATTCTTTGTTAAAAACAGGGACAATTATCGTCACTCTCATCTGGAACTCCACTTAATCAGACTCGGAGCGGTGAGCACTGCGCATGCGCATGAAGGATCTGAAATACTTCGGACCTAAAATTGAAAAAAGTGCAAAATACAACTTCTGTTTAACTGGGAGCGCCGTGTGCCATACCAGCTTTTTCGTATAGCGGTGTGCCAAAACTAGCGACTCGCGCACCATTTCATTGGGAATGCTTTCTGCCAAACTATGTGCTATGACTTTGTTGACAATCGAGCAATAAACAGCATTTTCAAAATTTTCAAGCCCACGCTGCTTGTATAGTTCAAGATGCTCCTGCCATATTACAAATGCATTCTTGTATAGTCTTGTACTGTGAGCTTCATCTGTCTTATGCATGATGCTGTTTTCGTTTTGTGTATAGTTGTATCCGGCATAGGGGATGAGCACGACTTTTTCCGATTGTAGCAACCAATATGGCATGAGATGTATATCTTCAAAGCAAATCCCAGTTCTAAAGCGAAGGTCTGAAAATAGCTTTTTACAGAAAAGTTTCCCCCAAACGGTTACAAAATTTTCTTCGCCACTTGCATGATAATAGTGGCGACGCAACGACTCAACACCTGAATACTGCTGTACAGAATGCACAGAATATGTACTGAGGATACTCCCATTTGAATCCACGCAGTTATAGCCACAAATCACGCATGTCGCATCTGAGGAGACGGCACTCTGGTATAACTGCTCAAGTACATCTGCCGCGATATAATCGTCACTGTCCACAAATGCTAAGTATTCTCCTGTTGCTACATCAAGGCCTTTGTTGCGTGCTGCGCTGACGCCTTGATTCTCTTGACGAAGCACTTTGATCCGTTTATCCCGTGCAGCATACTGTTCGCGGATTTCACCGGAGTTATCAATACTTCCGTCATCAATACACAGAATCTCCAGATTCTGATACGTCTGCCGAATAATACTGTCCAGACACCTCCGCAAGTACTTTTCAACATTGTATACGGGAACTATTACCGTGATAAGAGGCGCACTTTTCATTTCTCTATACCTCCTTTATCGTAGCATCAATTCATAGTCCTTTTTAGCATCAGCACCGCAGGACGGAGGTACTTTTTCTTGTAAATCAAAGTGATAATTTTGAGTTTCCATGAAATGTCCAACTGGCTGACTTGGATCTTGCCAAGTGATTCGTGAACCAACGGATCATCCAACACCTCGCTGACCTCATGGAAAAGTTCTTTTGCTGATAAGTTTGCAGAAAGCCTTTGATTCATTGCCATGTAAACAAAAAAAAGCATGCAGCGCTGAATCTGCGGTGTGAAGTCATAATCCGTTTTTTTTCGGAAACTTTCAGCAATCCTGCACCAAAGTTCTCTCAAAAGAGGCCACTTGTCCTTATATTCCGTATGCGTTACAGACTCCGGATTTTGGCGGTAATGGTACGGAGTAAAGCCTTTCAAATAGGTCATGCTTCTTGCATGATAACCCACCTCAGCCCCAAACAGAAGATCTTCTGAGAAACGCATACCGATTGGAAAAGAGAGATGGTTTTCCGTAATCACAGTATGCCGAATCAGGAGAAGCCAGTTTGAAATTGTAACTGGGTATTCCATAGTATCCGGCATTAGAAGTTGGGGATAGTACACCGAACGTATACGATCACAGCCATATGTGCCGGACGGAAGCGCATGCGTATAAAGTTGGCTGCCTCTGTCGGATTCCTTCAGGCAGTCGCAAATCACAAGCTCGCTTTTATCTACCTCGGCAGCAGCAACCATCCGCTCATACATATCTGCATCAATCCAGTCATCACTATCTACAAAAGCAACATATTCCCCTTGCGCAATGTCCAAGCCGTGATTTCTGGCTGCTGCTGCCCCTGCATTTTCCTGATGTATTACGCGTACCCGCGCATCTTTGGCCGCGTATTGATCGCAGAGTGCAGGGCTGCTGTCAGTAGAGCCATCATCCACCAGAATCAGTTCGATATCAGAGAGTGTCTGTCCCAGCACGCTCTCCACACACTCCTGCAAATATTTTTCGGCATTGTAGACTGGGACGATGACACTGACTTTTGGCATGATTTTCTCCCATCACTTTCTTTTGCTGACAAAAAGCTTTTCTACAAGCTTCA
>JABLTO010035485.1_pt1 | contig 12762 bp, 23 predicted proteins | sample 7160091 | NCBI WGS metagenome assembly JABLTO01 (sample SAMN14651225, study PRJNA627086) | human gut metagenome | isolation source: feces | host: Homo sapiens
CGGGCTTGCCACGCAGCGTGTCAAACGCCGTCATGATCCGTGATGCCGTTTTCTTGTCCTCGCCGCAGATGAGATATACCTCGTCCTCAAACTGCTGTCTTGTTTCTTCGTCGATCATTGTCTACTCCTTTCCGCCTGCATCCGCCTGTACGTCCAACTGGTCTACGTCAATGCCATATGTTTTCCGCAGGTACGTGATAGCATCATCTGCGGTCACGTCATGCCCGAAGATTTGCGGCAGATGCAGCAGATCGTCCACAACGCTGTACACACGTTCCAGGCGCACCTTGCGCCAGCCGAACGCCTTTTCCAGCGCCACAAGTGCCACTGCTATGCCCTGCTTTGCTCCGTCACGCAGCGCCTGTTCCTGCATCTCGATGTAAGAGGACTCCGAGATGCGGACGGCGTAACGGTCTTTCCTGGTGTTCATCTGCACACCACTCCGCAAACCAGGAACCCTGCCACAAAACAGATCAGCCCGATTGCAGCGTAGGCTATGCTAGTTGGTTTCATGTTCCTCTGCCTCCTCGCCTGTCCTCGCGCCGCAATTCAGGTACTTCTGCATTCATTTCAAGCAGCTTCTCGCACATTGCAGCCAGCTGGATTGCTTCGTATGCCGCATAAATCGCAAAACTGGCAATGTGGTTTGCGTTTACGATCGCACCATACATATCATCCTGCCTGGTTGACGCGTGTAAATTTTCAAAACATCGCCTGCAATCCTGCACATCTTCTTCCAGCTCCTCCAACTCCTCGCGGATTACGCTTTCTGCTTCGTGCAGGCTATGGAACCGCTCTTCGTGCCGGTTCTTGCTAAACTCCAGTTCATGCTGCACCAGTTGCGGTACAGCATTTTTCGTAAAATCGCTAATCACCTTGTCCTCACTCCTTGTTTTCAAAAAATACAGTCTTCCCATCTTTGCAGTACAAGAACTCAAACAGTTTGCGCTTTATGATATACGTCTTGTCCCTTGCCGTGGCTTCTGACTTGATATCTTCCACGTGAAGAACTCCATTGACCTGATACGCAAAATCTGCTCTGTATCTTACACTGCGCTCCAACCGCCATGCATAGCATACCGGCGGCAGCAGTTCGTATTCAGGCTGCACCTGCAAATCCGTTATTTCTCCGGATTCAAGTGCCAGATGCAGCTCATCACAGCGCCGGGCTTCCTTTTTGCTGTCATGCAAATGTCCGCACTGACACATTTTCTGGCTTGCCCCGTATTTGTTCTTTCGCACACTATCACCTCAAACGCCCACCATCCCACCACAAATCTAAGCTAATCGCCCATGTTGTAGATGAAGCTTTCATACGCTTCTGCATTGTCGCTTTTTCTGATGCGCTTTTCTTCGCTCCTATGCCGCTTGTCCTTTGATTCCCAGGCTCTGAAAAATGCTTTCCAGTCTCTCAGCGGCTTGCCGTGATACCGCCATCCGTTCGCTTGCATGACGCGGTAGAACTCACCAACATCACACCTTGCACCAATCTGGCTTGCATAGGATCTGACTTCTTCTTCTGTCACCGCTGCTGCCGCAGAGGTACAGGAAAAGGCAGAAGAAGCAGCATAATAATATTCTTTATCTTTCTTATCTTTCTTATCTTTCTTCAATTGTGGTTGGTCGCTGGTTGCTCGTTGGTTAGTTGCTGGTTGGTTGCTGGTTGAATTGCTGGTTACTGTCTGGTATGCATCGTAATTTATCACTGTAAATACGGTATATTTTGACGTTGATACGCTGGTTATTTCTTTGGTTGAAATCAGGTGGTTGATGGCTGTGCGCACTGCCTGTTCAGACATACCAATTTCTTCCGCTAACGCCTTCCGACTTGCCACACGCTGCCCCCTGTGTACAGTGATTGTTTCGAAGTCGCGATCTTCCCAGTTTGCAGTCAGAATCAAGTGCAGAAACAGCCGCATCGTGTTCCCATCGCGGTACCAACGCCATTTTATCATTCTGCGGTGCAACTTAATGTGCCCACTTTCCAGCATGCCGCATCACCTCAACTTCAACTTAGAATGGCACATCGCCATCGCTCAGAATTTCCTCGAACTCACTCAAATCCCCCAACTGCGGCATTTGCTGCACAGGAGCGTTCTGCGCGGCCTGACGGCTTGCCTGCTGCTGTTGCGAGTAGTTTGACGGTGTGCTTTGCTGCGCTTGATACAGGGCATTCTGAGCGCTCTGAGAGCCGTCTTTATTCCCGACAAATCCGACATTGTCACACTGCACCACCATACCGTAATGCTTGGTACCGTTATTGTCGGTGTAATCGTTATTGTGCAGTTCGCCGGACAGTTCGATCCATCCGCCCTTCTGAAAGTACCGGCTGATAAAATCCGCTGTCTGCCGCCATGCAATACAATTGATGAAGTCTGCTTCTCTTTCTCCTGTTTGCTTGTTGGTGAAACGACGGTTGACTGCTACACGAAAGCGGCACACAGACAAGCCGCTCTGCGTTCGTTTTAGTTCCGGATCGGCACAAAGCCGTCCTGTGATATGGATACAATTCATGTTATTCTCCTAACACATCAGAAAAGTCTGCTTCCTGTACTTCTGTTTCCTGCGGCTCCTGGTTAGTTTCTGTAGGTGCTGTAGAAACCGGTTCAGATACAGGAGACTCCACGCTTTCTATGAACTCGGCAGTACCGTCTTCATGCTGCACTGTCATATCATTGGTGATGGCGCGTTCCATTTCAATAGACATAATGCCCCATTTGCTGATCAGCTGCCGCAGCATGGTCTTGCAAGCCATTGCGTCAAAATCTTTTTCCCAGAAAGTGTACCCTTTCCCTGCTGCATAGCCTTTTGAATACTTTCGTGCGTGAGACTCCATTTTTTCTTTGCTCCAATAGAGCGCTTTCCGAAAGCCGTTGGTATACTCAAACATCGCGTAATATCCGGCAGTTGCCGCCCCTTCTCGCTGCCTTGCATCCTGAATCAGCTGTACTTCAATTTCTTCATTCAGAGGATCAAACCGCACCAGTTCCCCTTCCTTGATGGGCAGAACATTCAGCTTTTTGTACTGTCCGGAACGGATTGCAAGCTGAATGTAACCTTTGTAGCCCAGTTGGAATTGTGCAGTTTTACGATGATTTTTGCTGTCATTAAATGGCACAAGATAATACTGTCCCAGCTGCGGTGACGGTGACAGGTTCAGCCCTTCTCCCAGAAGTCCGGCAGAGAGAATGGTTCCTGCATCACAATCCTGAAGGGCTGGATTTGCGCTGACCGCAGATGTGATCGCTGTCACAAATCTTGCTGCACGCCTTGGATCTGCCAGGGTGTTCTGAATCAGACGCTTGTATCCATCAGTCTGAATTGCAACGGTAAAGGGCAGCTTTTTTCCACTGCTATTTGCCAATCTGTTTTGTACTGCCATGTTATTTCATCCTTTCTGTATCTACATATGTATCTGAACCGTTAACCCTTTTCAGGACACGATATGTAATGCCGGAACGCTTCATATAATCTCGCAAACCAATCATCTGATCACGTGTACAGGTTGCAAGAAAAGCCGCAGATCCTACCGGATTTGGAAATGTAACAGCCTCTCTCGCTGCCGTCATGGCATCTGGTTCTGGCTCTGGATTTGGTTCTGGTGCAGGAGCCGGGACGTTCTGTATGCGCTGCGCACTTTCCAGCTGTGCTTTTCGCTTGTTTTCCGCCGCTTCTCTCTGCCGCAGTGTCTCTGCATACTGCATGGTACGCGTCAGATTGTACTGCTTCTGATACTCCGATACAATTGCAGACAAATACGGCTTATCCGCATATTGCGTACGCAGCGCATCCAGATCCGCCTTGATTCTGTCAACCTGATCTGTGATCTCCAGCTTCAGCGCTTCTGTGCGCTGTGATACATTGGACCATTTCGGATTTAAAATATCATCAAACCGGATAAACGCCCGGAGTTCCTGATCGGTTACATAATCTTCAAATGTCTGCCGTAGCTGGCGGTACTTGTCCTCTTTTCTGGCATCGTCAAATGCCTTGATTTGCATGTCGATTGCGGCAATCGGAGCCTGCACCATACCAACCAGTTCTTTGCACTGCACCTCAAATTTTTCATATGGTGCAAGGCATGTGCGCTTGATTTCTTTCCGCTTGTCTTCGATTGCCTTTACCAACTGATTCAGTTTAGCCTTATCAGCTTTTGCAGCTTTAATGCTGTCTTCTGTAACCACCAGATTATTGTAATAATCCAGTTTCGGTGCGATCTGTGCCTTCAAATCATCAAAATTCCATTCAATGCTTTGCGGCAGCACTGAAAGATCGGTTTCTACTACAAATTCCATTGTGATACACTCCCTTTAGCCTATATTTCCGGTAAAATCAGTGCAGGCTTTGATTGTGCCTGCACCATTTGCCAGAATGTTTTTTCTTTTTCCAGCAGCCATTCCAGATCATCCAGAACATCACCACGCATGATTGTATACTCCCGGATTTGTTTTCGCGGCATTCCGCCGGAGGTATACCGGAGATATGCACACAGGCACACGAAATCCCATCCGGTAGCAAGCAGCTGGTGCAGCACTTGTACATAGTAATTCTGCGGAAGCTGATTGTTCCATTCTTCCCACTGTGCGCTGTTCTGTAGGGTGCACGTTTTGATTTCCAGGATGCCTCTTGCGTTTTCTTGCCGCAGCATTAGTTCGCCGTCCAGCGTAGCATACAGCCATTTATGATTTTCTTCCGCATACATTCGGAATGGATGGTGTTCAATCTCAAACTCCGGATGCTCTACTTGAAACAGATCGCGAATGACCGGCTCAGCTGCTATGCCAAACGCTACAGCAGCCTGATTGGAGATATCCTTTGCTTTAGATAATCCCACTTTTTCTTCCCACAGTTGCACATTGGATTTATACTGATTGAGTCCTACCACACATGCCGCATCACTTCCGCCAATGCCGCCATTTCGACGCATCAGCCATTCTTGCCGCGTCTGAGGATCATGTAAGATCATTATTTTCACCTGCCTGGCATGACTGGTTCTGGTTATCCACGGCGGTATGCCTCCTCTGCATCTTCTCTTGCATGCCACTCCAGCAGCAGTGCAGTCTCATACTCCTTGAAAATGTCCTGCATCATCAGGAACCAATTCTCATCGGACACCGCATCATCTCTGCGAATGCTCAGTGCCTGCATCTTCTTTACTTCACTTTTTTTCATTTGACATTTCCTTTCTGTTGTGGTATGATAGTTGTGGTTATTTTTTACCCATGCCCCCGTTACCGGTTGCCGCCGGTGCGGGGGTTTTTTCTGTTCGATCTCTTTTCTCGTCAAACAAAGACATCTGCTTTTGCTCGTGGTACTCATCTTCCCACTCAACGCCGATCCAGTCCAGCACACGTCCCCAGCCGTATTTCTCGCCATTTGCATCGGTACAGCAGCGGTACATCCAGTATTCCCACTCTTTTGGGTTGTCCTCTCGCAGACGGTCAAACCGGTGCGGACGTTTTTCAATGTGGATGCCAAATCCGCACATCGAACAGCCTGTACGCTGCGCTCTTGTTGTGTATAATGTTCCGTCAGGCTTTCTGGCGATTTCGCCGTATGCCCTCGGTACTGGTACATCCAGATCAACTGCCAGCTGCAGCAAATCTTGTCTGGTAAAGATTGCAAATGGGCAGCTTCTTGTTGTGCTTTTTCCGTAGTAATTGCACCCATTTTTTATCAATGCCATTTCCCGTTGTCCGCCTTCCGATGCCATAAGACCCAGATATGGCACGCTGTTGTGCTCTTTTGCCCAGTCATCACAGGGCTTTTCTTTCATATAGTAACAGCATCGAGATGATACCCGAAAGTCCGGTGCTGGTCTGATCTCCAGATCTGGCCGCATATCGCTGTAATTGCCGCCGAAAAGTTTAATCCACTTGTCCTGCAGCTTGATGCGGTCACTGTGTTTATATCCGCCCTGCTTTCCCATATCGCCGGTCATGATTGCATGGATAAATGTCTGCTTTTCCGCGTCTGGTTGTAGCAAATAACTGATTTTGTTTGCTTTTGCCTTGCTTACCACCGGAAAACCCAGCTGCTGTAAAACCTGTGCCTTGCCCATGTATGGCTTGATACTGGTCACGCCAAGCTGTTTGTGAATCTCTTGATTTCCCTTGTCTTCCAGCACGCTGACCGAAATCGCCGGTACGTCAATGCCAATGTTTCGCAGGAACACCAGCAGCGTAATGCTGTCCAGTCCGCCAACGCTGACATGGCACTCCCTGCCTTCACCGGTGATCTTATCGTAAAACTCCCACGCCCTGCGTTTGGCGAGCATCACTTTCTGCGCATATGGCAGAGACTGCTTCTGCAGAAACTCTCCGATGTTCATAGCACATTCTCTCCATTCATTGTGTTTTCATCTCGCTTTGCCTTTGACAATCTTTTCCGGATCAGCCGCAAACAATCCTGCCGATACGGTTCCGCCGGTGCGCGCAGGATGGTACGCCCCAGTGCACGTACCCAGTGCCGCATCCATTCCAGGGGCGTGTAACCCACTTCCCGGCAGCGGGGCGGCGGCGTGGATTCCTGCTGTCGCACTTCGATACCGCACCGGATCACCTCTTTCGGAGAGCCGACTACTTCCGGCACAGAATTACTGTAGCTGTAGATTTCAAATGCACTGCTCCACACGTTCATGATTCGCCCCTTTCATCCTTGCCATTAGTCAGCCATCGTATCAGCTCTTTATACCGATTCCTGGCACGTTCATATTCTGTTCTGGCGGCATCCAGTCTGCATTTTTCCTCTTCCACACGTCTGGCGGTCGGCAGCATGTCCTTGATGATACAGATGCCGCCGATTGTCCACAGGTCGGCGATGTCCTTCTTGCTCTCGACTGACGGGTGATAGCAGTAGACGTAGTGGATGTCAGAAAACTCTTCTTCTGTGTACGGGCGGCTGGTCAGCCGGTCAAATTCGGATTGCAGCATGGGTTAGTCCTCCTCTTTTTCCATGATTTCGTCGAAGTGTGCAAGAATTATGGCAAACCTTCTGAACATCTCATCCAATGCCTGTTTTGCATCGTACACACCATCGCTGCTATTTGCAATGATATTGGCAATGTATACCGCACCAGCAAGATAGCAACTCATAACTTCGGCGGCGTTGGCGTTGCTTATCTTTGAGTTCGGCGTGATCTGCTCGTTCTCGTCCATCTTGATGTGGATCTCAATGTGTTTCTTCTTTTCTTCCATGATGATACTTCCTTTCAGGTTCTTGATACTCATACTTCTGCCAGCTGGTGCAGGCTATCTCCCGGCTGCGTTCCGGACACCGGCAATAGTACCGGCAGTTCTGACAGCACGCTGACTCTTTCATGCTTGCCTCAATCCGTCATGCGCCAGCTGCTCCAACGTCACACCGAAAAAGTGGCAGAGATGGTTCAGATCGGCGCCAGTGAACAGTGTGGTGTCACGCATCTTGCTCTGAATGGTCCGTGCCTGCTGATAGCCCAGCAGCTGTGCCAGCTGTAAATCTGTGATCTTCTGCCGCTGCATCAGACCGGCGATATTGCCAGCAACGATGTCCATGGGCGTTTCGATGGGCTGATTTGATTTTTTTGCCATGTTATGCTCCTTTCTGTTTACGCTCTGCTGTATTCCTGCACATCGTCCTTGTTCTGCACCCGAAACTGCTGCCCCTCGATTTCCTCTCTGGCAAGCTTATAGCCGTCGAGAACGCCGGACAGATAGCTGAACCGTTCCAGCGGTGCAACCACGTCCAGCGCGGCGTGAATCAGCTGTTGTGCTACTTTGGTTGTTGTCATATGTATCACCTCACCTTTTGAAATTGCGGAGCGTCCGGGAGTTGCACCCGGCTGATACTCGTCGCCCCATCTGCGGCGGTATTGCCAGTACCACCGCATAAATAGAAAGGAGGTTTGCCACGGAATGGCGTTGGGGATGTTGGGGAGCGGTTTTGCGTCATGCTCAGGACGGAATGATCACAACAGAATGGCCAGCGCAAGCCGGATGCCGATCACAAGCAGGAAAGTTCCTGCAAGTCGTATACAGACGTTGAAAAAAATGCTGTTTTCTCTTTCACTCGCATACACAACCACACCACCGAGAACGGCAAGCAGGATGCACAAGATTATCATGGGGTTCTCTCCTTTCTTTCTGATTCGACACTTTTCGACAAGGATTTGGAAAAAGATATGCTATAGTAAATTACAGGTGATTTTTTAAAAATTCCACCAAATGTTTATAAGGAAGTGTCTTTGAATATGAAATGTCCGTCTTGTGGAAACGAAAACCCAGCTGAAACGAAATTCTGCGGATTCTGTGGTGCAAAGCTGTCTCCGGAGTCTTCTGCACAACAATCGAATACGGCGTACCAGAATTTTAAGCCAGAGTATCCGCAGCCACATAATAAACCGTTTTTTAAGCAAACATGGTTCATCATCCTATCGCTGATTGTGTTTTTTCCCGTTGGGCTTGTGCTAATGTGGTCATTCAAAAAAGAATGGAAAACAACCGTTAAAATCATTGTTACCGCAGGAATCGTTTTGCTGTTTATCATTGGCCTTGCAGTTGGAGGCGGCGAAAACGACTCTGATTCTGATACCGATTCGAGTTCCATTGTAACCACATCAGTTCAAACCACTGTAGAAGAGACATTGACTACAGTGGAATCTACCACCGTTACGACTGTAGAAGAAACCACAACTACACAGACCAAAAAGGCAACAGAGTCAACCACAGTAGAACTGACAGAAGCACCGACAGAAGCGACTACGGTTCCCGTTCCCACAGAAGACCCCAATGTTACAATTGGCATGAAAAATGCACTAAAAACGGCACAAAGCTATTTGAGTTTTTCTGCGTTTTCTTACACTGGATTAATTGAACAGCTGGAATACGAAAAGTATTCTGTAGAAGAGGCAACCTACGCCGCTGATAACTGCGGCGCTGACTGGAACGAACAAGCCGCAAAGTGTGCACAGAATTATATTGATTTTACTTCTTTCTCCCGTGATGGGCTAATCGACCAGCTTATCTATGAGGGCTTCACGCAGGAGCAAGCTGAATACGGCGCACAAGCAGTAGGTTATTAAACTGCTGAACGCATAGAATCAGACCATGCAGTACGAAATCAAGTATTAAGCGCATTCCCCCCTGCTTCCCCAAAAGCCTGCCGCTTTGCGGTGGGCTTTTTTGCTGCCTTGTCCACCACCTCTTGGTATCATTTTCCCCTAGGCCGGAGACAAGTTTTTCAGCATTTACGCCGCTTCTCGTTCGATCAGCGGATAGATGTCATCGGATTTCAACAAGTCATAGATGAACAGCCGTCCCTTTTGTGTCCAGTAGGTGTGCGGTTCCGCAGCGTGTTCCCTGCCGTCGTCGCCGTGGTAGGTGTGCGTCTTGGTGCTGGTATAGCCCATGCCTGCGTACTTCTGATACAACAGCCACGTCTTGCCCTGCTTGTACTGCACACCGTGTTCGTGGAGATACTCGTTTAACTTTCTCGCACTCCAACCGTAGTCCTTTGCGATCTTGCCGATGGAGATCAAGTCCTTACAGTTCAGCACCACGTCATAGTAGCTTGCCTTGGGCTGTAACTCTGCGATCTGCTGGCTCTGCACGGCAACGGTGGTCAGGAGCTGCTGTTTCTCTTTCTGTTCTTCAATCCAGCGTTGTGCACGAAGCACAGGATCTTCGATCATGTAGCTGTCACGCTGGGGAAGTTCATGTACGCTAAAATAGGTATCCACCAACATTTCATATGCTTCCCATGCCTTGTCGGTGTTCAGGCTCTTTGCATGGAGCAGTGCACCTTTTTCCGTCCAGAGGTAAAACTTATTAAGATTTGGCGACACGTCAATTTGTCCGGTCGCCTTAAATTCTCTCAATGTATCACCGGTCAAACAATAGTAATGCTTGCCCTCTGTGTACCGCTCCTTGTTTCGGTTGAAGTTTCTTTGGATCAAATCTGTGCCTGTTTCGTACCACTCCGCAATTTGTGCAGTAGTCAGCACTCGTTGGTTGTTGGTTTCTACAACTTGTAGACTTGTGTTCATGTTTTATCTTCCTTTCTTAACTTGCATTTACGCAAGTTCTAAGCAAAAAAAATAAGATTAAAGCTTTCACTGTCTAAACTTAAAGCTTCTTTGATTGCTAAAAGCTCGCTTGCTGTAAACTCAGATTTTCCAGCCATTTTCCGATATAATGTACATGGATTAATTCCAATTTTCCCTGCTAAATCCGCATTAGAAAAACCTGATAATACCTGTGCAGCTTTTAATCTCTTCACGTTGATCATACAGTTCGCCTCCTTCTTGCGTTTCCGTAAGTTAATAATATCATATACAAGGATGCTTGTCAATACCTTTTTGCAATTTTTATTGATTTTTTCAAAAAACAACTTGCATATTTGCAAGTTACGTGCTATAATACTAATAAAAAGGAGGTGTGCACGTGATCAACTTAAAAGAAAGACGTATATCTTTAGATTTGACAATGGCGGATGTTGCAAAAGCAATTGGCGTGTCAGAAGCAACTGTAAGTCGTTATGAGAGTGGAAACATTAAAAACATGCGACGTGATCGAATCGAGAAATATGCGCAAATTTTAAAAGTTAGTCCTGCCGCATTGATTGGAATACCCGAAGGATTAAAAGAACGTTTAAAAACTGCAATGTTGAAAGAAGGATACGCAGAAGGTGCGCTAGAAGATGCTTTGCAGTTACCAATTTCTATTGCAGATATTTTGAACGGACGAGAGCCAACATATCAAGAATTGTGTGAAATTGCAAATGTTCTGCACGTAAATCCGTCATGGCTACTCGGAAATGACCAAGTAGCTATGGAAAAGCCATCACCAGGAACAGCTGGAAATGGTTACGCTCAGATTTTAGACAGCATGTATCTAAGACAATATTATGGAAAAGATGCCGATGATGTAGAAGTGATAGAAGTTACACACAAAGAGAAAAAACTTTTAAATGCATATCGAAACAATGAAGGAATGCAACCTGCAATCGATAAATTACTCGGACTTTAAGGAAAATTGCCCTACCAAAACTGGCAGGGCGTTGTACTAATTACGTATTGACATTGTATGCATAACGTGATATAATAGAGATAGAAAGGAGCGTGACCAATATGTCACAAACAACTGTAAATGTTCGCATGGACGAAGATCTGAAAAAGGATTTTGACGGTGTGTGCAATGAACTGGGGCTTACCATGTCTACTGCGATCATCATGCTTGCCAAAAAAATGACCCGTGAAAAGCGGATTCCGTTCGAGGTGTCTGTTGACCCGTTCTACTCCGAGGAAAATATGAATCGGCTGCGGAAGTCCATTGCACAGATGGAGCATTCCGGCGGAACAGTCCACGAGGTAGACACAGATGATTAAAGCTTGGACAGATGACGCATGGGACGACTTCCAGTATTGGCTGAAACAGGACAAAAAGACGCTGAAACGCATTCTGCTGTTGTTGAAAGACATCGACCGCAACGGTTACGACGGCATCGGAAAGCCGGAGCGGCTGAGCGGTGATCTGTCAGCCTACTGGAGCCGCCGCATCGATGACGCAAACCGTATTGTCTACCGCATTGAAGATGATACGATCAAAATCGTACAGTGCGGCTCTCATTATCGGGATAAATAAAAAACCGCCCCACGGCGGCAACCGTGAGACGGCAAGAGGAAAAACTATTGCGATAATAGCCATTCCAGAACAAGGTCTATTATAGCATATTTCCTCGTAAAAATCAAGGAGGAATTTGCAAAAATGGCAAAAGCGAAAAAGCTGCCCTCCGGAAGCTGGAGGGTAAATTTATACATTGGTACCGATTATGCCGGAAAACGGATCTACAAGTCCTTCACCGCCGACACCAAAAAGGAGGCGGAGTTTCTGGCGGCAAAATATAACTTAACGCGAAAAGAAAAACCGAAGGACGTTACTGTTGGTGATGCCATAGACGGCTACATTGCCAGCAAGGAAAATGTACTGTCCCCTACAACGATTGCAGGGTACCAAAGAATCCGAAAAAATAATATGCAGCGAATCATGAATGTGCCGCTGCAAAAACTGACTTCCATGATCGTGCAGGCAGAAATCAATCGTGAGGCCACTCACCTGTCACCGAAGACACTGCGGAACGCACACGGCCTGTTATCTGCTGCGGTTACAATGTATATGCCGGATTTCGTGCTGCGCACTACACTGCCCGCAAAGCAGCACAAGCTGAAATCTCTTCCGGAGCCTGCGGAGGTGCTCAAAGCAGTTGCCGGATCAGAAGTGGAACTGCCTGTGCTGTTTGCAATGTGGCTGGGGATGCGGTTATCTGAGATACAGGGACTGCGATTCGAGGACATCTCCCCGGATGGCATTCTTTCCATTACACATGTGCGCGTTGCTGTGAATACGCACTTTGTGGAAAAGGACACAACAAAGACTTACAACAGCACAAGGCAGCTGCGTGTACCGCCGGAGATTCTGGAGAAGATCCGCGCACTTCCACGCACGTCAGAAGCAGAGCATGTTTTCAACTTTCCCAGAGGCGGTATATACAGCAGGTTTCGGCGGCTGATTCGAAAAGCAGGCTTGTCGGAAATGTCTTTTCACGATTTAAGACATATGAATGCCTCTATCATGGTAGCCTTGGGCGTTCCGGATAAGTATGCCATGGAGCGCGGCGGCTGGTCATCTAACGGAACGCTCCAAAATGTATACCAGCATACATTCAGCGAAGAACGGGAAAATGTAGATGACCGCATCGATAATTTCTTTCGAAAAATCCGATAGAGAA
>JABLTO010119589.1_pt1 | contig 12758 bp, 9 predicted proteins | sample 7160091 | NCBI WGS metagenome assembly JABLTO01 (sample SAMN14651225, study PRJNA627086) | human gut metagenome | isolation source: feces | host: Homo sapiens
CACCGGCAGGGTGGTGTTGGCGGCAAAGGCACCGGCCAGGTGGGCGGCCATGCCCGCTGCGCACAGGATAACGCCGTAGCCGTTGGCGCGGGCCGATTTGGCAAAGTCAGCGGCGGCCTCGGGCGTGCGGTGGGCCGAGAGGATGTGTGCCTCATACGGCACGCCGAAATCCTTCAGCACGGTACAGGCGGATTTTACGACCGGCCAGTCACTGTCTGACCCCATGATGATGGCAACTTTTTTCATGGTAAACTCCTTTCCCCAAAAAGCAAAAAGCGCAGCGTTGCCCGTAAGGGTACACTGCGCTATACTTCAGTTGCAATACCGGCAGGGTACAGGGAACCTACACGATGACCAAGAATCAGCAGCGAAACTTGCAGCACGTTAGATACCCCTTTACTGAATAAGTAAATAAGTCAGATGAAACCCTGTAAGATTAGTGTAAAGCGTAGGCGAACAAATTGCAAGATGGGTTGGTCTTTTTCAGCCAAAAAACCACGAGGGTGGGTTTTGACCGCTGCTTTTTGTCGTTTTTGATGGAGTTTGCGGGGTAAAGGTATGACTTTAACCGGACGCTGAAAAGCCGTGCAGAATCCCCCGGCGGGGGCTGCGGCGGAAACTTCCTGTTGCCGTGCGGGGGCGTTGTATGGTACAATAGAAACACAGATTTTAGGAAATGAGGAACACCCCCATGGCTTTACATGATTACGAACCGCGCATTGCAAGAAGCGCGCTGCACCGTAAAGAAGAACAGGTCAAGCAGGTTTTTCGCGACCAGGTAGCCGAGGCGGCCGGTTTGCTGGAGGTGGTGCTTTCGGCCATTGTGCTGGTGGCGCTGCTGCTGAGCATTGTGCCGCTTTTGGAGCTGATGCCGGGCCTGCTGACCCACGGTGACAGTGTGGAGGTGCGTGAGTTTTTGGAGCGCGCGCTGGACATTGTCATCGGTATTGAGTTTATCAAGATGCTGGCCAAGCACAGCCCCGGCAGTGTGCTGGAGGTGCTGCTTTACGCCATCGCCCGCCACATGATCGTCGGGCACGAGGATGCCGTGCAGAACCTTGTCAGCGTGGGAGCGATCGCGCTGATCTTTGTTATCCGCAAGTTCTTCTTCGTCCCGTCCTTCGGCCACAAAATGCCCGGCGGCGATCTGGCGCCGGATATTAAGGAAAAGGAAAAAGAGGAAGAATAACGATTTGATGTTGTAATGCTCGCCCCCCTACGCCAACCCAAAGGCCCCCTTGTGCAAAGGGGGCTCCGCCGCAGGCGGTGGGGGATTGTGGCATTGCTGATGAATCGACCTGCCCTTGTAAAGTTAGCAACCACCAAAGGCCCCCTCTGAGAGGGGGCTCCCGCGTAAGCGGGTGGGGGAGAGAAGCTTTCGCTATCCGAAGCTTCGGATGACGGTAAGACTCTCTCCCTCAGTCACCTGCGGTGACAGCTCCCTCGCAGAGGGAGCCTTTTTACTCTACACCAACAAAGCACCCGCCCACCGGCATTACACTGGTGGGCGGGTGCTTTTTATATTGTGTTACTTACCCCATCACGACCTTGACCTGTACGGTGCTGCCTTCGGGGGCGGGGGAGAGGGTGCTGCCATCCACGGGCTTGCCGTCTACGGTCATGCTCTTGACGCCTTTTTCGGCGTGGGCGGTGTTGTCGACGGTGATCTCGTACGTTGCCCCGCGCCAGACACGGCGCAGGGTGAAGCCGTCCATCTCGTGCGGGATGCAGGGGTCGATCTTCAGCCCGGCCAGCGTGGGCTGGATGCCCAGGATATACTGGCTCACATCCACAAAGGTCCAGGCGGCGGTGCCGGTCAGCCAGCTGTTCTTCGCTTCGCCGAAGGTGGCGGCGTCGCAGCCGGCCACCATCTGGCTGTAGACATACGGCTCGGTGCGGTGGATCTCGCTGATGTCCTCGATGTACGCCGGGCAGGTCTTTTTGTAGATTTCAAACGCGCGGTCGCCGTGGCCGACGACGGTCTCGGCGCAGCTGACCCAGGGGTTATTGTGGCAGAAGATGCCCGCATTCTCCTTGTATCCCGGGGGATAGCTGGAGATCTCGCCCAACTCAAGGTGATACTTGGTGTAAGCGGGCTGCAGCAGCACAATGCCGTACTTGGTGTCCAGCTTGTCTTTCACGCTTTGCAGCGCGGTCACGGCCTCACCGGTCTTGGTGCCGATGCCTGCCATCACGCACATGCCCTGCGGCTCGATGAAGATCTTGCCCTCGTCGCATTCTTCGCCGCCAACCACATGGCCGTAAGCATCGTAGGCACGGCGGAACCACTTGCCGTCCCAACCGGCGGTCAGGGCGGCGTGCTCCATCGCGGCGGTCTCCTCGCGCACAGCGGCGGCTTCGTCGGCGTGGCCGGTGCTGTCCAGAATTTCCGCAAACTGGTTGCCGTACTTGACGTACATACCGGCGATGAACACGCTCTCGGCCACGGGGCCCTCGCTCGGGCCGGTGGTCTGGAAGCTCTCACCCGGCGTTTTGCTGAAGCAGTTCAGGTTCAGGCAGTCGTTCCAGTCGGCGCGGCCAATCAGCGGCAGGCCGTGCGGCCCCTTGTGGTCACGCAGGTAGCCAAAGCTGCGGCGCAGGTGTTCCAGCAGCGGCTGGGCCAGCGTGTGGTCGTTGTCAAAGTCGACCTGCTCATCCAGGATGCTGGCGTCGCCGGTCTCGCCCAGGTAGGCGTACACCGCAGCGATCAACCACAGCGGGTCATCGTTGAAGCCGGAGCCGATATCCATATTACCCTTTTTGGTCAGCGGCTGGTATTGGTGGTAGGCGCTGCCGTCGGGGAACTGGGTGGCAGCGATGTCGAGAATACGCTCCCGCGCGCGGGCGGGGATCAGATGCACAAAGCCCAGCAGGTCCTGGCAGCTGTCGCGGAAGCCCATGCCGCGGCCGGTGCCGCTCTCGTAGTAGCTGGCCGAGCGGCTCATGTTGAAGGTGACCATGCACTGGTACTGGTTCCAGATATTGACCATGCGGTCGAGCTTTTCGTCGCTGCTCTTGACCGAGTAGGTGGACAGCAGGCTGTTCCAGTGGGCGTGCAGCTTGGCAAGCGCAGCGTCGACCTGCGCGTCGGTGGCGTAGCGGGCCATCAGCTTCTGCGCGCGGGTCTTGTTGATGACGCCGGGCGCGGCCCATTTTTCTTCCTCGGGGTTCTCGATGTAGCCGAGCATGTAAATCAGGCTGCGGCTTTCGCCGGGCTGCAGGGTGACGTTGACCTGATGCACGCCGACCGGGGCCCAGCCGTGGGCGACCGAGTTGGTGCAGGCGCCCTTTTCGACGACCTCGGGGTTCGCGTTGCTGCGCCAGGCACCCAGGAAGGCATCGCGGCTGGTGTCAAAGCCATCCACCGGCGTGTTGACGGTGTACAGCGCGTAGTGGTCGCGGCGTTCACGGTACTCGGTCTTGTGGTAGATCGTGCTGCCCTCGACTTCGACCTCGCCGGTCGAGAAATTGCGCTGGAAGTTGGTGGAATCATCCACGGCGTTCCACAGGCAGAACTCTACGTAACTGAAAACGGTAAACGTTTTCGGTTTCTCACTCTCGTTGGTCAGCACCAGGCGGTCGATCTCGCAGTTGTCACCCACGGGGACGAACAGCTCCAGTTTGGCGGCCAGGCCGTTCTTTTTGCCGGTCAGTACACTGTAGCCCAGGCCGTGGCGGCATTCGTAGCTGTCCAGCTCGGTCTGGGTGGGCTGCCAGCCGGGGTTCCAGATGGTGCCGCCGTCTTTAATATAATAGTAACGGCCGTTAGAATCCGCAGGTACGTTATTATAACGGTAGCGGGTGATGCGCCGCAGCTTGGCGTCCTTGTAAAAGCTGTAGCCGCCCGCAGTGTGGGATACCAGGCTGAAGAATGCCTCGCTGCCCAGGTAGTTGATCCATGGCAGCGGCGTGCGCGGGGTGGTGATGACGTACTCACGTGCGGCGTCATCGAAATGACCGAACTTCATAGAGATCCTCTCCTTAACAAATGGAAACCGATTGAAAGGTGAAATGAAAACCGAAAACGATTAAGTGATTACCCTTACAATACCGCATTTTCCGCACAATTGCAAGCCCTGCGCACAAATTTAACGATGATTTAGCAAATTATACAATTTTGCAGCCCAAAATCTGGTACGAAAGTTTCTTGAATACCTTATTTAAATAGGGGGTGTTTTCGCAAAAACGCGTTTTTGAAGCGGTGCCCTGTGAGCGCGTAACAGGATTTCGTAACCAAAACAGGCCGAAAAGCCCTGAAAACCTGCAAATTTTGTCGGATGGCAACGAAACCTTGAAACGAAATCACCAAAACAAGGCGTGTTCGTTTTTACAAAATGCCAAATTGCTGCGATTTGCACAAAAAACTAAAAAAAACACTTGATTTTGTGGTTGACCTGTTGTATAGTGAAGATGCGAAAACGATTAAGGACAAACAACCGGGAGGTGATTCACATGGCATCCATCAAGGACATCGCAAAGGCTTGCGGGGTCTCGGTGGCTACCGTGAGTAAGGCGCTGAACGGCCACAACGATATCAGCCAGGCCACCAAAGAAAAGGTACGCGAGGCGGCACACCAGATGGGCTACATGCCAAACTCCGCAGCCAGGGCGCTGAAAACCAACCGCACCTACAACCTGGGTGTCCTCTTCGTGGATGAAGCCCAAAGCGGCCTGACGCACGAGTTCTTCGCCGCCGTGCTGGACAGCTTCAAGCGCCACGCCGAGAGCAGGGGCTACGATATCACCTTTATCAACCACAACATCGGCCACGGCCATTCCAGTTATCTCGAGCATTGCCGCTATCGCGGTGTCGACGGTGTGATCGCCGCCTGCGTCCAGTTCGATGACCCCGAAGTCGTGGAACTGGCCTACAGCAATCTGCCGCTCGTCACAGTGGACCACGTTTTCAATAACCGGGCAGCGGTGCTCTCCGATAACGTTGACGGTATCCGTCAGCTGGTCGATCAGCTCACAGCCCTCGGGCATGAGCGCATCGCTTACATCACCGGCGAACAGCACAGCGCTGTTACCCAAAAACGTCTGGTCGGTTTCTACCGCGCCTGCGCAGCGCACGGCATTACGGTGCCGGATGCCTACGTGGTGCCCAGTACCTACCGCGATGCCAAGGGCTGTGGCGAAGCCACCCACCGGCTGCTGAGCTTACCGCAGCGCCCCACGGCGATCCTTTTCCCGGACGACTTCTCCGCCATCGGCGGTATCCAGGCTGTCCAAGAGGAAGGGCTGCTGATCCCGCGGGATATCTCGCTGGTCGGTTACGACGGCAACCTGATCTCGCAGATCATGTCTCCGCAGCTGACCACCTATCGCCAGGACACGGAGGCGCTGGGAAAGGCCGCCGCCGAGCTGCTGATCGAAGAGATCGAATCCCCCCGCACGGCGCTGCCGGAACAACGGCTCATCGCCGGAAGATTCCTGAAAGGGCAGTCCATCGACAGCCCGCACGACTAACCCCATTGGATTACAGTTTGCAGCAAAATGCAGGCTATAAAAAAGTATTTCATAATTACGCTTTTTTAAGGAGGAAAACACCATTATGAAGAAGGCTATCAGTTTACTGACCGCGACTGCAATGGCAGCCACCATGTTGGCAGGCTGCGGCGGGGGCGCCGCAAGCTCGTCCGCAGCACCCGCCGCTGACTCTACCTCTACCGAGGCCAGCTCCACCGCCGAGCCCGCAGCCGAGACCCCTGCCGAAGAGGGCAAGGTCCTGAACATCTGGTGCTGGAACGACGAGTTCCAGTCCCGCTTCAACGACTATTATCCCGGCGTTGTTTCTGTGGCAGACGATAAGTCCACCACCGAACTGGACAATGGCGTTACCGTGAAGTGGACCATCAACCCCAACGATAACAACAACTACCAGAACAAGCTTGACGAAGCCCTGCTGAAACAGGATTCCGCCGCTGACGACGATAAGATCGACATCTTCCTGATCGAAGCTGACTACGCTTTGAAGTATGTTGACTCCGACTACACGCTGGACGTCAAGGGCGATATCGGCCTGACCGATGACGACCTGAAGGATCAGTACCAGTACACCAAGGACATCGTTACCGTCGATGGCGTCCAGAAGGGCACCACCTGGCAGGCGACCCCGGGCCTGTTCGCATACCGCCGCAGCATCGCCAAGGATGTGCTGGGCACCGATGACCCGACCGAAGTCCAGGCCGCTTTGAGCGATTGGGATAAGTTCAACGCCGTGGCTGAGCAGGCCGCTGCCAAGGGCTACAAGATGCTCTCCGGCTACGATGATTCTTACCGCACCTTCTCCAACAACGTGTCCGCCGGTTGGGTGGACGGCACCACCGTCAAGGTCGACCCCAACATCATGAGCTGGGTCGATCAGACCAAGACCTACACCGATAACGGTTACAACAACAAGACCAGCCTGTGGAGCGATCAGTGGGCTGCTGACCAGGGCCCTGCCGGTAAGGTTTTCGGCTTCTTCTACAGCACCTGGGGCATCAACTTCACCCTGCTGGGCAACTCCCTCGCTACTCCTGAGTCCGAAGGCGGCAAACAGGAAGTTGGCAACGGTATCTTCGGCGACTATGCAGTCTGCCAGGGCCCTCAGCCTTATTACTGGGGCGGCACTTGGATCTGCGCTGCTGCCGGCACTGACAACATCCCCACCATCAAGGACGTTATGTACTCTCTGACCTGCGATTCCGACATCATGACCCAGATCACCAAGGATACCCAGGACTACACCAACTCCAAGAGCGCCATGGACGCCATCGCTGCTGACCCGACCTTCGGTTCCGACTTCCTGGGCGGCCAGAACCACATCGCTCTGTTCGCAGAGGTTGCTCCCACCATCGACATGTCCAACGCCGGCCCGTATGACCAGGGCTGCAACGAGACCTTCCAGAGCTGCTTCAAGGATTACTTCGACGGCACCGTCGACCTCGACACCGCGAAGAGCAACTTTGAGGATCAGATCAAGGTTAAGTATCCCGAGCTGACCAGTGTTGAATGGCCCGCCTGATGCGACCTTTGACAGCTTAACGAAATCCAGCTAAACCGTAAACGCCATGCCAGGGGCGGGGGAGAGAACGCCCGCCCCTGGTTTTGTTTTAACAAATGACAAGGCTCTGCCCCCAGCAGGGCAATGCCCGTACAGCTAAGGAGGGCGAGACTTATGAAGACGAAGAGCAAAGGCATGAGCTACGCCAAATGGGGTTATATCTTCCTGGCGCCGTTCTTTATCACCTTTCTCATTTTCCAGTTCTGGCCGCTGGCAACCACCATCTACTATTCGTTCTTTGAGTATTTCCGCAGCGGCCTGAAGATCATCGGCCCCAACTTCGTGGGCGTGAAAAACTACGCTGCCATGATCAAAGAGGTGCCCAAGTATTTCGGCAACACGATGATCATGTGGCTGATGGGCTTCATCCCGCAGATCATTGTATCGCTGGTGCTGGCTGCCTGGTTTACCGACCTGCGCCTGAAGCTGCGGTTCCAAGGCTTCTTCAAAACCGTCATCTACATGCCCAACCTGATCATGGCATCGGCGTTCGCCATGCTGTTCTTCACGCTGTTCTCGAACTCTGAGACCGGCCCCATCAACTCCATTTTGCTGAAGCTCGGCATCGTGGCCGAGCCGGTGCGCTGGCTTTCCAACGTGTGGACGGCGCGCGGCCTGGTGGGCTTGATGAACTTCCTGATGTGGTTCGGCAACACGACCATCATCCTGATGGCGGCCATCATGGGCGTTGACCCCGGCTTGTACGAGGCTGCGCAGCTGGACGGTGCTTCGTCCACCACCATGTTCTGGCGCATCACCATCCCCCTGATCCGTCCGCTGCTGGTCTACACCCTCATCACCAGTTTGATCGGCGGCTTGCAGATGTTCGATGTACCGCAGGTTTTGACCAACGGAAAGGGCGACCCCAACGGCACGACCAACACGATCATCATGTACCTGAACCAGCATTTGTACAGCAAGAACTACGGTACAGCCGGTGCCATCTCGGTGCTGATGTTCCTGCTTTGCGCGGTGCTTTGCGTCATCATCTACTTTACGCTTACGCAGGAAGATGACGGCCTGACCCGCCAGCAGCGCAAGGCCGAGAAGGCCCGCATCAAGGCAGCCAAAGCGGCCGCCAAGCATCACTAAGGAAGGAGCGTGAACCGTATGCCGAACGAGACCAAAACCGCAGCTGCGACCACCAAGGCAAGCAAAATTCACGACCCTATGCTTACTTTGCAGCGCGCCGTTGCCTACATTGTGTTGTTTATCCTCTGCTTTATCTGCCTGTTCTTCTTCTATGTGCTGATCGTCAACGCGACGCACAACAACTTTACCATCCAACAGGGCTTTGACCCGATGCCCCGCGGCAGCTTTGCCAACAACTTCTACAACACCACCCACGATGCCAACGTGCCGATCTTGACCGGCCTGCGCAACAGCCTGATCGTTTCCGCTGCCTGCGCGGCGCTCTCCGTCTACTTCAGCGCGCTGACCGCCTACGCCATCTACGCCTACGATTTCAAGCTGCGCAAGCTGGCGTTCACCGTGATCTTGCTGATCATGACGATGCCTACCCAGGTATCGGCGCTGGGCTTCCTGAATTTGATGGACTCGATGAAGCTGACCAACACCCTGTGGCCGCTGATCCTGCCCAGCATCGCCGCACCGACGGTGTTCTTCTTCATGAAGCAGTACATGGATTCCAGCCTGCCGCGTGATATCATTGATGCAGCGCGCATTGATGGCTCCGGCGAGTTCCACACCTTCAACGCGGTCATCCTGCCGATCCTGAAGCCCGCCATGGCGGTGCAGGCGATCTTCGGCTTTGTGGGCGCGTGGAACAACTACTTCATCCCCGCATTGATCATCAACGATGCCAAATGGAAAACGGTGCCCATCCTGGTTGCGCAGCTGCGCAGCGCGGACTTTCTCAAGTTCGACATGGGCAAGGTTTACATGATGATCACCATTGCCATTTTGCCGGTCATGATCGTCTATCTGCTCCTCTCGAAATATATTGTGCGAGGGGTTGCATTGGGCAGCGTGAAAGGGTAAAATAATACCACGGAGGTGCAGCGCACTTGCGCTGCACCTTTTTTGTGTTATGTTTGGGTGTGCTGTAGGGGCGAATGCAAGCATCCGCCCCTACGGCCACCTAAAAGCCTCCCTTGTGTAAAGGGAGGTGGCACGGCGGAGCCGTGACGGAGGGATTGTGGCCTTACGTGGGCAAGTCGATTTTCGGGCAAGGTCACAATCCCCCACCGCCTGCGGCGGAGCCCCCTTTACACAAGGGGGCCTTTTGGGGTTCGCGTAGGGGCGAACACTGTTCGCCCGCGGAGCCTTGCGCTGCCACAAAACTGCCCGGGCGCACACTGTGCGCCCCTACGCAGGGATATTTCCGCAAGTCGTAGGGGCGGATTCCATATCCGCCCGCAATATGCGCGTATCCACTGGGGCGTCGAGGACGCCGCCCCCTACACCTATATTTCATTGCCAATCAGGAGGCAAACCTATGCCATTTCCAAAAGAGTTTGTCTGGGGCGCGGCGACGGCGTCCTATCAGGTCGAGGGCGGCGCGTTCGAGGATGGGCGCGGGGCGTCCATCTGGGATACCTTCAGCCATACGCCGGGCAAAACCAAAAACGGCGATACCGGCGACGTCGCCTGCGACAGCTACCACCGCTGGGCCGAGGATATCGAGATCATGAAGGCCATGCACCTGCAAGCCTACCGCTTTTCCATCGCCTGGCCGCGCATTTTCCCCACCGGCACCGGCGAGGTGAACCCTGCGGGCTTTGCCTGGTACGACCGCTTTGTTGATGCGCTGCTGGCGGCGGGCATTGAGCCGTACGTCACGCTGTACCACTGGGACCTGCCGCAGACCCTGCAGGACCGGGGCGGCTGGCTGAACGCCGACACCGCCAAGGCCTTTGCCGCCTACGCTGCCGCCGTGGCCGCGCATTTTAAAGGACGCGTCAAATACTACTATACTCTTAACGAGCCGCAGTGCAGCGTGGGGCTGGGCTACAGCACGGGCGCACATGCACCGGGCTTTAAACTGGACGATGCAACGGTGTTTATTGCCTGGCATAATACGATCTATGCCCACTGCCTGGCCGCCGAGGCCATCCGCAGGGCTGACCCCGACGCCAAAATCGGCATAGCCCCCACCGGACGCATCTGCACCCCGGCCACCGACAGCCCTGCCGATATCGCCGCCGCCCGCGCCGCTACCTTTGCCGTGGCGGACGGCGAATGGACCTTCACCTACACGATGGCGCTTGACCCGCTGTGCGGCCGCGGCTGGCCCAACGTCGCAGGCGGGCAGGTGCAGCGCGTGATCAACGCCATCCCGCAAGAGCAGCTCGACGCCCTGCCGCTGGGCAAACTGGACTTTTTGGGCATGAACATTTATAACTCCATCGCGGTGCGCGCGGGCGCGGACGGAAAACCGGAATTTTGCACCCGCCCCGCAGGCCACCCGCGCACGGCCATCGGCTGGCCCATCACGCCCGAAGCCATGGCGTGGGGGCCGCGCTTTGTGCATGAGCGGTACGGCCTGCCCATCTTCATCACCGAGAACGGCCTGTCCTGCACCGACCGCGTCCACCTGGACGGCAAGGTGCATGACCCCGAGCGCATCGACTTCACCCACCGTTACCTGCTGGCCCTGCGCCAAGGCATTGACGCCGGTGCCGACGTGCGCGGCTACTTCCACTGGTCGCTGCTGGATAACTTTGAGTGGAGCGAGGGCTATAACGAGCGCTTTGGCCTGGTCTACGTAGACTACCCCACCGGCACCCGCACCCCCAAGGACAGCGCGGACTGGTATAAGCAAACCATCGACGCCAACGGCGGCAACTTATAATAAAAGAGGTGTCATGAGGAGAAATAACAAACGGGGATTTACACTGGTAGAATTGATCGTGGTGTTGGTGATCCTGGCAATTTTGGCTTCTCTGTTGGTCCCGGCTTTGACGGGGCACATGGACAAAACAAAAAAGCAGGCGGTCATCAGCGAAGCACGGGATGTGTGGACGGCTGCGCAGGCTGCGCTGACAGAATGCTACGCCCTGCATCCGGAAAGCTTTAACGACAGCAGCAATTCCTGCAGATTTACCATTACCGTAAACGGCGTGACCTACAAAAATGTGGGCCGCATCACAAACGGCGCACTGAACGCGTTGCAGAAAAGACCAAACGACAAGACAGAAGCGGGCAGCTCCAGCCGGAGAGTGGCCGCCCAGGTGCTGAAGTATCTGGAGAGTGACGGCAAAAATCCACGGTATACCTTTGGCAGCGGCAGCCTGATCAGCAGTGCTACCAGGCCGAGCACCTATTTTGATGGAAAGCCCAAGAAAACGGACGTTATCATCCAGATCTTTCATACCCAGGATGGCCGGGTCATAGCGATCAATTTTGCGAAGGATGGCTATATGGCCACCGTCGTTCCCGGCCAGGAAACGACCTGCGAGTATGACGGCGCCTGCATCGCATCGAGAGTCTGAGATAAGAGAATACAAAGGCTCCCCTCATCACAAGGGGAGCCTTTCAGACTGTCGAAAAAGGTGCGTTCACCCCTTGGCCCCCTCTGCGAGGGGGCTCCGCCCGCAGGCGGTGGGGGAGAGAACTGTACGACTGTCCGAAATATTTCAGGCTATGGCAAGGCTCTCTCCCTCCGCCCCTTCGGGGCACCTCCCTCGCAGAGGGAGGCTTTTCGACACACTAAAAGGCTCCCCTTATCACAAGGGGAGCCTTTGCTGTACCTGTTTATGCTGTAGAAATCAGAACAACCCGGTGATCTTGCCGGTCGCGTCCACATCAATATCCATGGCGGCGGGGTGCTTGGGCAGGCCGGGCATCGTCATGATGCTGCCGCAGACGACGACCACGAAGCCTGCACCGGCAGAGAGCCGCACCTCGCGGACGTTGAGGGCAAAGCCCTCCGGCGCGCCGGTCAGCTTGGCGTTATCGCTGAACGAATACTGCGTCTTGGCGATGCAGACCGGCAGATTGCCGTAGCCCAGGGCGGTCAGCTCGTCCAGCGTCTTTTTGGCGGCGGGCGTGTAGCTGACGCTGCCTGCACGGTAAATCTTCTTCGCTACAGCGCTGATTTTATCGGTAAGCGGGGCGTCCAGCTCGTAGGTGTACTGCACCTTGGCGCTGTCGTCCAAAATCGAGAGCACCGTCTCGGCCAGGGCTTTGCCGCCCTCGCCGCCCTTGGCGAACACCTCGCTCAGCGCGCAGGGCACACCGGCCTTGGCGCAGACGTCGTAGATGACGGCCATCTCTTCCTCGGTGTCGGTGGGGAAGGCGTTGATGCCCACGCAGACCGGCAGGCCGAAGTTCTGCAAATTCTCGATATGACGTGCCAAATTCACCGCACCGGCGCGCACGGCCTCGGCGTTGGGCTTGGAGAGGTCAGGTTTGGCAACGCCGCCGTGGGATTTCAGTGCGCGGACAGTAGCCACCAGTACGACGGCGGCGGGGTGCAGCCCGGCTGCGCGGCACTTGATGTCGAGGAACTTCTCGGCGCCCAGGTCGGCACCGAAACCGGCTTCGGTGACAACGTAATCGGCCAGCTTCAGGCTCAGCTTGGTAGCGATGGCGCTGTTGCAGCCGTGGGCGATGTTGGCAAACGGGCCGCCGTGGATGATGGCGGGGTTGTGCTCCAGCGTCTGGACGAGGTTCGGGTCGAGCGCGTCCTTCAGCAGGGCGGTCATGGCACCGGCCTATTTTAACTACACCAATATTCCGACGCAAC
>JABLTO010227641.1_pt1 | contig 12757 bp, 11 predicted proteins | sample 7160091 | NCBI WGS metagenome assembly JABLTO01 (sample SAMN14651225, study PRJNA627086) | human gut metagenome | isolation source: feces | host: Homo sapiens
AATTTTAATAAGAAGAAACGAAAAAATGGGAAGTTGTAGTGGAGTTAAAAAAATGAATTTATATAATATTTTTAAAAAATTAGATATTAAATTTGAAGAAATAGAACACGAGCCAGTTTTTACAATAGAACAAGCACAGGCAATAAAAAACAGAATAAAAGGAACAGGTTGTAAAAATTTGTTTTTGACAGATAAAAGAGGAAAATATATTTTAACAATATTGGAAGAAAATAAAAAAGCAAATATAAAACAAATAGAAAAATTGGTTAATACATCTCATTTATCATTTGCAGAAACAACAGAATTACAAAGTGTTTTACAATTAGAAAAGGGAAGTGTTACACCATTTGGAATATTAAATGATATTGATAATAAAGTGGTATTAGTAATAGATACAGATTTAAAAGATAAAATATTATTATTTCATCCTAATACAAATACTAAAACTATTTCAATTACTTATGATAATTTAATAAAATTTATTGAGTTTGGAAATCATAATTATATGTTTATATCATAAAGAAAAATTACAAGTTATAGAAAGCAATATAAAAATATGAATAAAAAAGAATTTAAGAAAAAATATAAACAAGAAAAAACTATAAGTTATAAATTAATGTTATCTGGAAGAATAATATCGATGATAAGTTTAATAGTTGTTCTATTATCATTTTTTATTATTAAAGAATTTATCCCACAAATTATTGGGTTTGTAATAGGTGGAATAATTGCGTTTATTGGAATGATATTAGACTTAACAGGAGAGATAATTATAGCTAAAAATTATAAAAAGCACAATAAATAAAAAATTACAAATTGAAAGGACTATGAATCATTAATAAGAAAAAAGAAGACTTTATAAAAGTGAAGTTCAAAATTTAGTTGATTGGAACGAAGCTAATGAAATCATATCATCATGAATATATAGATATAAAATTATTGTATTTTGTTTTAGTACGGTTTTCCAGCTGCTTTTAGCTGATATCAAATAGATATGGTTTAGCTGTTGCTTAAAAAGTATTTTAACACTGATAAGCCATTTTTCAATAAGTGAGACATTTTGTTATGAATTTGAAAAATATTTATTTATTATGTTTGCATTTTTAAATGAAGAAAACTCAAACAAATTATATAGAATAGATAGTAGAAAAATAAGTTCTTACTCGATAATGAGTAATTAAAAATAAAAGATTTTAATAATGATAGTATTTAGCAAATCATTAAAGAAATCTTTTTTAATATTTACCCTAAAGTAAGAAAGAGCCGAAAAATAAAACTCTCTTACTATCTGTTATATTTAACCCATTTCATTCGTTTATCATATTTTTCATAAAAAAACCTCAATTATATAAATAATCAAGGCTTTATGATCCTCTTTTACTTTTTGGTTTACGAATAATAAAATTAAGCATCTCTTTGCCATCAAAAGGATAAAGTGGATACAAATAAGAAGTACCAAGTGGTTTTAATCTAACCAAATATCCAATTAAAATAATATGAAAAATAATAAAGCCAATCCAGCCTAAAAATCCTGCAAAGATTATCAAAAAAATCTTTAGATACTTATTAGTAAGTGATAATTCATAATTTGGTGTCGCAAAACCACCAACATCACCAATAGCACAAAAAAGTAAAATTTCTTCACTAAAAATACCAAGATCAATCGCAAACTGACCTAACAATACAGCAGCAATCATCCCCATAGCATTAGATAATGACGTCGGAGTATGAATCGTTGCAATTCTAAGCAGTTCGATTGCAAGTTCTACTAATAATACTTGTCCCAAAAAAACTAGATCAAGATTCCCATCATTTGTTAATAATAACCATAAAGGAACTAAATAAAGCGAAATTAATACCGCACTAAAACGAATCAGACGAATAAAAGTACCAATGATTGGGGTTTGACGGTGTTCTTCGACATGTTCTAAAATTTCAAATATCGTCGTTGGAATCATCATTACTGATGACGAAGTATCACAAATTATAGCAATGTGACCATGTAAAATATGTGTCGATACAACATCTGGCCGTTCACTATAACGAACTAAGGGAAAAGGATTGTACCCTTGATCTAAGATCATTTCTTCAACTGCTCGATCTGACATTACTAGATCTTCATTTTTAATTTCTTTGATTCGCTCTAAAATCGTCTGTAGCATAGTTTGATCAACTTCACTATTTAAATAACATAAACAAATATCTAAAGGATTATTTTTTCCAATCGTTTGCTTATTCATAACTAGATCAATCGTTCTGATCCTCCGGCGAATCAATCCGGCACATGTAAGCATTGATTCATTAAAACCATCTTTAGAACCTCTAACACTCTTTTCCGTTTCTGGTTCTTCGACAGAGCGGCTGGGAAAATTCCTTGTATCTAATACATACTGTTTATCACGATAATTTACTACTGCACACCCTGTCAACATCGCATACTGCGCTTTTTCAAGATCTGTTTCTTCTTTTACATCACCATTATTTATACAGTCTTTTAATGTTTTTCCTCGATGATTTGTTATTCCTTCGACTAAATATGCAATTAAATCATCAGAACAAAGGCTTGAGACATAATTGATCGTTACTTCTTCATTTTCAAAATCAAGTGTTCGGGTATTGAGATCAAAAGAAGGATTCTTCATTATGATTTTGGTTTAGTACATACAGCAACAAGAAAAGCAAATAATATCGCACTACTGATTCCAGCAGCAGTTAAATCAAAAACCCCCAGTGCCAGACCAAAAAAGCCATATTCTTTCGTTGCTGCTAATGCTCCATGCATTAATGAATGACCAAAACTAGTAATAGGAAGCAAGGCTCCTGCATGAAAAATTTCAACTAGTTTATCATAAATATGAAATAAATCTAAAAAAGCTCCAATAACCACGAACATACTAGTGATGTGACCAGGGGTCAACTTAGTGTACTCATAAATAAGCTGCGCTACGACACAGACAAAACCACAAAAAATAAATGCTAAAATATAATTCATTATTCTACTACCTCCAAACTAAAGGCGTGACCAATACAAGGGATACTTTGCTTTTGATTAGTCATTACTGGTGATAATAAAGCACCTGTAGTAATAACAAGAATTCTTTTATACTTATGCTTTAACATTTTTTGGTATAAATATCCAAAAGTAACTAAAGCACTACATGAAGGACCACTGCCTCCTTGATTAACATCTTGATCCTTACTATATAATAAACTGCCACAATCATCATATTCTTTATAGCTAATATGACTTTCTTTCATTAATTCCTTCATGATTGCTTTACCATAATCTGATAAATCACCTGTGACGATCAAATCATAATAATTAGCCTGGCGGTTAAGATCAGTTAAATGATTACATAGCGTATCAAAAGCCGCTGGTGCCATTGCCCTTCCCATATCATTAGGATCACTTTGATCCATATCAACAACGCGACCAATCGTTAAAGCTTCGATTCTAATAGCACTAGGATTATTATCAAGAATCACACTTACAGCTCCTGTAGCAGTAGTCGTCATTGTTTCTTTACGCTGCACACCATATTCTACGGGATAGCGAAACTGTCTTTCCGCTGTAGCATTATGACTACATACAAAACAATTAGCATTATGTAAACTATGATTTTCAATCAACATAGCAGCGGTATTTATCACTAGACCCATTGTAGCACACGCACCATACATCGCCATAAAAGGTCTTTGAAAATCCTTAGCGGTATAATTACTAGCAGTAACCTGGTTATTTAAGTCACCACCTAAATATACATTAATATCTTCTTTTTTTAATTTACCTTTTTTTAAAGCAATGCCAAGGGCATCTTGTAACATTGCTATTTCTGCCTGCTCATAAGAATCATTACCAAAGCGAAAATCAGGATAATGCTGATCAAAATAATCACCTAACGGACCATTAAATTCATCAATTCCACAAGTAGTACCAATTGCTCTAATATAAACATTTTTTAAAATCATCGAGCTACCAGATAAGACTGATGACATAACGAATTCCTCCTAAAATAAACGAAGCTACGATTCCAAATGTTATTACTGTACCACCCAGTTTAAACATATTAGCACCGATACCTGTTACTAATCCTTCACTTTTAGCTTCCAGTGCACTAGATGTCATACTATTAGAAAAACCTGTGATTGGAATAAAGGTACCCGCACCAGCTTTTTTACCGATACGATCATAGATTCCCAGTCCGGTTAAAATAGCTGCCGCTAAGACAATCGTAATGATCATCATCGGTGTCGCTTCTTTTTCTTTAATATCAAAAATCGTCATATAAAAATCTAATAATCCTTGACCAATCAAACCTATTATTCCACCATAAATAAAGGCACTTAAACAATGCTTTTTTACCTGCTTTTGCGGTTTTAGCTTTTCTGCAATCTGATTATACTTAGATGTATTCATTAATTTCACCTCACAATATTTTTTCCAATTTTTCTAAAAATAAACAAAAAAGAGCCTTAATTAAAAGACTCTATAATCGTTTCAAAACTTTTAAAACACTATATCCTAAAATGATATCAACAGGAATCATAATACACTCTTTAATTACTCGAATAAATAAAGATAATGTAAACGGTATTCCATACATCACTTGCAACCAATATGGCGTTAAACAAAACGTAATTACCATTTCAACAAGCACTACGGAAATAAGCCATAAATTAAATAAGTGATAATCTGACTCATTTAACTTTCTTTTATAATAATACATTACAATAAATAAAACACTTATCATTACAATACAAATAACACTAATTGCAATTTTATAATTAAATGTAATATTTACCACGTTATTCGAAATAGTTACTTGATCTAAACTAAAAACATAACCACAGGCACTGATTGCTAAAAGCACTAAAATAACTTGAATGATCTTCTCTAAAAAATGAGTATAATTTTCTTTTACCGTTACCACCACTATCGATGGAATCAAAGTTTGTAGTACTGCGCTTAATGTAAATCCTAAAAACGGAAAACCTGTTGGTGTCACGATCAACCCAACTAAATCTACAGCAATCCCGATAATATAACAATAACCAGGTGCCAGCATTATTCCTGCTAACAGCATCGGAATAACTTCAATAGAGATTTTCAAACTCTCAAAACCAAATAACGGTATCATAATTGATAACCTTTTTAATACTGCTGCCAGTACAATAAACAAAGCAGCTAACGTAAGTGACTTCGTGTCACTTTTGATTGGGTATTTCCAAAATACTAATACCCCGATCAAAACTAAAATAAATCCGCAAATAATTTGAATCATAATCTGATTGCTACTTATTTACAATCTTTCCTGCTTCATCCTCATTTCTAGTCCACAGGCGTTAATTCCGATCAATGACCGTACATGCGATTGCTACTAAAAAGTAGACTCCCCCTTTTTCTAAATTATATACAAAAATGTATACAATTAGAATAATACTATAAATAACTGTTTACATCAAGTAATTTAGTTATTATCAACAAAACCTAAATACTCCTTTTTACAAATCACTAAGATATCATCTTGTTTAATTTTCGTTTTACCATTAGGAATAAGAATCTCATTATTACGCTTGATAAATACAACTAAAAATTTATTAGCAGGATTTATCTTCGCCAAAGTTGCTCCAATCCAATGATGTGACTGTTCAATACATATTTCATCAAGATAAATATCATTACCTTCATAACTAGGAGCACACATGATCAAGATATCCTGATACATGATTCTTGTTGATCCTTTAGGTAAAATCATTTGATTATCGCGAATGATCGTTACTACCAACATGTCAGTAGGTGTTATGATCGTACCTAATGTCTGATTGATCCAAGGATGATTTTTATCCAAATATATTTTAACCAGTTCAAAAGAACTATCATTAGTATAATCATTAAATGTCTTCATCGTATCATTTCGATTATCTTCTACATCAAACCATTTTGCCATCAAAGGCAGCAAAGTCCCCTGAAAAGTAATTGAAAGTAAAGCAACTAAAAATACAATATGAAATATATCATTATTTGTATAAGCTGGCGATACAACTGTCATAATTGCAAATACAATCGAAGCAGCACCTCGTAAACCACACCAGGAAATGAATAACTGCTGTTTCAACGGAACTTTAAAAGGAGTTAAACAAATAAATACGGTTAGCGGTCGGGCAACAAAAGTTAAAAATAAAGCAATTAAAATAGCTGGTGAAATAATATCAATGAGCTGTAAAGGAAAGCATAATAGTCCTAATAAAAAGAAAAGTAAGATCTGCATCATATGTGAAATACTATCAAAAAAATGAATTAAAGATGTTTTCTTTTTTAGTTTACTATTTCCTAATATTATTCCAAATAAATAAACACTTAAAAAACCATTACCATTCATTACACTAGGCAAAGCATAAGCCAGTAGCGCTAGAGCCGCTACAAAAATAGATTTTAAACCAACCTCATTTAATCGAATTCGATCCAAAAAATTTCTCGCCAGAAAACCAATCACAACCCCACATAAGCCTCCCAATAGCACCTGGCTTAATATAAGCATAAATATATTAGTCGTTTTACCAGATAAAAGTGTCAAAATAATAACCGTCAACATATAAGCTGTTGGATCATTACTACCACTTTCCATTTCCAATAACGGTGCAATTCCTTCCTTTAAATTTAAGCGTTTCATTCTTAAAATACTAAACACTGAAGCTGCATCGGTGGAAGCTACGACCGCACCTATCAACATTCCCTCAAGCAGACTGGTTTTTAAAATTCCATAACAAAATAATCCTACAAAACCACAAGTTAAAATAACACCTAAAGTCGACATGATCGTTGCTTTAACTAATACGGGTTTGGCAGTATTAAAATTTAAACAAAATCCACCATAAAACATTATATATATAAGAGCAAAGGTACAAATATTCTCACTAATAACAAAATCATCAAAACTGATCTTAAATATCCCATCACTTCCAAAAATCATTCCTAATAAGATAAATATCAACAAAGTCGGAACTCCAAACTTATAGGAAAGTCTTGTAGCAAGGATGCAGATAATGATAACAGCAGCAATAAATAATAAAAATAATGTCATTCACTTATCTCCTTTTTTAGTTTATAAGATTATAACACAATAATTTTAAGCAAACAAAAAAAGATCAGCATTTTATCCTGATCTTTCCATGATATACTCTCTAACTTTAGAAATAAAATATAATGATCCTGTAACAAAAACCGTTCCCTCATGATCAAACGCTTGATCAAGAGCTATTTTATAATCAGGTTCAATTTTAACATCAAAACCATCAGCAAGCGTTTTAGCATCGCTAGCTCTTACGTGTTCAAATTCACAAATCGTAATATCATCAGTTAATTGGAGCAGTTTTTCAATCATATGCTTATAATCTTTATCACGGAGAGCACTAAAAATTATTTTTATTTGATCATACTTTTTAGCACACTCATAAAAAGCATCGATTCCTTCTTTATTATGGGCTCCATCGATGATTATCAATGGTTCAATATTAACGATTTCAAAACGTCCTGCCCAGCGAGCATTATACATTCCTTGTAATAAGTCATCATCACTAAAATCAACGATTTGATGATTTTTTAAATATAACAACGCTTCTAAAGCTAAAGCACTATTATATATTTGATACAAAGCAGGGGTATCCAGGATAATATCATAACCACGATAACGATAACTAACATTATTACTGTCTAAAATATTTGTAATTGGCTGTAAAGTTAACAATTTACTATGATGCCTGCGACATATCTCATTAAACACTTCTAAACATTCTGTTTTCGTCTCACCTGTTAAATAATCGATTCCATCTTTTACAATTCCCGCTTTATTCAAAGCAATACTTTGATAATCATGCCCTAAATAATCTACATGATCTAAACCGATATTAGTATTGATCGCTAGTTTTGGCATAATGATATTTGTAGCATCTAATAAACCGCCTAACCCTACTTCAAATAGTGCTAAATCAACTTTTTGTTCAATAAAATACATTATTGCAATAAATACTTCAATTTCAAACATTGAAATTTCATACTTCAACCACAAATCAACATAGCGATTAGCATAATCCACCATAGTTTGTTCATCGATAAATTGATCATTAATTCTAATAATATCTAATCTTGAATATAAAGCTGGTGATGTAAAAGTGGCAATCTTATATCCTGATTGCTTTAATACTTCTTTAATATAATTAGTTGTTGATCCCTTTCCATTTGTTCCACCAATATGAACACAGTCTAAAATCAACTGCGGATTACCTAGATCTTCCATATAGCGTTTAAAATTATCAAGGCTATAAACACGATTTTTTTGACTACTGATAAATTCCACAACTTCATCATAATTATTAAAGCGTTTTTTTACGCTTCTTATTTTAATCATTGGATAATATAATATTCCCTCTTTTTTTTCTAAATTACCGTTTATTTTAAAACCAAGATGTTCATAAAATGATCTAGTATTAATAGCCGCATTAACTTCAAGATCACCTAAAACTAGATTATCAATTATTTCTACTAATCTTTTTCCAATTCCCTTTCTCTGATATTGCTTATCAACAAATAATAAACTTAAATAATTTCCTTTACTTAAACTAACCATACCAATAATTTTATTATCGTTTAAACAAATATATGTAAGATTAGACTTATCTAAATAAAATTCTTTTGTATTTAGCTGGTCAAAGTCTTTTGATCCATTACTTTCTAAATTAGCAAAGATAAATTCTTTAGCAGCCTGTTGAACTAATTTAATTACCGCTTCTATCTCATTTTCTTTTATTAACCTATACTCCATTATTATCACCTTAAAACATTATATGCTAAAAGAAGTAGCATAGCTACTTCTTTTTTTAGAATTTTTCGAACTGATCAATATTAAGTACGAATACAGTGGCTCCACCTACTAGAACATCTACCATGATTGGCGTAAAAAACTCTCCCATTTCAGTTGGAGGAATAGTCGGTTCTTTTTCAACCCGTTTTTTAGCATTAGCCTTAATTATCGAAATACAGTCTTCAACTTTATCATCATTAGTTCCAACAAAAAATGTTGTATTTCCTTTTTTTAAAAATCCCCCGGTTGTAGATAATTTAGTAACAAAATATCCCTTTTCAGTAAGGGCTCCTTGAACAGCTGAACTATCATCAGAATTAACAATTGCAATAATTAGTTTCATAGTAACTCCTCCTTATAGAATTATTATACTACGAATTTAAAAAAGATAATACCAATAAGATAATTTATACTAAATTATTTTATTATGCTGAATTGGTAAAAAAATTGTTTCATACTCATTTAAAACATAAGAGTCTGTCATCATTGATAAATAATCAGCAACGATCAAAGCAGGATCATTACGTTGATACTGCGATGACATTTTAGCGACAAACGCTTTTATTTTACAATCTTTATTTAGTGGATCAGTCAGCTCTTCATAATAAACATCATATAATTGTTTGATCATTCTAATAAGTTTAGTATTTTCTTTAACTAAAACAGGATGTTGATGAACTCTTATCGTTAAAAAATTTAACAAACTTTTTAATGCTTCAAATACTTCATTAGAAAAACGTAAATATGGCAACTCATAACTATGAATTACTAAATCACCAATCAAGCGATTGATCATCGATTTATTATCAAAGCCTAAAACATCAGTAGCCTCTTTAGGAAGATCACTTTGTTTTATAATTCCCACTCTGATTGCATCTTCAATATCTTTGCCAATATATGAAATAACATCAGAAACCCTAACTACACAGCCTTCTAATGTCATTGGACGAATCTTCTTACTCGTATCACATTTATGCCAACAATCATCATACTCTTGCCAAAACTGTCCAATTGTTTTATTAGTATCAGGAATATATTTTTTCGATAACATCTCACCATTATGACATAAAATAGCATCTAATACCTGTAATGAAACATTATATCCTGTTCCCTTTCTTTCAATAAATAAAATGTTTCGAACACTATTAGCATTATGAGCAAAATAACCGTAACCCTTATCTTGAAGAATTTCATTCAATGCCTTTTCACCAACATGACCATAAGGTGCGTGTCCTAAATCATGGCCTAAAGCAGCAGCTTCAATTAGATCCAGATTCAAGCTTAAACCTCTGCCAATCTGTCTTGCAATCCGACTGACCCATTGGACATGAATTGAACGTTTAGAAATATGAGCGTTACGAAAAAAGGATAAAGCTTGTGTTTTATCGACATAACGCTGATATGATTTACAATATAGAATTCGATCTATATCTTCTTCAAAAGGCCAGCGAATATCAAATTCTTCTTTATCCTTAATAATTTGTTTTATTTTAATACAATCACTATTTTTAGTTGCATAGACAGAAAGATGCTCATCAGCCTCTTTCGTCATTCGAAGGGCATTTTTTATTACAAGTTCTTCCTTTTTCATCAAATCACCTCTCTATAGTCTACACAATTTACCTTTTTTTATGCTATCTACGCCACTGTGATGGAGCAAATAATAATAAAATCGGAAAAATTTCTAACCGTCCTGCCAACATATCAAAAGATAAGACTAATTTTGAGACATCCGATAATGATGAAAAATTACTAACGGGACCAACTACATCAAAACCAGGTCCAACATTATTTAAACAAGTAGCAACTGCTGAAAATGCACTTTTGAAATCTAAATTAAAAATCGTTAAAACCAGCAGTGATAATGCAAAAATAACTAAATATAAAACTAGATATGAATGAATATTAGCGATTACATGATCATCTATTGGCTGTTTTTCAAATTCAACTGTTTGAATACTATGAGGATGTAATAAGTGTTTTAATTCTTTCTTCGCATTCTTTAAATAAATAAAAATTCTTGATACTTTCATTCCCCCACCAGTTGAACCGGAACAGGCACCAACAAACATTAAAATAATAATGATCATTTGTGAAAACATTGGCCATTTACCATAATCAGCGGTTACAAAGCCTGTTGTCGTAATAATGGAACCGACTGTAAAACTTGAATAACGTAACGCTGAAAAAATCGATTCGTACATTGGTAAGATATTGATTGTAATTAGAATAGTTGCACCAATGATGATCAAGAAATAATACCGCAGTTCTTCACTCTTAAATACTTCTTTGAATTTTCCAATAATTACAAAATAAATCAAATTAAAATTAATCCCGAATAAAATCATAAAAATCGTAATCACAGTATCTACATAGACACTATCATAAGCAGCAATACTAGCATTTTTGATTGCAAATCCACCAGTTCCTGCTGTTCCAAATGAATTTAAAAGGCTATCAAATAACGGCATTCCCCCAAACAACAATAAAACCGTCTCTACTAACGTCAAAACAGCATAAATAATATACAAAATTCTTGCTGTTAAGCGAATTTTAGAAACTAATTTACCTACTACTGGTCCAGGAACCTCGGCTCTTAAAATATGTAAAGAACGTCCTGAGGAAATTGGTACGAAAGCAATCACAAAAACCAGGATTCCCATTCCACCAAGCCAATGCGAAAAGCTGCGCCAAAATAAACTAGCATGACTTAATGCTTCAACATCAGACAAAATTGAAGAACCCGTTGTTGTAAAACCGGATACCATCTCAAAAAAAGCATCTATAAATGACGGGATTTCACCGGTTAAACAAAATGGTAAAGCCCCAAAAATCGAAATTAAGATCCAGCTCAAAGCAACGATTACAAAACCTTCACGAGCATAAATATTTTTTTTAGCGGGATGCTTAAATGAAATAATCGTTCCTAAGCCAAAAATCAAAGCTCCAAGAATCGCAAAACTAATTCCTTCTGTTTCTTGATATATTATTGCAACTAATACTGGAATATACATTAGTAATCCTGTTATTTGTAACAGCTTCCCTAATGTAAAAATGATCATCTTTTTATTCATTTGGTTATCTCCTTATAATATCATTCAATGTTCTTAATTTTTCATCACGAGATATAATAATTACATGATCACCTAATTCGATTGTGGTTCCACCTTTAGGAACAATCATTTCATTTCCTCTAGAAATAGCTGCTACTAAAATATGATTTTTTAATTTTAATTCATTTAATGTTTTACCTAAAAAAGAAATTTTATTAGTAACTACAAATTCACTGGCTTCAATTTCCCCATTCACGATCTTATATAAAGTTTTGACACTGGAATCATCATCTTTATTAACCTTAGCCCTTACATAACGAACGATCTGAGCTGCAATCGCACTTTTTGGTGAAATGATCGTATCTACATTAAGACTATTAACTAATCCCGCATAATTCATTCGGGTAACTTTAGCCACTGTTTTTTTATGATACATTTTTTTAGCATACAAAGATAAAATTAAATTTTCTTCATCTAATCCTGTTAATGCTAAAAATGCATCTATATTTTCAATTCCTTCTTCAACTAATATTTCTTCATCACTACCATCTGCATTAATGACTGTAATAAAAGGTAGTTTTTTTGCTAATACTTTACAATGTTCTGTGTTATTTTCAATAATTTTTACGCGCATTCCTAAAACACTTAACTGCTTAGCTAAATAAAATGCGATCTTTCCGCCACCAATGATCATTACTTTTTTTATTTGCTTAGTAATGATTCCAATATCTAAACAGAATCTTGTCAAATCTCGATGAGATCCCGTTATATATAAATGATCACCTGTCTTAATTACATAATTACCATCCGGCCTCCTGCCAGTAAACAGAAGCAAACATACGACCG